>Ga0208795_1000582_pt1 | contig 17557 bp, 13 predicted proteins | sample CB_VirMetaG_6_FD_184541 | JGI IMG/M metagenome (GOLD analysis project Ga0208795, IMG submission 184541) | Freshwater to marine saline gradient viral communities from Chesapeake Bay - CB_1508_2 Viral MetaG (SPAdes) (version 4) | ecosystem: Environmental > Aquatic > Marine > Coastal | place: USA... | reverse complement strand
GATCACACGTTAGCATTCCGTGCGTTCTTTCCCACTTCCTTGCCTTAAGCAGCCTATCCAAATCGTGGCTTTGCAGCACTTTTCTGGAAAGGCGCGGCATTGCCGATGGGTAATGGCACCACCCCCGCATACTATGTCCCATCGAAAAGAAGTATTTACAGGTTAAACAATTTCTACCATATCTTAATCCTGTTCTAAAATCGTCTTTGCGCAGAGCAGTTTTATAAGTATGCCCAGTTTCTGCTTTTTTGGAATCCTGCTCTTCTTTTTCTTCGATAATCTCTTTTAATATTTTTGCTGCGTCTATTCTTTTTTGCTCTTCTTCTGTTTTGGGCCTAAGCTCTTCTTTTTCTTCGTCAACTTTTTGTATAATTTTATCTACATCTATTTTATCCCACTCGTTCATTTAATCAAACCTCTTTAAAATACGCTGCCTAGTCAATGACTGCGTTCTTAGTATGCTTACTTTATCGTCTTGAAAATCAACACACACCGGTTTTTTACCTTTACTAACTCGCATAATCCTGCCCCGACACTGTTTAACTAAAACTTTTGATTTCATTGGTGCGCAGAAAGCCGATATTTCTAAGCTTGGGAAATCCAGCCCGGTCGAAAATAGCCGAAATGTAGATATTACGGTAGTGAGTGTACCGTCTGTTAATTCCTTCACTACGGACTCTCTGTACTTTTTGCCGCGCTGTTTAATTATCTCTGCTGATTTTTCGGGGTACAATTTTTCGATTAAATTACGATCTTCTTTCGATATATTGCCCACTAAAATTTTTGATCCAGGTATTTTTTCTTGTAGACGTACGCATTGCATTACTCTTGCACATAATAGTACTTTCGGTTTATCCTTGTACTGGTCTTCTTGTATTGTACTAACTATAAGATTATTTCTATCCTCATCGTTAGATAAATCAGTCACCATTGACTGGTATTCGTTCATATCGAATAAAGGAAAATGGTAATCAGTTTTTACTACACGAACTTCCGGCTTCATAATAGAATCGCCAAGTTCACTTATTTTAATTTCTTTTCTTAAATTACCAGATGCCAGAAATATGAGGGGAGTTAGCCTATCGTCTCTTTCAGGGGTGGCACTGAAGCCGTACTTATATTTTGCCTTTAGTTTTGTAAGTACGCTAAAATAAGTATCTGCGCCTACTATATGAACTTCGTCTGTAAGTACCATGCCAATGTTTTCATTTAATGCTTCCAGCAAACTATCGCTTAGCTTGTGCATAGATTGCAGAAGGGCGATAGTAACTGGCTTTACTTTGAATTTAGTATTCCCAGAGATGATAGAAATATCGTCTTCCGAAAGAGATGTAAACTTCAATACATTCTTTTTAAATTGGTTTGCTAGTTCAATAGTATTTACCAGCACTAAAGTTGATACAGCTTTTTTTGCTATAAGGGCACACATCATTACTGATTTACCAGACCCGGTAGGGGCAGAAATTACTCCTATGGACGGCTTATCGAGTGAGTCTACCGCGGTTAACTGATAATCCCTTAAATTTCCATTAAATGACAATTTGATGGGTTTACCTAAAGAGCGTTTATCTATAATATTAGGTTTATCTAACGCTTTTAATAATTCTTCGGTATACCCAATAGGTACTGTTAATATTTCATTATTTTCAGATAAGTTATAAAGCTTTATAGTAGGTGATATTCTCATTAGCGATAACCCCAATTGTATTCTTTTTAATATCTCTGGGTTATCTATAGTTAAATCTCTTTTAAATTTATCTACTAAACTTTTATCGACATCGCTTAGTGCTAAAGATGCATTATCGCTTAACAGTATCATATATTTCTTGGCCTAACTAGTGAATAAGTATACATGTTTAAATTTCTTCTCTCATATTCAGTATCCGTGGCCGTGTCAATAAAAAACTCGCTCGCGGGGGTATCGTCTAAATATTGTCCGTTAGCGCCATCCACATGCTCCTTATTTAGCATGATATACAGGCCACTATCAAACCTCCTTTTACAAACACCCTGCCCCTGAGGGCTGACAAACTTTGTTCCACAAAAGTGCTCGCTAAATTCAATATTTTTGGATGAGTTTATTAGTCTTCTTACAAACACGTCGTCTTCCCCAGAAAGTAAGAAGGGAGGCCAACCTCCGATTCTGTTATATAGTTTTCTTGAATGTACTATACCAATACTGTCACAAATATGTTCGTTTTCTGCTGCAAGTGCAGGCGAATCCCCACAAATATCTTTTGGGCTGTGAATTATAGTGCTGTTATTTTTTGTATCAGTTATTTTATAATTACACAGAATTAGATCGGTATCTGGGCCCGCAAATTCGTTGATATGCCTGCTGATATTTTTTATGAAATCCCGATCATATATATCATCAACATCCAGATAGCAAATCCATGGAGAATCAGTTTTTGACACACCAATTAATCTGGCAAAGCTTTGACCATCATTTCTAGCCCTCTTTATGGTGGTTACTTGTATAGATGATCTTTCTGTTTTGATCCGCCTTTCAACTTCAAGTATTTTATTCCAGGTGCGGTTTCCATCGTTACTGCTGTCTTCAACTATTACTAATTCAATAGGAAAATTTTCTGGAACTGATTGCCCAATAATACTTTGTGCCGCTTCCTGAAGATCGTGGTGATTCCTAAATACAGGCATAACTATGGCTAGCTGCGGTTTATTACTCATGCTTGCTCCTTGGTTAATAAATATATTATAATAAAAAATTGACTAAAATAAAAGTGCCACAGAGATCGATCAATCTGTGTGGTAACCCTTTTAGATATAATCTTATACCATGTTTTGCTTTTATTGTGTTTATTTACTATACTAACAAGTACATAAACCAGGAATTATAATGAGTAACAAAAACTTACTTGAGGAAATGAAACTAGACTTAGATAAGTATTTACAAGAATACTTAACCGAAGGATTTGCCACATATGAGTTTGATTTACTGGCAGGCAGAGGGCCTAAAATTAAGGTAAGAACCATATCAGTGAGCGGGCAGATGGCTGTAGAGTCTTCTATGAAAGATACCAGTAAAGAAGATATACCTTTATACCGCATGCACAAATATCAGCTGGAATTTCTGTCACATGTTCTTTTAAAAGTAGGTAATAAAGAATTTAAAAGCCCAGAAGAGGTAATGAACTACATAACAGAAAAAGGTCTGGCTTTTGCGGATAAGGTATCCAAAGTGCAGAGTACTTTTGAACAATTATTTAGAACAGAGCTAAGCTCAGATGATATAGAAAATTTTTCTCAAACCCCTTCAACAGGCACCGAGCTACAATAAAATTAAGTGGAATAGATGTTGAAAGGGGTGGGGTACAAGAGTTATTGTTATTATCTTCCCTGCACAAACAAGATAGAATTGAAGGCCTTAGAGCCGAGTTAATTTACAGATCAAATATGCTAGACAGGGAAAGTAATGAAGAGGTTCAGGCCTTTAATGATCTCCTACACAAATATCAGGAATTAATTTACCCGAAAGTCAGAGATAGACGCTATGAAAAGTCAGCAGCAGAGCAACTTAAATCCATAACCAATAAAAAGTTTATAGCAAAAGCACAAAAAGACATAAATGAGATTAGTAGATGGAAAAAGAAGTAGTTTATAAGCCAGTTATAGATGCGTCTGAACTCCCCCGGCAGTTAGAGGAAATTCAGGCCCAGTTAAATGCTACAATGGGTTCACAGTCCTTCTCCGCATTGCCGTCGGCAGGCGCTGCTGGCGGGGTGGTACCGTCTACATTTGCATTGGCGGGTGGAGGGTTTTCGGAAAGTGTATCTAATTTTGCTTCCCAGACATTTGCGCAGGCAGGTGATGCGTCCACATATATATCGGACCAGGCAAGACAAACAACAGCTGCTATGAGCTTTGCCGCAAATAAATTTCAGCAAGACTTTTCATTTCAGGGGGGAATTGCCTCCATTGGGGGCGCATTCTCCTCTGAATTGTCTGCCAATGTTGTGGCGGAAAGGTCATTCGATGATTCAGGCCAAATTGGGGCCTGGCTGGGATCACTGGGTTTTGGTTATGACGAAAATACTGCTGGGATGACTAAGGCCGACTATAGGGCCGCGGCTAAAAAACGTATGGAAAGTGCAGAGGTGGGCGGTGACCTTCTAGCTATGGGAGCTGGTACGGCTGCCGGTTTGATAGCCGGTACCCTCACTCTGAATCCGTATATTGGCGCCGCTGCGGGATTTGCCACTGATTTTGTTGTAGATAAAACAGTCGGGGCTGCGTACAAGTGGCTGAGACGTGACGATATCCAAAGAGAAAGACTACAAAATTATATTCAGGCCGGTAGTTTTAGATTTGCGGGGGGTTCTTTTAGCGATAGCGAAAGCAAGCAGTTAGGGTACCGCGTGCAGGAGCTTTTAAAATCAGAAGAACTGGACCTAATGGATATTGAACCTACCCAAGCGGAGTCAATGATTGCGGAGTATACAGGAAGGGGCGGGTTTGATAGTGTCAGAAGTGTAGAAGAATACACCCAAAAGGTTAAAGAGTTGATGGGGTCTTCTCAAAAGGTTGCTCAACTTTTACATACCAGTTTGCAGGATGCCGCAGGAAAAATAGCTGAAATGGAGGTTATGGGTATTACCTCTACCCCACGAGAAACTCTAGACCTTATTCAGCGTACAGAGTCGCTAGCAAATACTGCGGGCATGGGTGTTAATGAATTCCACAACCTAGCAATGCAGGGCGCATCTGCTGTTAGGGGCACTGGCATTGGATTTGACGCAGGTTATCTGGGAATACAGGATGCTGTCCTTGGCGCAAGGCATGGATTAGCTTCTGGTGCAATTTCTCAAGATTTTATTAGACACGCCGGGGGCATAGAGGGCGCGGCTTCTATGGTTATGCAGCAAGGCATTTCTTATGGCCAATCACAAATGGCCTTGGCTTTTAATGCGTCAAATTTATCTTTAGGGACAGATTTAAATACTGTATTATCAACTGCCGTTAATAACATTAGTAGCCCTCAAGATGTTTTGGGGCTTATTGGTGGTAGAGAAAAATATATAACCGAGCAAGGGACACAAGCCCTGGCAACGCAGAAAGCTACACAGTTATTCGAGATTGCAAATTTAACTGGCTTGGAGATTAACACAAAAGAAGACTTTTATGGCATAGCGCAATTAGCTGGATTTGCCTCCAACGTTACAGAGGCGGAAGCTCTCCTTACTACTTTAACAGCCGACCCAGGAAAAGATGCGGCCACAGATTTTAGAAGAAGAAGGGAAATAGCTGCTGCCGAGGCTCCGGGGCTTTGGGATAAAATAGGAGACCAGTTCGACAGATGGGGCCACTCTGTGGGTGAGTGGTGGGACGAGACCACGACTATATCTAAGGGGTCAGCAAAAGCTTTAGCTGACGTGGAAGTAGCTACCGAAGATATGGAGGGCATAACTCAGGAAGAGATACGTCAGGGCCGAAGAGAAGCTAGTGAAGCTTATAATGATGCGTGGAAGCTTGATCCCGCAGGTATGTGGATTAAAGAGTTATTTAGTAAAGGGGAAAAAAAAGACCCCAGACTTATGGGTGTAGAGCTTATTATGGACCAGGTGGACAAGTGGAGTTTACGGGGTCTATCTAACAAATCATACAAGGCTTTAGAGGATGCAGGTTTTGAGGGTAAGGGCGACTTTTTGGCAGAGATGGCAAGAAAGTTTGGAGATGATATAGAAGAAAAAGAAGTAAGGGGTGAACTGAAGAGGCGTGGAATCACAGACAGTCACGTACTCGACCAGGTAACCGGTTACTTTAGCGGAGATAAGAGGGAGGACACGCTGAGCTATGCAGGTAAGGCTAAAAGAGCTGGGGCTGCTCTTGTGGACTTAAACGCCGTTAAGCAGCTGCAGACAGATTTGCTTGATGAAAATCTGAGTTTAAAACTCACTGAGCGTGTCAGTAAAGAAGATAAAGAAGAAGGAAAAGATAAGCTATGGGCACTTAAGTCTCAGGTACAAGAGTTTACCGGCTTACTTGAAAAAGAAACTCTAACCACCTACGAGTTATCGGAGGGCCTGATTGATGTGTTTAACACAGTAGAAAGTACTGGGGCTAACGTAGAGACGATGGCAGAGGAGGAGATTTTATTTGATAACAAATTTTATAAGAAGCTATATGATGAGACTAGGGGAATGACAGAGGAAGAACAGAATGTCTACGTGGCACAAGCGCTCATTGAGCAGCAGAAAGGACTAAAAGCCTCAGATCCGACCGTTGACCTAAAAACAAAAGAAGCCTACGAAAATTCTAATGAGGCAATAGCCGCCATGGTTAAACACCCCGATATAGTAAAGTTTTTGGAAAAAATACAGGCAATCAATGCGGAAACTAGTAATGGAGAAATAATAAGAGTAAAGGTCGTGGATTAATTATGTCATCAGTAAGTACGGCAAGAAAAATTAAATTAAAAATGTATATTGAGGGCATAGAGATACCCTTAATATCAGCCACAATACAAGAAGCGAGGATGTCTACGCCTTCCTGTACAGTAAATATTGGTGTTAACAAGTATAGCCAATTTTTACTGCCGGGGTCTTTAATGCAACTCTTTTATTATATGGATGGTAAAGACTACTTGATATTTGAAGGTGAGTTGGCAACAATATTCACAGAAAGAACTACTGGGTCCAGATCAACTTCCCTACAATTTATTGGGTTAACTAATAAACTAGATCACGCTTGGATACATTCGGCAAACGTTGACCTGGAAGATCCTATTTCAAGGCCGTTTTTTGTGAATGTTTCAAACTACGGGGTAAGCGGAAACAATACGAGTAAAGAAGACGAAGACGACAATAAATCTGAGTCGTTATTTACTGCCGCCCAAACTAATCAAGACCCAGACCCGGGTAAAACTTATGAGGACGCCAAGCCGGGGCAGGCCACCATTGTTCTTAACAACCAAACTAAAGTAAACAATATATTGAGTGTAATAAGTACAAGACTACAGACTCTGTCTCAAGAAGATAATCCTTTACAGAGTTTAATAGATTCTATACTCCTTGAAGCAAAAAATATTAATCCCCATTTTGCGCTACAAGATAAAACGCTCAAAATATCTGATAGAATATATGTATTTAATAATGCAAAAGCAATTGATCTGATTACAAATCAAAATTCGTTTGCTTTTCTTTCAAACTCTATCAATATGTCTCCCAAAGTTATTACTATAAAGGGTCTATTAACTACCATATGTAATTACTTGGGATATGATTGGGTAGAGCTTCCAGCGCCGTGTCTAGTTGGCGGTGTACCAAAATCTATAATTATAAAGCCCTCTACTACGTACTTAATGCCTATACTCTGCAATGTAGTCTACCCAAACCAGGCTTTAAATTATAGATATACTAGAAATTTTTTAAGCGAGCCTACCAGATTATCAGTAAACAGCCCTCACCTAATATTTAAACTAAAAGAAGGGGTCACCGCTCTTGATGGGGTTTTCAAAGCGATAGTTCCAGCTACTGCAGTGCTAAAACATAATAAAGAGTTAGTACTTGGGTTTACTAAAGAAGAAAAGTATAAAGGTTTATATCCGTTAACCTTGCCTGCGCCTCCCCATTTAGAGTGGATATATGCATCTGTAAATAATGCAAGCGACTCAGAGCGGGCAGAGGCGGAGGTAGAGGAGGTTAAGGCGGGCAGCAATAGCCTATTTACAGAAGCTACAATAACAGACGAAAACAAAGTTATTGAAGAAACCCCTTATCAACAGGATATGATGCGTTCGGCAAATAGACAATTTTTCGAGACTAGGTCTAATGCAAGAACAGCCGCGTTTACAACTAACTATTCCCCTTACAGGATGGTAGGATTTCCGGGCGCTATCTTGGACTCAGACGGGCTTTACACCGTAGGTAACTTTGTGTCTATAAATAGTAGTTTTAGTGCGGCTGGGTCTGCTACTCAGAGTTTTCAAGTAGCCTCGCCAAGACTTTATTTAGATGATTGTTTAGACTTTGAGGTGGATACACCTCCAACCTTTCCTGAATTCTACAGTTCATCATATAACGCAGAAAACATTGGGGCTTTATATCAACACCTTATACAAAACAAGGTAGCTAGCAATTTTGGAGGTCAAGCTTCCCTCTACCTGTATGCAATTAATAAAATAAACCTGGAAGATAAAGCTGAGAATGAAAATAAAATTGCTTTCCAGCACAGATTTAGTTTAAACTCGGCGCTTAACCTGTACAACAGCTCTAAAAATGAGCATAAGTATTTATATGCTAAGCACCACAACTACCGTGAGTTGGTAGATGAGGCGTCATACTGGGAATTCTTAGGGGTGGGTAATAAGAATAATCTTTTTTCAGATGAAAATAAGTACAGGGCCGCTGACATTAGTGTCACCCAAGCCACAGATACAGAGTATGAAGAACACGCGGGTAAACCATTTGTGGAGGAGCGGCAATCTAGGGTAAACGTAGTTAAAGTGAGAGGTATAGCACAAAATGGCCTATGATATAATAATACCAAATGGGAATACCAGCCAGGGCGCCATTACTGAAAAATTGCGGGGCTATAAAAAACCTTCCATAAATAATATAATTCAGAAAAATGCCCCAGCGTTTATAACAGTAGTAAAATATAATGAGGGCTCGTCCGGAGATTATAAATTCTCTACTAAAAGCTTTGGTGAGACAACTGCGCTATCAAATAAATTTTTCTTACAGTCTATTTCAGAAGTTTTACAAGAAAAGACTCAAATACTAGAATCATTTGGTGAGCCCTTAATTCTCTTCTTTGACGAACGCACTAAAGTACACACCTTTAGGGGTACTTTTTTGGATGCTGCGAAGGGCGGGCCTTCAGGTTCCAGGGACGAGGTTTCATATAATTGGGCAGCAGCTTTTAGAATGTTTTATAATGAAAAATTACGTGGTACTAAACTGGCTGATAATAATGAAATCGCCTTTTTAACTGTAAACGATCAGATATACATTGGGTATCCAACCAGTTTAAGTATGTCTACGGATTCAAACGCCCCACTAACAAGTGCATTTAGCATGACGTGGATTATAGTAAAACAATTGCTGCTTCCGCCCATGTCAACAATAAATAGTGGAGATATTACTGAATACATAAAGGAGTTAAAAGATTTATATTCTGTGGACATGACGCTAACTGGTATTAAAAAGGAGAGAATTGCCGAGCTAAGGGGATTACTGGAAACAACCCAGAGCGAAATAGATGCTATAAACGAAGAATTAGGCACACTAAACCTATCAGACCCCAATGAGGAGGAGACTGCTCAAATTAAAAGTTTGAAGCAAAGGTTGTACGAGCTTGAGGCGGATAAAGCAGGATATTTAACGGAATTAGCTACTATTAACGCAAGCAATTGAATTTTTTATAATATTTTATTATACTAAGTTAACATATTATGGAAACACAAAAACATTTAAATAAGCAGAAAGAGTTAGAGCTCTGGAAAAAATATAAATCTGGCAATAAGTCGGTTTTGGGTGATTTGGTAATTAGCATGGACCCGCTTATACAGAGCCAAGTTGAGCGTTTCTCTCGTGCGCCCCTCCCAAGAACGGCAATAGAAGCAGAGGCCAGACGTTTGGCAGTAAAAGCCTTCGAGGATTACAACCCGCATAAAGCTGGTCTATCGACACATGTTACTAATCACTTAAAGCACTTACAACGATATGTCGCTGATTATCAAAATGTGGGAAGAATACCAGAAAACCGGGCCATAGCTATTTCAAGGTTTACTAATGTAAAGTCTGAACTTTCTGAGAGGCTTGGAAGATCTCCCAGTACTATAGAGTTAGCCGACGAACTGCAGTGGGCTCCGGCTGAGATAAATCGTATGGAGCGCGAATTAAGGAATGATTTATCTATGACTACTGGGCCAGACGACGATTTTTTTGATAGTGATTTTAATAAAACAGACGAAGGTATGGAGTTGGTCCAATTTGTGTACTGGGACCCTACCATTTCAAACGAACATAAAAAATACTTAGAATACCGGTTCGGTTTAAATGGCGGACCAAAGTTGGATATAAAACAGATTGCCCTAAAGCTCAATAGAAGCGAGACCTACGTAAGAAAGCTGGGTAGTGACTTGGGGGAAAAAATAGCTAGGGCTCAGCAGTTATGAGTTGTTTAGATACAGTAAAAGATAGGTTAACTGAACAAAGGGACGCTTGGACAAGAGAATTGAACCAGGTAGTCAGTGCCTCTTTTTCTGGTGCTCTAAATAACCTTACTAACGAGATCATGAACCTGGGCTCTAATATAGCCTCATCATTGGTGGATCAGGCTTGGAGTTCTGTAGAGGATCTTGTTCGAGATCATGTGTCTAATATTGCCAACCAATTAGTTAGCATATTTACTTTTAGTGATAGCATACAAATAGCTTTATTTAGAAGGTTATCTCTAACCCTGCAGGACTATGTAGCAAAAAGGCGAGTTATTGTTGATGATATTAGAGAAACAGTGAATGGGATGCTGAATTTACTTAATAGGATATCTCAGCAATCATTGGCACAAATAGTTAGGGATGTAGAGTCCTCAAGTAAAGACTTAGAATCCGCGATACTTCTTTTAAAAGCTATTGAACGTGGGCTGTCAAGTAGTCCACCTTTTGCAAATAATGGTTATCTTGGAAGTGCACATAATAAAATTAGGTCTGCAAAAGACGTGCTTTTGGACGATAGTTTAGAGTTACCTGATATTATGGTTAGGCCTTCTGAATATTTTGACTTACTAGAAAATAGTATAAATGAGTATGTAGACGATAAAATAAAATACTACGGATATATTTTTGCAGGTCTTGCAAAAGGCCTAGAGCGTTTAGCCAAAAAAACATCATCCGAAATTCCCGGGTATTATCTGGTCGGACTACTGTCCGGACTAAACTTTACAGGAAATAAAAATAATAGTCTAGGTGGGGTAGATCCAAAAATAAAGTCTACGGCACAACTTGTAGTAGCCTTTCCCTTTCATATGTCTACCCTAAACCACCTCATTAACGCATCCTATAACAGGGTGAAAGGACTAAGAGAATCAGCAGAGGACATTAAATCCGAAATGGACACTGCTTTAAATTCTATTTCTATAGTTAACGGAGATTATAGCGAGTTATACGGATATAGGATAGGTTGGGTATCAAAGTTAAACCCTTTAGTACAGATATCTTCACCGACAGAAGGTATTTTTGGGTCTATGGACACAACAACAAATTATTTAATTAGTAATTTAAATGCTATCAACGAGATAATAAATTATCTAGGTACACCTAATTATATAAAAAACATTAATCAGGCTAGCGAGAAGATGAGAAAAACTATAGCTATAATGATTCCATCCTTACTAGCAGCTATTACTAATGTAGAGTCCTATAATAGAGCAAAAGCGTATTTAGGGGATATTTTAGTTAGTTGTAATGTATTAGATAGACAAGACTCGGAACTATTATCTAAACTAAGTTTAATAAATACGCCCGAAACTGATAATCAATATGTAGACGATGCTATGAATATTTTAAACGAGCTAGAAGAAAAACTTGGTTCATTTTTATCAGAAAAGTGGGGAATAAGCAACGGGTCAGCTGTGGCACAAGTTGCGTCTATTCTCAGTCCGGGTATAATTTCTAGTGTTTCATCCCCACTATTCAATGTTCAAGACAACGTATTGAACAGTGTTTTAGGGGACAGCGGTCTTGGGTTCACAGACATGCTGAGCGGGGAGTTTGGTGGTATAGGAGCTTCCTTAGCGAGCTTAGCAAATTGTGCTGATAACGAGGGGGTTGAATTACCAGATGGCCCAGACATATTGCCTGCACCAGAAGCAGCTCTGGTAGATAGCAGTCAATCAATAGGGAATGCGCGTGTGAGTTTAACTGCTAGGTTAAGAAATAATAATATAACTAAACTTGTATTTACGGATATGAGTATAAATGAAACTTTAATAGAAGACCCAGATAAATGAAAGATCTTTTAGTTATATATAGAGATGAAAATGAGGATCAGCCTAAAATAAAAAAAGGGTTTAATGGGTATGCGTCAGAGGCAACAAACAAGGACTGGTTAATGCAAAAAATTGCGAAGGCGTTCTTAACTCTTGTTGGCACTAATTACTATGATCCCAATTTTGGTACCGTGAGTGGAGATTCTACTGGATCCACCTATAACCCAACAGACTCTAATTTATTCAGGCAATCAATCACGCAGGCAGTTGATTCGGTAGAAAAAACTATTATAGAACAGCAGGTTAACTTACCTGATTTAACTGATTCAGAGAGGCTTGTGTCAATAGAAGTTCAATCAATAGTGTATGATAAAATAGGAGCAACAGTGGAAGTGTTTCTTCTAGTAACAATGGCTAATAAATCAGAATTTAATATGAGGGTATAATACATGGCATTTGATCCTGTAGAGTACTTAGTGCAAAAACTAAAAGAATATGACGCTTCTATAGACACTAGTCCAGGAAGTGCAGTTAGAGATTTATTAATAAGCCCGTTATCTTCGATGCTGGCGTCATTTAACGAGACGCACCAAATTCTGGAAAATAGACTCAGTTTAAATGATATATCTAGTTTGTCTGAAGCAGCTTTAGATGATATAGCAGCTAATTATTTAGTGTCTAGAACGTCAGGCTCAAAGGCTGGTGGCACAGTAAGGATATATTTCAAATCTCCACAAAATATAATTATACCTAAGTATACTGAGTTCAGATCAACGGGTGGGTTAAAATTTTACTCTGAATCAGAGCATTCCGTGACTGCAAAACAAATGCTTGCTAATACGGACAGATACCCCCTATACCACACTGGAGATATTCAGATCCGAGCAGCAGAGGCTGGCGAGAAGTATGAGGTTGGACCATTCGAGATAAAAACAGTAGTAGGGCTAAAGAGTGCCTACGATTCTGTATCAAACGGTAGCAATTTTACAGGAGGGGCAAATAAGGATGATAATACCACTCTGTATGAAAAACTTAAAAACTCTGTTTATAGTAAGGCAGCTGTTTCAAATAAGAGTATAACTGGAACGTTAAAAGAACACTTTTCAACCATTAAAGACGTATATATTGTCGGTGCAGATAATTCACTTATGGTGAGAGATCTGGTTTTAGACTATGAGTCTGTAGGGGTAGCTGATTACAAAGAATCAGATTTTTTAGGAAAAATAGCGGGGCAGCACAGCGCACCGTATGTTATGAGTAAAGCTTACTACGGAGTATTTATTGACACTAACCTAACAAATAGCGGATATATTAGTAGTGAGTTTCCAAGGCCAGAAGACTTTTCTAGGGAATTTTCTCAGGACAGTTATTCCAAAATATATAGAGAAGACGCCAATATTACTAGTCTATCCCCATCGGAGGTGTTAGTTTATGAAAATTTTGATGCCAGCGGATACGATAACAGTTGGACACTAAGTGATGAACGCATGGGGTTGGGCATCCTTGCTTATTCGGGAGAAATTTCAGTGATAGATGGTGCAATAAAATTAGGTAATCACACCCCAAGACCTGGGCTGTTTTTACCTTACCAAACACTTGTACACATATCTGGTATGCTGGAAGAAGCAATTAATTTATTATAAGAGAAGGTTATGGCACAAAATACAGATACAACAGCGCGTGGGTTACTACTAGAGACTCTCGGTGAGTTACAAACCGTCGTGGCTAGTAGATCTATGTTCCCCATTTTTCACAGAGCTATCGACTCACAAAGTGGCATCAGAATTACAGGGAAATTTAAAACAACACACTCTGGCATACCTAGCCCCATGTCGTATATTACAGTCGGAAGGCAGTCTGAGAGAGCGGTGGTTGCTGATGGGGTTGGGCTGGCTTGGCGTACAGGCTCGGAAGCAGACGGTAATTATAATATATATTTTGTTGATAATAATATTTTAAGTGACGATATTCCCATACGAACCGAAAACATGGTTATAGAAGAAAATATAAATAATTTTCTAGGTTATGGTATTGCTGATATAGAGGCGGGTACTGAGTATAAGTTTGGTCTAGAAATAGATTCAAATTGGGGAATGAAGGCGTGTATATATAATAGTAACAATCCTGGGGACCCTAATTTTAGCCAACCGTACAACGGCGCTACTAATGTAAGTGGATATCGTATGAGTTTGGGTGCAAGACTTGAGGGCCACGAACCACAATCCAATGGCGACCATTTTGGTATAGCTGTGCTTGGCACAGACGGAAACGATTGGATATACGATGATATCAGGGTAACGAGTATAGTGGATGGTCACGTCGCCGGACTATTTAAGCTACACGCCGCAGATTTTAGTTCAGACGACAATTTTACAGTTTATATGAAAGGTGCCGGTGAGTACTCCCCTGGAAATTGGGGGCTAACTTGGTACATCTATGACGTAAGCTCGTCAGATTGGGTCGAGCTGTATAATAATATCACTAGCTCCTCTGTAGCATTCACCTACAGTGGAACTGGCTTAGGCACCTACACAGACAGTTCAAATTTTGTTAATATTATGGCAATGTGCGATGAGGCAAGCGCAGACGGGGTATTAAGAATAGATTACGTCAAATTAACCTCTGAGCAAGCAGGTGCTATTCATGTCGGACACATGAGTGATATTTATGTACATGCTCCTGGACAGATAACCAGAACCTCCACCCAGGTGACCCCTATAGATGGAGTAGCAAACCTGTCTGGACTTAACCACCCTATCTATGAAATAGAAGCAGTTAGTTATGATGCAGGGGTAGGCGTATTAACCCGGGATGCCGCCGACGAAGATAATAGGTATGTACTTATAAACAGTAAAAAAGGTTATACCTACTCTACTAAGGAAGATTTAAGCATAGGGGTACCCGAAACTGCATCTTTAGATATAACATATACTTATTATTCGGAGGGGTCGGCAGTACAAGACTTTGTAGAATTAGATGATTATAGAGTGCCATCATCTGATAATCTTGTAAAAATTTCACCGCCGGCATCAATAACTATAAATAACCTAGAATATAGTGGGGCTCCTACAGAGGACGCAGTGAGGATTTTGATAACATCTTTTGTTAATTCACTGGTTAGAAGCAGCTTTGAAGTATCGGATTTAATAGCTTATTTATATAGTAATGGAGTTAATTATATTAACACTAGTACCTTAAGTATTAGTGTAATAGTGTATGACATGGAGGGTAGTATTTCTGATTCTACTAACATAACAAGCGCTTATTCCATATCGGCGCCGAATACCTTTTATACAGACGCAGATAAGTTATTAGGGGTAACCAAAGTATAATGAGAACAACAGACGTATCTCAAATTTGGAACGCACTGGGATCCTTTTGGGGTGACTTTGAAGATAAAGCCCTAATTGAACAGTTGTGGCAAAGCTATTTTACGGTGGTGTCCGGCTTAGAAAGAAAGAGCCAAAATATCAGGGACTCTATTAGTTTTAAAAACATGCCTGCTGTTATAGAGGATCGCCACCAATCATATGATATCATATATGCTGTTAATACCCCGTCATACTCAGGACTTATTAACGCTTACCTTGTTAGCGGAAAGTACGAGTTTGATATAACTCCGGGAACTTTTAGTATACCAAAAATGACTTATTATTGCTATACTGATAGTGGTACTCTAGAATCACCCACACCACTTGTAGAAGACCGCGAGTATAGTATTGTAGGTATGAATAGAATTAGGTTTATAGATGATCCCCCATTTTCAGTAAATCAAAATCAGGAGCACTTTAAAGGGCAGAAATTATTTGCTGATGTTTGTTATAGAGTAAACCCAGTATTGTGGTCAATAGGGCCAAGGTTGATAGGTGCTACTGAAAACATACTTATAAATGAGGATTACCCGGCACCTTCTGGTTCTACTACCTATGACAACGTAGAGCATTTTAAATATTTTATATGGGCAGTTTCAGAGGGACTAAAAAGAGACCCCACCATTACTAATATAGAAAATTTATTAGGTATAGTTGCTGGTCTTCCTTTTGCTTATTCCTCAGGAGTTGGTGTAAATCAGTTTGACGTGCAGGGCGAAAATAAAGTAGAGGTACTGGATTATATTAACTCGCTAAGCACTATTACAGGATTAGTGGACAACCAGGCTCAAATATATAACTATGTTCGGATAAATGTTCCTACAGGAACTACTTACAATTCTGGACTTTTTAGTACAATAGTGGATGCCTATTTACCCTCACACTTAACATATGATATTTCTTATATATAAAAAGGATCAATAATGAATAGGGTTTATCTTTTTCCAAACACTAGAGATAGTATACCAGAAGCTATTAGCGGTATACAAAATTGCACAGAAATAGAAAAACAACGGTTTTTTGGACAGGTTTTCTCTAGTCTAGGAGTTGCCTGTGAAACTGATGAGACCGGATTAGCTGTCAATGAAGATGACACAAATTTAAAATGCACATACGTACCAAACACCCTAACAATAAGTCCCGGATACGCCGTGACTTCAGGGTTCCACTGGTTAAATGTAACTGCCGTTGCAACTTTTAATATTAATGTTGATTTTTCTGATGGCGACACTATTTATATCAGGCATTCAGGCATATTGTCAAGACTCAAGGAACAAGCAAAAGGCTTTTTTTATGATACGGCAAGTTCAGGTTGGGTAAATACCAGATCTTCAGATTCTTGGGCGCTTACTACTACTGACCCGGGGGTTAGTGGGGTGGTTCTGTGCCAGATATCCAACGGGGTTGTTACAGATTTGCGTGCTAATAATCTGTTGAAATTTAACAACAAGTTAGCTGACGACACAAAGATAGCAAAAAAGGACCGTACAGCTGAGTTTGAGAAGTTTATAGTATTAACTAGTGGGTTAAAATTTTCAGACACGTACACTGACTATAAATTTACTATTAACCCTATGACTGGGATGGTGGATGATGTCGATTACACTGCAATGCAGTTACTCACGTCAATAAGCGGCCAGCACGAACATGGGGACAATAATGACAATCTAACTAATTTAAACTCACTGGTTGATCCCAATAACGCGTGGCCCCGTGTAGATGCCTTTATCAACTCTGGATATACAACCACCGATAAAGAGCAGTTCTTGCACGATTCATCTGCGGCTGTTGATAAAATAAAGTCTATTGCAGAAACAGACTCTTGGGCAGCGCTTGATGCCTTTATCAACTCTGGATATACAACCAGCGGCGGAGAGTCGTTCTTGCACGATTCATCTGCGGCTGTTGATAAAATAAAGTCTATTGCAGAAACAGACTCTTGGGCAGCGCTTGATGCCTTTATCAACTCTGGATATACAACCACCGATAAAGAGCAGTTCTTGCACGATTCATCTGCGGCTGTTGATAAAATAAAGTCTATTGCAGAAACAGACTCTTGGGCAGCGCTTGATGCCTTTATCAACTCTGGATATACAACCACTGGAAAGGAGTCGTTCCTGCACGACACGTCCGCAGCTGTTACTAAAATAAAGTCTATTGCAGGAACAGACTCTTGGGCTGCGCTTGATGCCTTTATCAACTCTGGATATACAACCACCGATAAAGAGCAGTTC
>Ga0208795_1000581_pt1 | contig 17558 bp, 21 predicted proteins | sample CB_VirMetaG_6_FD_184541 | JGI IMG/M metagenome (GOLD analysis project Ga0208795, IMG submission 184541) | Freshwater to marine saline gradient viral communities from Chesapeake Bay - CB_1508_2 Viral MetaG (SPAdes) (version 4) | ecosystem: Environmental > Aquatic > Marine > Coastal | place: USA... | reverse complement strand
ATACGATATCTGTGGCGTACAGCCAATGACTGGTCCTACTGGTCTGATCTTCGCTATGCGTGCTCGTTACGGCACTCAGTCTGGCACTGAAGCACTGTTCAACGAAGCAAATACTTCGTTCTCTGCGCTTGCTGGTGCTAACACTGCTCACCAGTTTGGTGTTGCTAACGGTGCTGTAGGTACTACTCAGTCTGGTTCAGATCCTGCTGACCGTGCCTCTGGTTCTGGTTACACTGTTCACACTGGTATGACTACTTCCCTGGCAGAAGCTCTGGGTGATTCCGCTACCAACAAGTTCAACGAAATGGCATTCAGCATCGAAAAGATCGCTGTAACTGCAGTTTCTCGTGCTCTGAAGGCAGAATACACCATGGAACTGGCGCAGGATCTGAAGGCAGTACATGGTCTGGACGCTGAAACTGAACTCAGCAACATCCTGTCTGCTGAAATCCTCGCTGAAATCAACCGTGAAGTTGTTCGTACAATCAACTACTCCGCTGCTGCTGGTGCTCAGAAGAATGTTACCACTACTGGTACTTTCGATCTCGACACTGACTCTAACGGTCGTTGGTCTGTTGAAAAGTTCAAGGGTCTGATGTTCCAGATCGAGCGTGACGCTAACGAAATTGCTAAGGCAACTCGTCGTGGTAAGGGCAACCTGATGATCTGTTCTTCTGACACCGCTTCTGCTCTGCAGATGGCTGGCGTTCTGGATTACACTCCAGCACTGAACAACAATCTGAATGTTGACGATACTGGTAACACGTTTGCTGGTGTTCTGAATGGTCGTATCAAGGTCTACATTGACCCATACTTCTCTGACACCACTAACAACTACTACACTCTGGGTTACAAGGGCACTTCTGCGTTCGACGCTGGTTTGTTCTACTGCCCATACGTGCCTCTGCAGATGGTTCGTGCAGTTGGTGAAAACACCTTCCAACCTAAGATTGGTTTCAAGACTCGCTACGGCATGGTTGCGAATCCATTCGCCACTACTGGTGCTGACGGCACTGTTGGTGTTGGTTTGAACGGTCAGTCCGCTAACGTGTACTATCGTTTGGTCAAGGTGGCGAACTTGATGTAATAAAACTAGACTGGGGTTCACCCAGCGTTTTAAAGGGAGGACTTCGGTCCTCCCTTTTTTTATGCGCCTAAATAGTATATCAACAATGAGAGTTAAGTATGGCAACATCACCTGACAACAAAAACTTTTTGAGTCCTATTGGGTTCCAGTTTTCGATTCAGAAACTTCCCAATGTAAATTATTTTTGTACCTCTGCTTCTGTTCCAAGTATCACACTTGGTGATCTGGACTATCAGACTCCATTCATCAACTTGCCAACTCCAGGTGATAAACTTTCTTTCGGGCAGTTGATTATCAACTTTAGAATTGACGAAGACATGAGAAACTTTCGTGAGATCTACGATTGGATGCTCGGCATTGGTGTTCCTGATACTTTTAATCAAAGACATCCAAGACTTCGTGCTTCTATGAATTCAGCAGATCCTACGGTCTATTCTGATGCTTCTCTACTCGTGCTGACTAATCAGTACAAACCAAATGTTGAAGTTAAGTTTGTAGACATGTATCCTGTAGATCTTTCTTCATTCGAGTTCAACATCGAGCAGAATGATATTGAATATCTCACTGGTTCTGCAACCTTTGCATATCGTAAGTATGAGTTGACCACAGTAACCTAATAGGTTATAATAGTAACTCATAGAGTTACAACTGGACTATATTATGAAGATTGAAGACATTGTCTCCGAGTGGGACAAAGATTCCAAAATTGATGACACCGAACTTGGTGAAGAGGCAACTAAGATTCCGAAGTTGCACAACAAGTATTTGAAGTTCTTTATGGGCGAGCGTGTTGCTCTGTTCAGAATGAAAGCAAAGAACAAGAAGATTCGCAAGGGTTTGCTTGAGTATTATCTTGGCGAACTAGATCGTGACGAACTAGAAATTCTTGGTCGTGATCAATTCTATAAGAAGTTGCTGAAGAACGAAGTCGATACCTACATCGAATCAGACGACCTATATATTGAAAGCAATTTAGAGATTGCTATGCAACAAGAGAAGGTTGACTATCTTGAAGCAATTATCAAGTCTTTGAATAACCGAAACTTCCAGATCAAATCTGCTATTGACTGGTATCGTTTCACTAACGGTTCTTTATAATGGAAACAATCGCAATCTATAAAAAGAATGAAGTGCATCTCAAGATAGATTGTGATCGTGGCACTGCTGCTGAACTTTCAGATTTCTTTACTTTTGAAGTGCCAGGTGCCAAGTTTATGCCTGCTGTCCGCAATAAGTTTTGGGATGGCAAGATCAGACTTTTCAATGTCAATACAAGACAAATCTATGTTGGTCTTATTGAGCATCTAAAAAGGTTTGCTGAAGAGAGAGGTTATCAAGTACAGGTACATGATGATCTAGAAGTAACCAACGATGTTCCAATCAACGAACTAGAGCAGTTCCTAAAAGAACCAAACTATACTCCACGTGAATATCAAACACGTGCAGTTGCTCATGCGATTCGTAACAACAGAGCATTAATTCTTTCCCCGACTGCGTCGGGGAAATCCTTTATTATTTACAGTCTGCTCAAGTATTACCTTGCCTCTGATGTCAAGAGAGCATTAGTCATTGTTCCTACGACCAGTCTAGTGTCTCAAATGAATACAGATTTTCTCTCATATTCAGAAGGACAATTTGATTATACTCATTGCATCATGGCAGGTCAAGCTAAATCTAACGATTCAGCGAAAGTTTTTATCAGTACATGGCAGTCGATCTATAAACAACACCGATCGTACTTTGATCAGTTCGATTTAGTTATCGGTGACGAAGCGCATCTCTTCAAAGCAAACTCTCTTACAAGTATTATGGAGAAGTTGCCCAACTGCAAATATCGTTTTGGGTTTACTGGTACACTTGATGGTACGCAAACAAACAAGTTGGTACTTGAAGGTTTGTTTGGTCCAGTGATTCGTGTGGTACAAACCAAAGAACTGATTGACGAAGGGCATCTTGCTGAGTTTCGTATCAAGTGTCTTGTACTCAAGTATCCACCTGAAGTATGCAAACAAATGCACAATGCAAAGTATCAGGATGAAATGGACTTCCTTGTAAGTAATGAAGCACGCAATACCTTCATAAAGAACTTGACTTTAACACGAAAAGGTAATACACTACTATTATTCCAAATGGTAGAGAAACATGGAAAAATTCTCTACGATGCAATCAAAGAAGAAGCGGGCGAGGATCGCCATGTGTTCTTCGTTCATGGAGGCGTAGATGCTGATCAACGAGAAGAAGTTCGAAGAATTACTGAAGGAGAGCGGAGTGCAATTATCATCGCCTCATACGGGACGTTCTCTACTGGGGTCAACATACGCAATCTTCACAATGTTATATTTGGCAGTCCTTCTAAGTCTAGGATACGGAATCTACAGTCTATTGGTCGAGGACTCCGTAAAGGAGATGCTAAAGAGCGAGCAACCTTGTACGACATTGCCGATGACCTCTGCCATAAATCAAGCTGTAACCACACCCTCAAACATTTCGCTGTGCGAATAAAGATGTACAACGAAGAAGAGTTTTCCTATCGTTTATACAACATTAAATTGAATGCCAGTACAAATTCTTAAACTTACCAGCGGCGAAACAATCATGTGTGATGTACTTGATGCATCAGATCGTATTGTTACTATTGTCAACCCACTACAAATTAAGACTGAAGAGTATGGCGGCACTCGTATGAATATGATAGCGTATCAGTGGTTGCCTATGCTAGAGGATGAGAATATAATGTATATTCATCAACAGCATATTATCGGAATGGCACATGCTGGTTCAGACATGCAAGAGTATTATGTGAATGCGATTGAAAGGATCTTATTTCCTGAACGAGCATATGAACAAGAACTTAGAGATCGACAAGAACTCTATGAGAAGATTAAAGAGATTGCAGCAGAACACGCAAACACAGAGATGAAAACGGTACACTAAAATGGCAGAACTAAACAAGAAGAAGAATCCACACTATGTCAACAACAAGGATTTCCTTGCTGCTATGGTTGACTTCAAGGAACAGGTTGCAAAGGCAGAACAAGCACACGAACCAAGACCAAGAGTGCCCATGTATGTTGCTGACTGCATTATGAAGATCGCAACTCATCTGTCCTACAAACCAAACTTTGTCAACTATACCTTCCGTGAAGAGATGATCTGTGATGGCATCGAGAACTGCCTCCAGTATATCGACAACTTCAATCCTGAGAAGTCAAACAATCCTTTCGCATACTTTACACAGATTGTTTACTATGCATTCCTGCGCAGAATTCAAAAAGAAAAGAAGTATCTGTACACCAAGTACAAAGCATCTGAAAATGCGAATATCTTCGACGAAACCTCAGACGTTCAAGACCATGATCAGGGTGTTGACTACAACGATGACATCAAGTATAATGAGTGGACAGAAGAGTATATGGCGACCTTCATTGAAAACTTCGAAGAGTGTAAGCGTCGCAAGAAAAAGAAGAAGATTGTTCACGAAGAATAAATTATGAAAATTGCTTTGATCACGGATACTCATTTCGGTGCACGAAATGACAACTCTGCCTTTCTAGATTATTTTGAGAAGTTTTATGAAGAGATTTTCTTCCCTTACCTCGACAGAGAAGGGATTAATACTATTGTTCATTTGGGTGATATTGTCGATCGGCGAAAGTATATTTCATATGTGACACTTCGCCGTATGAAGGACATGTTTATTGATCAGTGCGAGAAGCGTGGCATTGATCTTCATGTGATTATCGGTAATCACGATGTTCCTTACAAGAACACCAACGAAATCAACTCAATGAAAGAGTTGTTTGGCGACAGTCATGTGAGTTATTACTGGAAACCAGAAACAGTGATGTTCGATGGTTATCCTATTCTGTTGATGCCATGGATCAATGCAGAAAACTGGAACGATGCGATTGAGGCAATCAACGACACGGTTGCTCCTGTTTGCCTTGGTCACCTAGACATTACTGGCGCATTCATGGATCGTGGTAACAAGAATGTACACGGCATGTCTGCGAAATACTTTGACAAGTTCGAGTTGGTTTGCTCTGGCCACTTCCACCATCGCAATAAGATCAGCAACATTCAATATCTGGGGTGTCCTTATGAAATCACATGGATTGACTACCAAGATCCAAAGGGGTTCCATGTATATGATACCGAAACCAGGGATCTGGAGCACATTCGCAATCCGTACTCTATGTTCCACAAAATCTTCTATTCCGACGAAGGTAAGAGTGTGGATGATCTCCTTGGATTCGACTTCGACCAATACAGAGACACCTATGTAAAGGTTGTCAAACTCAACTGCGATAATCCATACTGGTTTGATCTGTTTATGGATAAGTTGATGAAAGTCAACCCAATCAATATTCAGGTGGTTGACGACAATCTAAATCTCAACCTTGAGTCTGCTGAAGATCTCGTTGATGAAGCAGAGGATACCATCACGATTATGTCCAACTATATCAATCAACTGCCAGACAATGTTCCAAAGACAAAACTTGACTCTTTGATGCGTTCGTTATATAATGAGGCAATTGCACTCGGTATAAATTAAAGTATGATCCACTTCTCGAAACTGAGATGGAAGAACTTCCTCTCTACTGGTAATGTCTTTACCGAAATTCAACTAGACCGATCTCCAAGCACCGTTGTTGTAGGAGAGAATGGTGCTGGTAAGTCCACCATGCTTGATGCACTCTGCTGGGTGTTATTCAACAAACCATTCCGCAACATTCGAATGTTGCAGTTGATCAACTCGGTCAACAACAAAGACACTCGTGTAGAAGTTGAGTTTCGTATTGGTAGCATCGATTACAAGATCGTTCGTTCATACAAACCTAATGTCTTTGAGATCTGGAAGAATGACGAATTGATGCCGCAACCTGGCAACATCAAAGACTATCAGATAATCCTCGAAGAGCAGATTCTCAAACTCAACTACAAGTCATTCACGCAGGTTGTCATCCTTGGATCGGCAACCTTCACTCCATTTATGCAGTTGTCTGTTAAGGATCGGCGTGAGGTGATTGAGGATCTTCTTGACATTCAGATCTTCAGTCAGATGAATACGCTGCTCAAAGATCGTCTTGCTAAGAACAAGAACGAACAGACCGAAGTGTCTTATCAGATTGATCTGATTGAAAACAAGATTGAAGTACAGAACAAGTATCTTGCTCAACTTCAGCAGGACATCGACGCACAGATCATTGAGTTGGTCAATGAGCGCAATGGTTTGCAAGCATACATCGCCGAAGAATCGTTTGAAGCAGGTGAGATTCAGAAAGAGATTGAGGGTTTGTTGGGTTTGATTGGCGACTCTGATAAAACGCAAGAGAAGTCCATCAAAGCATCTGATCTGCTACAAAAGTTGCGTGATAAAGAATACAAAGCCAACAAGCGACTGAATTTCTTTACTAACAACGATCACTGTCCTACTTGTGAACAGGCGATTGATATTCAGATTAAGACGGATAAGATCGATAAGACAACTAAGATGATTGATGAGACAACCTCAGCAATTGAGCAGTTGACTACAGAGCAAACCAAACTTACCAATCGTCTTGCTGAGATTCATAAAGTACAGGTGAAGATTCAGAACTGTCAGGCAGAGATCCTGACCATTCAGCAGGATATTACTTCAACCCACACTCGCATTGAAGAGTACAATACGAAGATCAATGGGTTGAAAGCAAAGAAAGATTTGCCAACTGAAGCATCGACTGAGATTGATTCACTGAACGCCGAACTGAAGACAAGAGGTGAACAGAAAGAACAGTTGGTCAAAGACCGTGAGGTCTTGGAAATTGCTGGGCATATGTTGAAGGACGGTGGCATAAAGACCAAGATCATTCGGCAGTATGTACCGATCATCAATAAACTGGTCAACAAATACCTCGCAGCGATGGACTTCTTCGTTGACTTCACTCTGGACGAGGAGTTCAATGAAGTTATCAGAAGTCGGCATCGTGACGATTTCAGTTATGCTTCGTTCAGTGAAGGGGAAAAGGCTCGTATCGATCTCTCCTTAATGCTCACATGGCGAGCAGTTGCCAAGTTGAAGAATTCGGTAAATACGAATCTACTTATACTCGATGAAGTTTTCGATGGATCTCTAGACGCTAACGGCAGCGAGATTCTGATGAATCTGTTTAATGAATTGCATGATACAAACATCTTCGTCATCAGCCACAAAGGAGACATGATGATTGATAAGTTCCGCAGTCTAATCAAGTTTGAGAAAGTTAAATCATTTTCACGGATAGCAGCATGAAACAATATACACTTGTAAAAGACAATGATCCAATCCTGAGTCAACCAGCAGAACGGTTTGACTTTGATAATCCCCCAATGGATCCGACTGAGTTGTTTGAAGACATGAAGCGGATTATGCAACAGAATCATGGATTCGGTTTGTCTGCTCCTCAGATTGGTGTTCCGTATCAGGTATTCGTGCTGGGCAATCCATATGATGGCGATTCAATCTTCTCTGTGTTCAATCCAAAGATCGTTGATACGATGGGTGAAACCTTTGGAACGCAAGAGATTGTAATGGAAGAAGGATGCTTGACTTATCCAGGGATGTTTATTAAAATAAAGAGACCAGCAAGTATTCGTGCTCGTTTTTCTGGACACGATGGTGTTGTTGATACGATGAATTTCAATGGTTATACTGCACGTGCTTTCTTGCATGAGTATGACCATCTACAAGGTGTTACCTTCGTAAATCGTGCGTCTAAACTACAGTTAGATCGTGCAAAGAAAAAGAAGGTAAAGTTAGATAGGATGCGAAAACGAAATGTCTAAGACGATTTTAATTATGGGATTGCCTAAGTCAGGCAAGACTACATTTTCTGAAAAAGTGATTGATGAATTTCACAAGCGTGAGATTCCAGTTACTTGGTTCAACTCAAACGAAATCTCTGAAGAGTTTGACATACAAGATGACATCGTTTTGTCAAAAAAGATTCGTGAACTTGTCGATGAATCAAAAACAGAGTATAATGTTATTGATGCTTGCGGTTGTACTTTAAAAGAGCGTGTTCTGTTGAACGCTGACTATGCGATTTGGTTAGACACAATTGAAGACAGTGAGCATGAATTTACTCAACCAGATCTATCATATCTAATGATGAAACTGCCGACATGGGGTACACCTCGTGAAGCAATCTCTGTTGTAAATATGGTAACAGGACAATACAAGTGAAAGTAACAATCGGAAACTATCCTGAAGACTGCACTCTTAATCGTGTTGAAGATGTACACATTGACGAGTGGGACACCTGGAACATGGCAGAGACTCTTGCTCTGATCATTACTCCAATGCTCAAGCAGTTGAAAGAAACAACGCACGGTTCGCCGTATGTTGATCCTGATGATGTGCCTGCTGAATTGAAACCAACCACAACTCCAAGCGACGAAAATAATTGGGTAGATGATACTCACCACGAGCGTTGGCAGTATGTGCTTGGTGAAATGCATTTTGCTATGGGTGCACTCAATACAGATTGGGATGCTCCGTACTGGAGTGGCGAGAGTGATTATGAATTTAAAGAGTGTGAGAATGGTATGTCTGAAATGGTCGAAGGACCAAACCACACACTCAAATGCGATTGGGATGGATACAACAAGCACAACGATCGCATTCAAAACGGATGCCGTTTGTTCGGCAAATACTTCCGCAATCTGTGGGATTGATTATGAGTAGAGTGCCAGCAACAGGAGCAGAGGGATATATCCTGCGCAGTTTGGATGGACATGGTCAACTTGTGTTTCGTGTTTACCACAACCACGGTGAGTTTATAGACTACGACATCGATCATACGGAACTTAAAGTAAAGATTACCGACGAAGATGCATATTTCTATGGTGATAAAATTCTTGACCATGCACCTGAAACACTGGGGTTGGAAGAATGTGATCATGAACCAGACCACAATGGCGAATGTCTGAAGTGCGATGAACCAGTTTGGCTTGATGAAGAAAAATGAAACAGACACTCGCCCACATCCTGTTCTTTATTGGGGACAGAGTATCATACCCGATGGCAAAGTATGATCTTGGGTTTCTGTATCCAATCTACAATTGGTGTATGATCAAGTCTGGTGACTTTGATGTGAAGGGTAAGATATGGAAGGAAAAGAAATGATTTCATACTCGACTAATTGGTGTGGTCCAGTAAATACAGATTGGTATCGTGATCGTGGTCTAACTAAAATGGTATCTGAAGTGCTTGAGAAAGATCAAGTGTTTGGTAATCTAAAGAAAGGCGACACTTGGACATACGAAACGATCACCACAAACTACTCTGCTGGTCGTATTGATATTCGTGATGACAGCAAAGAAGGTTATGATGGATGGGATGAGTATGCTGTTGCTCCGATGTACGACGAAGATTGGTATGCTCTCGGCGAGTTTCTTTGGAATTTTCATAGCGAAGAACTCATACCCTATGATGAGCTGATCAAACTATTTGAAGAACATTACGGTAAGAAAATACGATGGGCAAAGGACTTACTCTAATATACAACTGGTTGCGTTATTCAGGGATTTGGATTACAATAGTTCTAAATCCTTTTCACTGGCGATTCTCATGGGAAGTTATCAGAGAGGATGATCTAAACCCAAAGATGAACCAGATGTTCTTTCAGTTGTTATTTGTGAACATTCGTATTATACTTGATGATGGAAGTTGGTAATGTGTGGAGTGATTGGCGTTTCGCTGAAAGATGTATCTGATTCAGATCTAAATATAATTGAAAATGTATTCCGTCAAAGTATGATTCGTGGCAAGCATGCCACTGGAGTATCCTATGTCAAACACGGTAAGGTTCATACAGACAAAGCAGGAATTCCTGTCACTGAGTTCTTCAGAACTCGCAATGTTGCAGACTGGATTAATGAGGATGGAGGAATCTACCTCATTGGACACATCCGTTACAGTACTTCCGATGTCCGTTACAACCAGCCATTCGATAACGGATATTTGGCAATCGCCCACAACGGAGTGATCTCTCAAGAAGATCCTTCTACATGGGAATACAAGTGCGAAACTGCTAACGACAGTGAGTTAATCCTTCGTGCGTTAGAGAATCATTCTCATCCGCTTTGGAAGTATGCGGATCGATCAATGGCAGTTGTAACAATTACCTCAGACAAACTTCTCTCTGGTTTCAGAAATCACGAGCGTCCACTTTGGGCGACCTCTCTTCCAAATGGTGTTATCTTTACATCAACCAAAGATATTGCATTGCGGAGTGGGTTGACTTCTTCAGGGAAATGCGATATGTTTACACTCTATACATACCTTGATGACAACTGGGGCATCGAGCGGATGTGGAATGATTATAGTATTGAGGATCTGCAATGAGTTATGATAAGAAAGATTGGACGTGGGGTTATGAGATCGAGTGGGGTGACATCGATCGCACTTTAGAAATTCCTCAGCATCTTGGTTCTTGGGAACATGCAGAAACTGACATTGTTAACATCCACGATCCATACAAGTATGTTGCTTGCGATCCTCTTGGAATTGAACCACCCATGGGCGGCGAGATCAATACCAGACCAACACACACGTGGCAAGAACAGGTCGATCGGATTATGGAGATCCATGATCTGTTTGTAGCACACGGCAATCAACCATCTGCTTCTTGCGTGAATCACGGACATCTGCATGTCTTTGTTCCTGGAATAAAAGACGATGTAGATGCATTGAAGCGATTGATTGCTTACATCAAAGCAAATCAGGATGATACCATCGAAGCACTCTATGGTTTCTACGAGCATCCGGAAATGAAACGACTGAAGAATGCTAAGATGTATTTGAAGTTCGATGGTGGTCGTCCGATGCCTGAGTATATGTGTGACAACATTATCAATCTGGCGACGGACTTTGATCATTTTATTAAACTGCATGCTGCAGGTAAGGATGGTGTGTCAATGGGTCGGCCATTCCGTTTCGCCATCAACACTTATTGTATGAAGCACACTGGTACAATCGAGTTCCGCTGCTTCCGTTCAACCACTAATCGTGAAGAGATGGAGTCGCAGTTCGCTTTCGTCGAGAAGTTTATTGATGCAGCACTCAACGGTGGACCATCTGTTCGAGAAATCCTCGCCGAAGGCAACTATAAGTTCCCACCGTTCATTTGGTCTGGTCCAGAATATAAAGGTTGGATTGAAACCAAGTATGATAAATCTCGTGGAGAAAAGATTCGAGAATATCATGAAGTTGCGTAATACTACGAGAGAGGAATTTGAATCTTTTATTTCTGATGATAAAAGAGATAATTTCGCCAAAACATTTGTTGCAAAAGCAAATATGCAAGACCAATGGAATTATTGTATTGGTGCTTGGGAGAATGACGAATTACTTGGTGCGATTATTACAACAATCTCTAAAAGATCTCCAAAAGTCGCAAATCTACAATTACTCCATACATTTGTAAAACATCGAGGAAAAGGTGTCGGAAAAATATTATGTGAGGATGCGCTAATTCGTGCCAGAAAACTCGGTGCGATTTATTTCCGAGTTTCTGCCGAACCAGATGCCGTTAAATTCTATGAGAAAATCGGATTCGAATTTCTCGGAGAGCAGAAATCTAAATGCCAGCTCTCTATGTTCCGAATCGCCTCAGACCGAATCCCAGAGGGAGAATACGATATCTCTGACTCGGTCATCTATAATGCCGTCCACAAGAAGGGAAAGGGTGGATGCACCACCGTTTTCGTCCAACCAGAGGGTGGTCTCCAGGCATTCCTGTAAAATCAATAACTTACAGGCTTATGGGGCCATAAAAAGATTCATCTTTACTTTCGCTGCAGGATGTCGTATAATATATGCATTGGTTGAGAGAACAGGAGTATATTATGAGTGAAATGAAGAATTTTCTATTTGACCTTCAAGAAATGATTGAAGATAACATCGGCGCACCGAATGGAATGACCTTCGAAGAAATCGCCGAGGAACTCAAGTGCCCAGTAGATTGGGTCGAGTCTGAGTACGAACACATGCTTGAACAGGCATGGCACTAAACTGAAGAGAGAGAGACAAAAATGAAATTTGAAGCAATCGTATATGGTTGGCGCAATCTTGTCAATGGAAAAATTTATATTGGTTTCCATAAGACAAGCGAAATTCACGATGGATACATCACCTCCTCAGAAGATGATGAGATGAATGAAGCATGGAGTTATGGTTTGCTTCAACGGTTCATCATCTTCAAAGGAACTGTTTCAGAAGCCATTACTCTTGAGAACTTTGCGTTGAAGTATGCGAAGGCGAATCTTGAGTGGGACAACTTCTACAACAACTCAGTTGGTGGTGGTGAAGGTTGTGTCAAAGACTTCTCTAATCTCACCGATGAGATGAAGCAGGTTGCGATTGACTTCATGAATGGTATCAATCCTCCCGAAGAGAAGAAAAAAACCTACAAGACTTTCGATCGTTCTTTGGTTCAAGCAATCTCAGAAGCAGTCAAAAATGGGAAGTACAAGAAGGTTGATCGTTCTGTAGATGAAATCTTCGGACTGGAACGAAATCAGGTTCGACTGAACACCATTCATGAAGACAAGGTTGAACAGATCGCTGACTTGATGCGCAACGATCCTGCCAAGTCACGCCAAAATGTTGAACCTGTGATTGTTTGTGTGTACCAAGATGGATCTGAGAAGATCATCGATGGTAACCATACGATCAATGCGTCAAAGCGTGCAAAGTGGAAGCGCATTGATGTGGTCTATATCAACTTCTCAGATTTCTTGTTTAATCATTCGAATGTGAACGCATTTGGTTATCAGATGAATCATTCGGACAAGATCAAGACTCCGAATAGTTCTGCAGACTGCCAGCGTGCAATCATTAATATCTATCATGACTTGGTTGATCGTGGTGAGAATGTGGATATCTCTAGTGCGATGTTCAAGAACACAGTCATGGAAGATCTTGATGGATGGTGGACTCCACGAAAGATTGCTCAGAATCTGAAGTCTGCGATTGTTCGTGTCCGTACTGACGAAGCAAATGCGAAACGAAACTTCCGCAAGTGGACCAACAAAGAACTTGAAGCGAAGATGAAGGAAATCCAAGCAGAAGATAAAAGTCGGGCAGTGATCCGCATTACTTCTGGTTCTTGTTATAATGCAGGTGTTGGGGCGATCATGAACAAGATGGGTGGTATGAACACCAATCGTGGAATGATCATGATCTCGCACAACAACATCGATGAATATGATCACTGGAATTCTAGTGAACAAAAGATGTTGGATGCATTGACTTTTCTCCGTGATGATGTTAAAATTGAATATGTTGTATTGGATGCTTTTGAAAATTAATGGACTACAGACTCAAAGAAAATAGGAAAGAGTCTTTCATAAACTGGTTTGGTTGGTCATTGAAGATTGAGGATTGTGATCCCTCTCTCTTCATGACCAACTACTTTTTTGATCGATTTGAGTACAATAAAGAACAGCAACTGTGGTTGGTCTGGTTGTATGGAACAACATACTACTGGCCGACTGCATACATCATTTGGAACGAGTTCCCTGACATGGAACTTGTTGGCGTTGATCGTCTAAAAGAATGGAACAACGACAACTATTCTCGTCTGCGTTATCAAACCGACACCAAGTGGAACAAGGGTCATCTACCAGCGCAGTTCCTATCCTATAAAGAGTGGGTGGGTGAGCGTACTCAGCGTGAGGCATTTGCTCCGCATATAACAGATGATCCAATCAAGAACTTTTATAATCTATGGGAGGTTGCCAATGGATGGCACAAGTTTGGTCGCTACAGTTCTTGGTTCTATCTCCAGACTCTTAAACAGTGTACTGAAATTCCTTTGGACACCGATTCGTTATGGCTTCATGATTTTTCTGGTTCTCGCAGTCATCGCAACGGTCTCTGTTATGCTGTTGCCAGAGATGAGTGGGTCGATCAGAAACTAGATCAAACTCAGTTAGATTTTCTAAATAGTGAAGCAGCAGAGATGCTCGCTGAAGTGAAGCATCGGTTCCCTGATGTTGCTCACAAAGCAGATTATTTTGCGATGGAAACTTGCTTGTGTTCTTACAAAAAACTATTCCGCAAACGCAATGGTCGTTATCTTGGATACTATCTTGATCGCCAAGCAGAGGAGATTAAGAAAGTCGAGCAGGACAACTGGTATGGTATTGACTGGTCTCCGATGTGGCAAGGTCGTGAAGAGATACTCCAAAAGAAATACTTGACAAATTCAGTGAATAAGAGTAAAATGGAACTATTCTTAGATACAGGTGTGATTGATTACAATAAGTCATTCACGGATACAACTATGGGACTAGAGGAGTTTTTCTAGTGGAAGAAATTACTATCAACGGACGCACATGGCAGAAGTATAAAGGCGATGAAGGGCAAGATGTCTATATTGCCAAGTTCATGATCCCTGAAGAGGATTTGTTGGGCAAGTATGTTGACAATGATTCATACGACATTCTTGTTGAAAATGATGCTGACTTTTATCTTCCGCCATCATGTGATATGACTGACTCTGCTTCTTGTGACAATCAATGTATCAACTGCATGACTGAAACTGAAGTGGCATTCAAGTTCCGCAAGGGTGTGTTCACTCAAGAAGAACAGGACGGTGCATACGAAGGTCTGTACGATGCTGCCATCGAGTCTAATAATCGTGGACTCGCTGCTGGTCCAAGAGAAGCAACGCAAGGTGGACGTGAGTGGGTTACTGGTTTCCAACTTGATGTTCTCAACTATTACATCAAGGGACAACCAAAAGCAATCGATGGTTCTGATCAGATCGAAACACTCCGCAAGAAGCACGAAAAGGCAAAGCATGAAATCCGTGGTGGTGTTTGGTTGACCACTAAGATTGAAACAGAATACGATGACTACAAGAACTTCTTCCCTGAAGCAATGGCGAAGATGGCAAGTATGTCTGTCAACGATGCAGCAGACTATGCTAAGATGCTGAAAGAAAAGTGGGTGAGTGATACTTCCTACGCAACTGCAATCTGGTCTGGCATTGCTGGATTCTATGGTCGCTATCCTCGTATTCCGTATGGTCGTGCCACTGCGTATGTTGACCACAATCGTGAGAAATTTGAGAAGTCCTATCCGTTTGCTCGCAAGCTGGAAGCAGAGTTTGCTCGTCTGTTACCAAACCGCCACGCAAAGCAAAAGGAATTCGCTGATCGTTTGGACAATAAGTTCCTGATTGGTGAGGACACCACCTTCACGACCATTACTGTGAACACAACCACGAAGGATCGTAATGCTCGTATGGCATGCCATCGTGATGCTGGTTCGCTCAACGAAGGTTTCTCTAATCTTACTGTAATTGCTCCTCCAGGAAAGAGTTGGACCAACGGATACTTGGTAGCACCTGAAGTTCGAGCAGCAGTCAATGTTCGTCCAGGCGACTTGCTCTTGATCGACAATATGCGTGTGATTCATGGTAACACTCCGATTGAACCACCTGAGTCTGGTCCAGATGATATGCTGCGTATGTCGCTGGTGTATTACTTCCGTGAGGATATGGACCAACTGGGTTCTTGGGATTATGAAATGACTCGTAAGAATTTCGTAGATGATCGTCGACTCAATAAGGAACACCCACTGTGGCGTGAGTACTGGAATGGAGTATCGCCGAATATGTGGTTCGAACAGGAATGGTATGATTATCTTGAGAACAAGATGGGGCGTGAAGTTGTTGAACAATATCACCCAGAAGCATATGAAGTGAAATCATCATTGGAAGGATTCTTTGCATGAAACTATTTTATTTGATCGGACTTCCAGGTTCTGGCAAGTCCACTGTGATGAAAGCATTGATGGAACGAGTGTGTGATGGTCAGTGGGAGCGAGAGCGTCCAATTGATCTGCTCGATACCGAGAAGTGCGGCAACTATCGTGTGCTTGGTAAGTATGAGAAAGGGGAAACTTTTTCTGGTACTGATCGTCTAAGCATGGCAGTCGCACCGAAGGCGATCGAGTGGATCCAGACCAAACCGAATGAGACCATTTTCGGCGAAGGCGATCGACTGAACAACCGAGGATTCTTCGAGGCATGTGGGGATGATCTAACGATTATTCACCTCACCGTTTCTGATGCGGAGCGTGAGAGACGCTATCGGGAGCGTGGATCCGAGCAGTCAGAGAAGTTTATCCAAACTACCAAGACCAAGTGCCAAAACATCCTGGAGCAGTTCGGAGACAAGCAGACATTGTTCGGACTGGAAGAAGGGTGCGTAAGGGAATTCCAGCACGAGAACGCTGGAGACACGCTAGAGATCGTGGAGTACATTCTTTCTCAGATTTAATAATTTCATTCCCGATCGGGAATAAAACAGGGTAAAACCACTGAATTTAGTAAAAATATTCCCGATCAGGAATGAAATTTAAGAAAGTGCCGTAAGTTATTGATTTTGGGTCATAAACTCTCCTTATGCCCCCATAAAAAGATTCATGTTGTTTTTTGCAGCAGGATGTCATATAATTCGTCTGTTGATTGAGGAAACAGAGATGAATTTACAGAAAGATATCCTAGCAAAACTCCTGGCGACTGAGAATCTCACCGTCGTCCACGAAAATGTGCGCACCGCATCCTTCAATGTTAAGGAACGCATTCTTACTCTGCCGATCTGGCAGGACATGGAATCCTATACCTATGACCATCTCGTGGGTCACGAAGTTGGTCACGCACTCTACACTCCGACCGAAGGTTGGCACGAGTCTGTATCCACGAAGGGTGCAGGTTATAAGTCATATCTGAATGTGATCGAAGATGCTCGCATTGAGCGCATGATTCAGACACGCTATCCTGGTCTGCGTCGTGAGTTCGTCAAGTCATACAAGAAGATGCTGGGTGAAGGTTTCTTCGGCGATGATATTGAAAGCATCAACAACTATGATTTGATTGACCGCATCAATGTGTACTTCAAGTGCGGTGCATCCTCTGGCGTCAAGCTGACCGCTGACGAAATGAAGTGGGTGCGTGAGATCGAAGCAGCTCAGACTTGGGAACAGGTTGTTGACATCGCCGACCGTATGTACGGTGCCGCCAAAGAAAAGATGGAAGAAGAGCGTGCTGAGCAGCAGGATTCCATGGAGGATGATGGCGAAGGCATTGAAGACGAGAACAGCAATCACTTCGAAGATGGCGAAGGTGATGACTTCGACGAAGATCAGGAAGGTGATGGTGAAGGTGAAGAGGACGACGAGTCTGAAAACGAAGTCGAAGAAGATCAGTTTGAACCGAAGAGCAAGGGCAATGAGCCATCCTCAAAGACTGATAATGCTCTGCGTGACAGTATCGCCAACGAATATGATACTGACCCATCTGCTGTAGTCAGCAATCTGTTCATCAACGATAAGTTGGATGCCAAACAGTTTGTGATTGGTTACAAAGAAGTTCTCCAGCGCACTCAGAATCTTGATGATGTTTGGGCGACTTTCTATCACAATCAGAATGTTGAT
>Ga0208795_1000580_pt1 | contig 17567 bp, 16 predicted proteins | sample CB_VirMetaG_6_FD_184541 | JGI IMG/M metagenome (GOLD analysis project Ga0208795, IMG submission 184541) | Freshwater to marine saline gradient viral communities from Chesapeake Bay - CB_1508_2 Viral MetaG (SPAdes) (version 4) | ecosystem: Environmental > Aquatic > Marine > Coastal | place: USA... | reverse complement strand
CTGTGGAGAACTTCACCAACCAGTTATACATGAGGGCACGGGGTAGATCCTTTGCCATGAAGGTGGAGTCAGAGGCCCTAGGTGCGAGGTGGAAGCTTGGTAGTCCACGGATCGACATACGAGAAGACGGAAAGAGATAATGGCACAGGTTAGTATTGCACCACCACGATTACCAGAAGCACCTGTGGATTATAGCCAACAGTATATGGCTGATTTGCTGAGGGCGTTGGAGATATTTATTTCACAAGAACGGACTCCGGGGGAGCTTCGTGCAACAAAGATAACGCTTACGGATCTTCCCACATCCGCCACTGGACTAGAAAGTGGCGCGTTGTATAACGATGCGGGCACAGTAAAGATTGTTACTTGAGCAAAAATAGGGTAGTATGAGTTAATTTTATTGAGGGTTTCATGGCAGAAGCAGCGCTAAAAGAAGAAATAATGCCAGAAGGCGGCATTGCAGATTTCATTCGCACGGACGAAGAAATCGCCGCGATGGACGCAGAAGACGCCAAAAAAGAGTTTGGCGAGTCCGGCATTGCTAACTTCCAAAAAACCGCAGCCAAGATGGCGTCTTACGGTCGGTTCGGCGACGACATGGTTGTACATGTCGAAAAAGGCGAGTTGGTCGTACCTAGAGCGTTGATTGAAGACAACCCTGAATTAAAAGAGTCTATTTTCAACCACTTACGGGAACAAGGTATTGAAGACCCTGAACGGTATGTTGTGGGATCTAGCGCCAACAGCATCAACCCTGAGACAGGTATACCTGAATTTTTCTTGAAAAAGATATTTAAGGGCGTATCTAAAGCACTCAAATCAGTTGGTAAGGTGCTAAAGAAGGCCGCGCCGATTATTTTACCGATTGCTTTGTCATTTACCCCACTTGGCCCAATTTATGGCGCGGCGTTGGGTTCTGGCGTGGGAACATTAATTAACGGCGGTTCTATGAAGGACGCCTTAAAGTCAGCTTTGATTGCTGGCGCGGGCGGCGCTTTAACTACCGGGCTTACGGGGGGAAGTGTTAGTGAAGCCTTGTCTTATCCGGGGGCTAGAATCAGTCAAACTCTTTCTGGTGCAGGCAGCACCCTAACCGGAGGTGGTTTTACGGGTGAAGGGAATTTATTCCAAGGGTATGTTAGTTCACCTGTTCCGCTTGAAACTATGTCAGCATCTACATCTACCCCCACGGTTACGAGTGCAACCGACTATCTAGGCTCTGCTGATCTATTTACCCCCGCTGCAACAACGCCACAAACACTCACAACTCCGCCTTACGAGCCGTCTACATTTACCGGCAGTATAGCGGAAGGAAATTTCAAAGAAGCGTTCTTCCCAACGCAACCCACACAAGCGGACATTGCTTTAAAAGCCGCAGAACTACAAAAGTTAAACCCTAGTTTGGCAAGCGCAGACGCTGTAAAAATGGCTAGTAAAGAGCTAAACCCCGGCCTCTTACGCACATACGGCCCGTTGGCCGCGGCAGGCACTGGAATAGCCGCGGCAGGTGGGTTCTTTACCGCACCGGAAGAAGAAGAGGCTACATTGACAAAGGGTCCAACAGGCGCAGAACTATTAGCGCAAGATCCTGAAAAGTATTCGCCCAAAGGGTATGAGCTGACCATGGCCCAAGGCCCTTATTCTAGGCCGACGTCATATCAGTACAGTCCTGTTTACAAAGAGCTTCCAAACCCCTTTGGTATTCAGTATGCTGAAGAGGGCGGTGAGATTTTCCCACGCCGAGTTGGCGGCATCATGCCTAACGAGGGAATACCCGGAAAAGACAGCGTAAAAGCAATGCTCATGCCCGGAGAATTTGTTATGACAACAGACGCTGTTAAAGGATTGGGCAACGGCAGCTTGAATAATGGAATTCAGAACATGTATCAAATGATGCGTGGTCTTGAGGCCAAAGGAAAGGCGATGGCATAATGGCTGAAATTACGGAACAGATAGTACGGGAAGCCCCCGAAATTGAAGCTTATAAGCTTGGCTTGCTGGAGTCCGCTAAGAAATTAGCGGATCAGCCCATTACTCTGCCAACTTATCAGGTTGCAGGAATGAGTGGGTTACAACAGCAGGCTATTCAGCAGGCATCCCCTGCCACTGGCGGCATCGGGGGGTATCAGCCGTACTTACAGCAGGCGGGCTATACTATGGCCCCTGCTTCAGGCTACATCACCACAGGCGCGGAAGCCATTACGCCTGAAGGCATCGCCTCTTACATGAACCCGTATCAGCAGGCTATTCAAGACGAGATCATGCGGGCGTATAATATTCAAAGTCAGCAGGCTGCGGGGCAGGCTGTTGGCGCAGGCGCTTTTGGTGGGGGCCGTGCGGCCATCCAGCAGGCGGAAGTTGGCAGAAACCTAGCACAGGCTCTTGCCGCGTCACAGGCTCAGAACTTTATTCAGGCTCAGCAGGCCGCGCAAAACGAACAGGTTCGTAAGATGCAAGCCGGTCAGCAGCTTGGTCAGCTTGGTCTTCAGCAGGCGGCTCTTGGTGAAACTGCTCAGAAGCAAGCACTCACAGACCTACAGACACAGTTTGATATTGGTAAACAGATGCAGGCGCAGGATCAGGCTACTCTTGAAGCCCAGCGCCAAAGCGAACTAGCTCAGTTGTACGAGCCGTACCAGCGGTATGGCTTCTTGTCGGACATTTATAAGGGCGCACCGACTACTCAACAGACGCTTGCCACTGCAACGTCACCTAGCGTTTCGCCCGCGCAACAATTCCTTGGCCTTGGTATAGCCGGTCTTTCCGCCGCTGCTGGGGCACAGAAAGCGGGGCTATTCGGATGATGAACAGGGGCGTATTGCAAAGACAAATGTTTGCGAAAGGTGGAGCAGCCTTTCCAGATATGAGCGGCGACGGAAAAGTTACACAGAAAGATGTGTTAATGGCTAGAGGTGTGTTACCTCGCCCAATGCAAATGGGCGGAGAGCCCACCATGCCGCCTATGCCTCAAGAAGCAGCAGGCATTGCTTCCATGGCCGTTCCCGCTCAGCAGCAGGTAGATCCGGCTATTCTAGAGCAGATGTTGGCGCAAGCCGGGGAAGGCATCGGCGACCTAGAAAACGTCGAAAGCTACGAGCAGATGATGAACATGATGCGCGGTGACGAGGCATCTATTCCAGAGCGCCGCGAAGAATTGGCCGGGTTAGTTGGTCCAGAAGACGCGGCTCAAACACCAGAGTCTGTTCTGGCTTTGGTTCAGCCGATTGTTCAGATCGCCTCCGTTGACCAAGGGATTGGTGGTTTAGCGCAAGAACAGATGACCGAGTCTGTTGAAGGCCCGATGGCGGAAGGCATTATGTCTACTATGGCGCCCGCTCCAGCGCCCGCGGCCCCCGGCCCTATGATGGAGGCTGGGAGTCCCCCTCCCGTAAATTTTAACCAAGGCGGATTGGTCCGCCGCGGAGACAACCAGCCGGTACAATACTATGCGCCGGGTGGTCCTGTAAAACCCGTTGTCGCTGAAGCTGGGCGGCTTGGTGAGTTGTATGAACAGAAACTGCCGCTGTATCAAGGTATAATTGGGGATCAGTCCGCATCACTAGCTGATCAGAAGCGCCTGACTCAAGCACAAATGCTGTTTGACTTGGCCAGCACCGGGCTGGCTTTTGCCGCGCCTATGCAAGGTGAGCGCAGCGGTCTTAGTCCTGCCGAGCGGTTAGCTATGGCCGCACAACAAACTCAATTACCGGAAAAGATTGGGGCTCGTGCTCAGCAACAGCTTGAACGGGAGCAGGCTGCTACTACACAACAGCAACAGATGAAGCTGTCTGCTTTAACTGCCGCAGAATCGAGTTTAGCCGCAGAAGCAAAAGCTGCTGCTGAGTTAAAACAGACGGAAATAAAGGGCGCACAAAAAATAGCTGAGATAACGCTTGAAGATAAACTGGCTAGTGCTTCTGCACAGGCTTTAGAGTCCCAGAGGCAGACGGGTAGCGTAGACTTAGAAAACGTAAAGCAAAAAAATCGGGAAATGTTAGAAGGTATTGTGCAAACCAATAGGGTTGCTATTGAAACACTTCGGCAGACAGGGTCTCAAGAAAATATTATTTTGGCCGACAAGCTGGAAAAAGAAAACATTGAGCTTCGCGGCAACATTGAGCTTGGCAGAATGCAAGTTGCCAATGAGTACGACATTGCCAAAATGGACAAGGCTCACGAGCAGGCTACTGAGCTTCAAGACTCACGGCTCAAGGTTCAAAAATCTATTGCGGACAACCAGCTCGAGCTTGATACCATCAATTCTGCACTTAATCAGGCTCGTGCCGATAAAGAGTTGGCTATTAAAGAGAGCAACCTTGCTCTGGCGCAACAGACAGAAGCTCGTATCAAATCACTGGAAGAGCAGAAGTTGGCTCTTGACACCCGTAAGGTTGATCTGGAAGCTGCTGCACAAAACCTCAACCAGTTCGGTACAAGTGTCGATGGCCGTATAATGAATATTATAACAGGTAAGGGCGTGTTCCAGCCGGATGAAACCGCTTCAATGTTGGCGGACCGGTATGCTCGTGGTGAAACCTTGCCTGACGAAGACATTGTGCTTAATCAGGCGATTGAATATTTTGTTGCACCGAAGCCTGTCTGGGATGCAGAAAACAAGCGTTATACCTTGTCTGAAGGAAACACGCTGGCTCAAGAGTGGCGTCAAGCTATTGAAAAGCGTAAAGCGATTGAGGGCAAAACCGTACCTACTTTGGGCGGTCCGGTAACTACCAGTCAAACAGATGTGGTTACTCCGCAAGGAACAGGTGCGGCTTCTTCCGTAATTGAAAACTTGAATGCTACCGCGGGGGATGTGCCAAGTTTTGATGAAAGAGGTCAGCCGATAGATATTAAGGACACCACTTATAACTCGATTATTGCAGGCCTTGACCCGACCTTGGCTACGGGTCAAGGGTCCGCTTATGCGCAGGCTTTAAACCGCACTGCTGAGATTTTGCTGCCTGTATTTGGTAAACCGTTTCCAGAAACCTCACGGGCAATTTCTGTTTTAGCAAATTTAAATACCACAACTAGCGCAGCCCTTCTAGCCGCGCAGCCCGGAAGAGAAGCAGAAGCCTTTCGTCAAGATATTTTAAAAACCCTCCCGAAGACCGCTTCTTTTACCAAAGGGGATGAATCGGCGTATGACGAAATACGAAATACGGTGGCTTACTTAAACCAAGAAATTAACTCTCTTTACGAGGAACGGAAAAAACCAGTTAGCGAGGCTAGGTTAGGCCAGTTAGATAAAAGTATTTTCCAACTAACCGCTATTAGAGACACTTATGCCCAAATTGGGCGCGGGTATGAAGTACGAAGCTCTGGGTCGGGAGACCGTCCACCGATAGAAAGCTTTGATTACTTATTGCAGGGTGGGGAAAAATAAATGGCTACTGTTGGTGAAATCAAAGAACAGATTATTGCAGAAAATACACCAGAGGTTCGCCCGGAAATAAAGAGTCCTGACGTTCAACCAATATCCGTATTTAATCCGGTTTCTCCGGACAGCCCTGCTTATGAAGTTTCCGCGCAACGCTTAACAGATATTGCAACAGAGCAACAGAGGTTTAAAGACAACTTCGACATTGGTGGAGCGGCACTTGCTGGTCATAACGACGCAGAAATTTTAAACTATGTTTTAAAAAATTTCCCAAACCCAAGGGGGTTGAAAGGAAATCAAGAGTATTACCAGACGCTTAAAAAAGAAGGTTTTTCTGACAGTGAGATTTTAGCGAATTTGACTAGGGCGCAGGTAGCTACACCTTTAGGCGCGTTCACACAGGAAGCCGCAAAAGGCGTCGTCGAAATGGGTCCAACTGCTGCTGGCGCTTATATGGGTTTCCAGCTTGGGTTGCTTGGTGGTCCCGCAGCGTGGATCACGGCTCCTATTGGCGGGGGAATTGGTTTGGCTTCGGGTTATTTATTTGGTGATGCCTTGTCTGGTTTGCTTTTTTCGGAAGAGCCGTACACCCCTAGTGTTCGCCCTTATGGTGAATCTGGTTATACGTTTGCAACGGGCTTGACGGTAGCTCCTATCCCCGCGCTTACCGCAAGTAAATTTGTTCCCGGCACACTAAGTTTTTCTCGTAATATTGCAAACTTAAACGGACGAAATCAGTTTACGCTGCAACAGTTTAAGCCGACTATGGTCGAGCGGATGCAGAAAACTGCCATTCAACGCCCCGGCTCGTTTTTTAGAACAGAAGCCGCGGGTATTGGTGGCTCTGCCTACGGAACTTATTTCGCCGAATCTAATTACCCCGGCGATGCGCTTGTTCGCATGGGCGCTGAGATTGGATTTGGCGTAGCTAGCCCGGTGGCAGTAGCGGACACTGTTATTAGCTTTGGTAAAAACCAAATAGTTAGCGCATATAAATCTATGACCACAGAAGGTCGTATGTCTAAACAAGGGCAGGCACTGTATAATTTTTTGGAAAAGAACGGTGAAAGCCCGGAGGCACTGCTTTCTGCGCTAAAAAATCAAGATGAAATAAACGCGCTTGCTGCTGAACTGGGGGTTGAACTCGGCCCTCGGACCACGGCTGGCGTAACCGGTTCCCCTGCCATGCTTCTGTTGCAGAACACCTTAGCACAAGACAAGTCATACGGACCAACCGTGCGTAATGCTATTCGCCAAGACTACGACGGAATAACCAAACTGATTGAGTTGATGACTGCGTCAGGCGATCAGACTTTGATTAGCAAAGCTGCGGAACTTCGTAAGCAAACAATGGAAGGCATGATTATCCAGAGGCTGGATGACATCAATGCAACGGTAATACGCTTGAATAAAGCGGTTGCTCCGGACGATCAAGACGCTGCTATGAAGGCAAGTCAAAACATTGAGACTTTGACCGACAAAGCCATTAAAGAAATGCGGTCTGTTGAAAGCCGTTTCTATAACGCGGTAGATGGTAAAGAGATTATTGAGATACCTAATCTTACAAGCGCCTATCGCAACATGGAAAACGAGCTAACTGAGCTTGGTATTTCTATGCCTCCTGCCGTCCGTCGGTTGGTATTTAAGGCAGAGGGTGAATCTGTTGAGGTTGCAGAGGCAAACGCAGAAAAGATTTCTCGTATTAACACTCGTATTACAGCGGCTGACGAAAAGATTGCGACAATCAATGCCTCCAATCCTGACAGTGTTGCAGCGGTAAATGCGCGTATTTCTACGGATGTCCCGATTGAACAGCAGCTAGTAGAAGTTCAAGACGCTATCCGGTCGCTTGAAGCAGATGATGCCTTAACTACACTGGGTATCAAAGCTCCGGAGCGCAACCGTCAGCTTACTATTCTTCGTAATAAAGCGCAGCAGCTTAATGGGCGTCTTGAAATAGATGATTTGCGGTCACAGAAAGCGTTGCCGCCAGAGGGTGCCGATATGGACATCACTCTGGGTGAGGTAATGAATGCCCGCACTCAGCTTTTGAACAAAGCTCGTGAGGCTACTGCAAACAATCGGTTCCAAGAGGCTCATTTTTATTCAGACCTTGCTGACTCTATTGTTGATGACTTTGGCATAAAAGCGGCATCCGGGGAGACACTTACGCCAAACCAGCAGGCTCTGCGGGAAGCGTTTGATTTCTCAAAGGCAATGAATGACGTATTCACACGAGCTTTTCCAAACGTCATCTTATCCAGAAACAAAACGGGCGCACGGCGTATTATGCCGGAGCTTTTGTCAAAGACTGCGTTTAGCGGTGGTGGTGATGCCACTTCTGTAAAATACAGCCAGTTAGAAGACGCTATGACCTTTGTTGTAGATAATGCTGGCGCAAATATGGATGAAACCATGACCGGCATGATCGGCTCAATGCGGGCGTCTCAGGAAGACTTGATGCGTGTTGCGTTTGAAAAGTTGGTGGATCCATCTACAGGTCGTGTATCGCAGGCTCGTCTGGACAAATTCAAAAAAGAATATCGCAACGTGCTGTTTGACCCAGAGGGTAACAGCAGGTTTCCAATGTTTACGTATGACCTTGAGAGTGTGGCCACCGCAGAAAATATGTTAGAGGCACGTCTTCGTCGAACGGGCGACCCGCGCTTCAATCAGCCGGGGGCCAACCTCAATATTGTTGTAGACGGTCAAACACTTAGCCTTGGCAACCGCGCACCAAAGGGGCTGTTGGACAAAGCGTTACAGAACGAGATTAGCTTCTATAACTCCATCGGTTCCGATGCCAACCCCAACAAACTGCTGGGTGCAACCATCGGTTCCCCCGGCGCACGGCCCGACAACCCGTTGAAGGGTTTCCGTACACTTATCCGTAACACCAAGTCTGCGGAAAACAAGTTTCCCGGCGCGACAGAGGGGTTGCGGGACATGGTGATTGACCGTGCGTATGCTTACTCTTCTGGACTGAACGAAGCAGGAGAGCAAACATTTAGTTTTGCTAAGTTCAATCAGTTCTTGAACCAGCCGCTGGCAAAGGGTCAGCCGTCTCCTTTGGAGATTATGCGTCAGGAAGGCATTGTCGATGAAGGCTTTGTTGTTCGTTTGAATATCCTTATGGAAGAGGGCGCAAAAACACAGGCCGCTCTCGCTTCAGCGAAATCCGGGGATGCCCCTACCACAGATTTGCCTGTGCCACTGTTAAACAGAGGGTTTGGTACTTTTGTTTATCTAGGCGGTTTACGTATAGGTCGTGCACTGACTTCAATGGCTCCGGGCAGAGGTCAGGGCCTTGCGGAGCCCGGAATCGTGGGTCGTGAAATTATGGACGTGTTTATTGACGTGCCTGCCTCGAAACAAAACGACCTGCTTTTACAAGCTGCTATGGACCCTAAGTTCTTCAAGCTGCTGATGGAAAAAGCTGAGCCGGGTACATCTAGGTATGTAAGCCGCAACAGTCGCCTCCGTGCCTATCTTGTCAACTCCGGCTTTATCGGAGCTACGGCAGAAGAGCGTTACAACGAGCAGCGCATTCAGCGTATGAACAAGCAAGCTCCACCAACGCCGATGGTGATGCCGGATACTATTCAAGGTGGAACAGTGCCAATTACTCCAGATATTTCTCCGGGTATAGTTAAACCCGATCAACAAGCAAGTCTTTCAGTTCCGACGCAACCTGCGGTACCTCCCACTAACGCGTTTGCGTCGGTTTCTCCTCCCCCACCACCGCCTGCCCCGGCTAGTGGCACTGTGGACCGTGCTCGATTTGCAGCGATGTTCCCAGAAGATCGTGCCTTGATTGAAGGCATCGGGAGCCTGATGGGATGATCGGAGCCGCTATAACATTAATGCTCCGTTCAGAAATGCACCGGGATTGGTATTTGCACGATCTTGAGCGGTTAGTGATCCCTGCGATCTTGAATGATAAAATGATGATTATGTATGACGGATCGCGGCCCACGGGTCTTTTTACCTATGCGTTTTTGCCGAAAGATGTGCGCGAAAGCTACAAGTCCGGAAGCAAAAAATTACCCGTAAATATCTGGAGCAACGGCCCAAATGATGGTATCCTTTATGTGATAGATTTCATAGCGCCATACGGGAACGCTTTAAAATTAGGTAGATTTGTACAAAAGAGTCTGACAGAGCGCTATCTTGAAACCTATCCACACGACGGGGCTTATTTTATCCGCCAAGCGCAGGGTAAGCGTCAAGGCTACGCCACTGGCGTACAAGAAGAATTAGAAGTGCGGAGATTCTGTTGTGCTGTATAAAAAACTATCGTGGTCAGACGGCCTTACCGATATTTTTGAAAACGTAGACGACTTTGAAGCTAAGTTTTATTGCTTTGGCGGCGATGGCGGAAGCGGTAATGGTGGTTCTAGCGAAACACAAACCACGGAGATGTCTACTTATAATGAGACGGGTAGATCACCCGGTCAGGCCCCATCTCAGGCACAGGCCCAATCGTCTATGATGTCCGCTTTATCTCAAGCTAATCAGGCTAACCAAACTGAAAGCGCCATAAACGCGTTTAACAATTTCGTAAATTCCGGTTACAACACCACTGAATCCCCCTCTAGTGAGGATAGTGGCTATGGATATTCCTCGATTTCAAACACAGCGTTAGCCCCAAGCCCGCAATCCCCAACAACTAGCCCAAGCCCGACGAATACCGTCGGTTTTGCGATTGGGCCTACTACAAGCATCAGCACTGACACAGACAACGGCATAGGTAGTTTAGGGTTTAATGCACCAACAACTACAGAAGGTGTTATGAGCCAAGCAACAGACCTTGGTTTTGGTAATGTTGCCGGAACAAATACCATCGGGTTTAATGCCCCGATTGGGCCCGGAACAATAGGTATCGGAACAAACCTGTCTGGGGATATAGGCTTAGGTTATAGCTTAAAGTTCGCCAAAGGTGGCGCCGTACAAAAGGGTATAGGCGGCCTAATGCGACGTAGCTAAAGTAGCCACCCCCGAACTTCTTCACCAAGCACCTCCCCGGCTAAGTTGATTTTATTCCGCAAAGCTAACAAAACTTTTTCGTCAATACTATCTGGTGATACCAAGTCGATATAAGTCACTTTACGGCTTTGCCCAATGCGGTGGGCGCGGTCTTCGGACTGCAAACGAATTTCTAGGTCATAACTGTTGCTGTAATAAATGACTGTATTCGCCGCAGTCAATGTGATGCCGTAGCCGCCGGTCTTAGGCTGACCAACAAAAAACCGTAACGGACCTTTTTTGTCTTGAAACCGTTCCACGATTTCCTGTCGTTCATCCTGCGGCGTTCCACCGTAATAGGTTGCGACCGCTTCGGGCCCAAAGCGGTCGCGCAGGGCATTGGCTACCTGTTGGATGTCGTGTGTATACGTCGCCCAAATGATAGCCTTACCCTGTAACTCGTCAGTAATCTCCAGCAACTCCCGCAAGCGGTTGTTATCCAGAACCTGAATTTCCCCTTCATCCGGTTGAAGGTGACCACAACATATCTGTTGTAGCCGCATAATCTGTGTCAGCACACTTGCCGTGGTAGCTAACTCACCGTTATCTAATTTAGCTAAAGCCAATTTCTTCATTTGTTTATAAACGCGTTTTTGCTCCTCTGTTAATTCCACATCACGCCGAATATAAATCTTGTCTGGTAAATCAAGACAGTCTTCTTTTAGTATGCGGTTACTAAACTTATCCAGTTTTTGATTGAGTTCATCTAGCCTTCGATACGATACAATTTCTTGAAACACTCGAGTACGAAACTGTCGTTTTTGAATAACGGCGTATCTGCTCTGAAAAGAGTAGTAGCTACTAAAACCTAGCGCCTTTGTAGACAGGAACGCACACTGACTATATAAGTCCATCGGCGATTTAGTGACGGGCGATCCCGTTAAGATACGTTTGTACTTAGCCCCTTGAGACAAGAACATAATGTTTTTAGTGCGGGTGGCTTTCCTGTTTTTAATCGTGGTGCTTTCATCAACTATCATGATGTTTTGCGGGTTGTTCTTTAAAAACGCATAAGCCGCTTTTGTCCCGCGAGGCGTAGACAATGCCTCTACATTCATGACGAAAAACTTTAAACCGTCGAATTTTTGATAAACTAGTTCTCCCATCTCTTCTTGAAACTTTTTTGCGGAAGATGGAGACCAACGGACAATCTTATGCGTTATGTCGTCGGGTAGGTGTGTTGGTATCTCACCTTTGATCCAGTTGTCATAAACACCCTTGGGGGCTAGTATTAATGCTGCATTTATGCTTTTATCTTTATATAACGCGCCGATGGTGTCGATAGCCACTTTGGACTTGCCTGTTCCCATCTCCATAAACAGCGCATAATAGTCCGCGGCCCACGAGTCTTCCCACGCTTTCATCTGGTGGTCATAAGGCTTGGTTTTAAATTTATACTCTGTCATCATTTTTCTCCTTGACTATAGGAAAATATACGCATATATATGAGAATGTCAAGACCGGAAACGTGTCTTATCAAAAACCAAAGGAGGTCGCTATGAGCGATATATTTGAACAGATGGAGGCAGACTTTGAACAAAGTATGGCTTCATCGGTCGAGAAACTCGACCAAGGTGACTTAACCACAGTCGCCGGAATGGCAAGAGCAATCCGTGACAAAGAAGCTACCGTCGCTGAACTTGAGGAAAAACTCAAGGCAGAGAAAAAGGCTTTGATGAAAATGACGGATGAAGACTTGCCAACCATGCTAGCCGAAATCGGACTTTCTAGCATGAAACTTGATGATGGCTCAGAAGTCACTGTCAAGCCTACATACGGGGCAAGCATACTCGTAGACAATAAGCCAAATGCTTTTGCTTGGCTTAGAGAACATGGGTATGACGACATCATCAAAAACACAGTCTCATGTCAATTTGGCAGGGGTGAAGATGAAAAGGCAAATGCCTTTAAATCCATTGCTGAAGAAAAAGGCTACTACGCCGAACAGAAGACTGACGTCCATCCGCAAACGCTTCGTGCGTTTGTTAAAGAGCGGGTGGAAAGCGGAGATGATTTCCCAATGGAACTCTTCGGAGCCTATGTAGGTCAACGTGCTATCATTAAGCGAGGTAAATAGAAATGGCTAGTAAAACCGAAAATGCTGTGGCAGAGCAAAAAACTGCTAACAATGTAGTCCAGTTTGACCCTTCAATGTTTGAAGCAGATGCTGGTGTCGGCCTTGAAAATATGGGCCAGATGATCTTGCACTACCGTTCTTAAAGATTTTGGGCGGCATGAGCAAGGAGCTCGACGATTTGGAAACTGCTCGTAAAGGTGACATTTACAACACCGTCACAGGGGCTGTTTACAAGGGCAAGGATGGCATCAAAGTCATTCCAGTAGCCTACCAGCGTCGGTTCATTCAATGGGCCCCTCTGGGCGAAGGAACAGGCGCTCCTGTGGCTATCTATGCTCCGGGTGAGGCACGTCCTGAAACCAAGCGCGATGAAAATGATCATCGTGAGTATGTGACCGACGGTTCTGGTCAGTACATCGAAGAGACCCATCAGCACTTTGTCATCGTATTGCACGAGGACGGTTCTGCGGAAACTGCGCTAATCGCAATGAAGGTTACGCAACTTAAAAAGTCCAGAAAGTGGAACAGCATGATTTCGTCCCTAACCATGCAGGGCAAGAACGGTCCGTTCACGCCTCCACGTTTCAGCCACGTCTACTTGCTCAAAACAGTAGGCGAGGAAAACAGCAAGGGTAGTTGGCACGGTTGGGAAATGAGTCGTGTGGGTCCGGTAGAAGACCTCGCCCTTTACAACAGAGCCAAAGATTTTGCCAAGAGCATCACAGATGGCGAAGTTGTTGTTAAGCATCAGGACGACTCTGCGGGCGGGGGCAATGTCTCCGACGACGTGCCGTTCTAAGTAACTGGGGTGGCGTTATAGCGTTATAACGTCACCCTTTTCTTTTGGGGGCGTCATGTCTGTAGAAAAGTTTTCAGCCGTATTTAATGGCCTACAGTTGGCCTACGGCACATATAAAGTCGAAAAGAAGCAGGCCAACGGGAAAAACACTGGCCGTGCCGCCATCATGCGCGAACCGCGCACCACGGCACTCTGGGAAGGTCACCTGTCCGGCAAAGGCCGCGCTATTGGCATCATACCAATCAACGAAGACAACAACTGTGTCTGGGGTTGTATTGATGTTGACCAGTATCCGCTTGACCACAAGCTACTGGTAGAAAAAATCCGCAAGTTAAAGCTTCCGCTTGTTGTCTGCCGATCTAAGTCCGGCGGCGCACACTGCTTCCTGTTCACCACAGAGTGGGTGGAAGCCAAAGATATGCAGGCAACCCTGCAACAGATTTCCGCCGCATTGGGATATGGCGGCAGTGAGATATTTCCAAAGCAGGTTAAACTGCATCTTGACCGCGACGATGTCGGCAACTTCCTGAACCTACCTTATTACGACGCGGAAGACGGCCTACGCTACGCGATTAAAGACGACGGCACATCTGCCACGCTCGACGAGTTCTTTGAGTTATACGAGACGCACAAGCAGACGCCAGAGCAGTTACTGCAACTGCAAATAGGCGAGGAGGCAGAGTCTGCCACGCTTAAAGACGGGCCGCCTTGTTTACAGTTTTTAGTAAAGAACAAGATAGGCGAAGGTGCCCGCAACAACGGGCTGTTTAATTTAGGTGTGTATGTACGCAAGGCCTACCCAGATAGCTGGGAGACCGAAATCATGACATACAACCTGCAATACTTAGACCCGCCACTGGCTATCAACGAAGTCACGGTGATAACCAAGCAGCTTAACCGCAAAGACTACACATATAAGTGTAGTGACGCGCCGATTAACGCGCACTGTAACAAGGAGTTGTGCCAGACCCGTAAGCACGGCGTCGGGGCGGCTATTCAAGGCGCGGCTATCGCCAACCTGCGTAAATACAACTCTGTCCCACCCGTCTGGTTTGTGGATGTAAACGGGGAGCCGCTAGAGTTAGATACAGAGGCCCTGATGAGCCAGCCTGTATTCCAGAAGGCGTGTATGGAGCAGCTTAACTTTATGCCGCGCTCTGTCAGCAAGCAGATTTGGGAGGCGCGTATCGGCGCTTTGATGAATGAGATGCGTGACAATGAAAGCGCAATTATGGAGGTGGCAGAAGACGCCAGCATCAGCGGTCAATTCTACGATTACTTGGAAGAGTTCTGCGCTCATATGCAGAAAGCTAACGACAAAGAAGAGATCCTGCTCAAGCGGCCTTGGACGGACGAAGACGAGGGTCTGACATATTTCCGCCTTAAAGACTTTGAGGCTTTTTTAAAGCGCAACAAGTTCTTCGAGTACAAGTCACACAAGATAGCCCAGCGTCTACGAGACAGAGGCGGCGACAGCACCGTTCTGCGGATTAAAGCCAGAACCGTTAGGGTGTGGCAAGTCCCAGCATTTGAGTCAGGAGATATTGAGTTTAACAGCCCCAACTTTGGGTCAGAGCAAACGGAGGCACCTTTCTAATGTTACTGGCGGACGGATTTAATGATGCCGTTATCGGCATGGGAGAAAGGGCGGGGCAACCCACCATAGTGGTGTATGACTTTGATAAATGCGTAGCCATTCTATGTGAGCGAGATGGGTTGGACTATGACGATGCTGTTGAGTTCATGTACTACAACGTCGTCGGAGCGTGGGTGGGCGAAGAAACACCTTTATTCGTAAAGCGTGTTAACAGCGTGGAGGAGTTATACGATGTTGACTAGGAATCAGGAAATTTACAAAGAACGGGTGGAAGAGAAGCGGACTTTGCAAGCCGTCGCAAATAAATACGGGGTTTCTCGTGAAAGAATACGACAGATTGTTGCCACAATTGAAGCTGAAGAAAACTTCTTAAAAACTTTCCCAGAAGTTCCTGTTTATGTCAAAGATATCCCGTGGACAGTACGAACTTACAACTGCCTACGAAACGAAAACCTTACCCCAATGTTTTTGACAGAGTTTGTTGAGTTCTGTGCGGAGTTTGATTTGCTCCGCGTACCTAACTTGGGGAAGAAATGTTTGCGGGAGATTAGAACAAAACTTGATAACCACGGGTACACGCTCCCTGATTTAGAAAAAGAAAAAAAGATAACCCTGAGACAGATCCGCGAAGAAAAGCGTAAAGCCAAAAAACAGCGGAACGACCTCATTGTTGAGTACTATTTAGATTTCCGAAAACTGGATTGGATATCGGAAAGATTAGGGGTTAGCAAACCGGCAATCAATCAAATCATACGAAGCCGATTAGGTAACTACCGTCGTAGGATTCCTTCTAATGGAAACTAAAATATTCCGTATATACGGCCCGCCCGGAACTGGTAAGACTACTGCCCTGCTTAACAAAGTAGATGAGGCATTAGAAGCAGGCGTAAACCCCGCCCACATCGGCTACTTCGCCTTTACCCGACAAGCCGCTAACGAGGCTGTCGAACGCGCCTGCGCTCGCTTCAAGCTAGATAAATCGCAACTGCCGTGGTTCCGTACCCTGCACAGTTTTGCCTTAAAGCTGTCTGGTATCCGCCAAGAACAAGTCATGCAGGCAGAGCATTACAAAGAACTAGGCCACGCCTTGGGCGGCATTGACTTGCGGGTGGATGCAAACCAGATCAGCGGCGACGAACTGTTTGACCTGAACAAAAATAGTAACCCGCTAATCAGCCTGATTAACCTCGCCCGTCTACGCAAAGTGGATTTGCGGCAACAATATGACGAAACTCAAATGGCGATGCCGTGGAGTTATGTCAAATATGTAGCCGACGCTCTACAGGAATATAAGAACAGGTTTAACCTTTACGACTTCACCGATATGTTGGAAGTGTTTGTGCGTGACGGCGCAGGGTTCTGCCCTCGACTAGCCATAACCTTTATCGACGAAGCGCAGGACTTGTCACCCCTACAATGGGACGTGGCTCATGTGCTAGAGCAACACTCCGACCGCATTTACTGCGCTGGGGACGATGACCAAGCCATCTACCGCTGGGCAGGTGCCGATGTTGAACACTTTATCGGCCTCAACGGCGGCTACGAAGTGTTAGAGCAGTCCTACCGCGTACCCGCTACCGTCCATCCGCTAGCTGAGCGCATTGTCCAACGCATCAGACGCCGCGTACCAAAGACCTACCTGCCGCGCAAAGACGCAGGCAAGGTGCAACGCATTATAGACACGGGACAGATAGATTTTTCTGAGGGTTCGTGGCTCGTGCTAGCTCAAGCCGGATACTTTCTTGACTCCACTGCGGAAGACTTAAAAAGCCGTGGATTCCTTTTTAGCCGGAAAGGCTATCGCTCAATCTCAGAAAGACTAAGTGAAGCCGTCAATGGCTGGGAACAAATGAGAAAAGGCAAGCGAATAACCGGAAAGGCCGCACGAACCGTGTACAGTTATATGTCAGTCGGTGACAGAGTCAAGCGCGGATTTAAGAAATTACCTGCTGTAGATGACGATGAAACAGTCAGCCTAGAAGAACTGCAACAAAACCACGGCCTGCTAGCCACTATCGACATGATATGGCACGAGGCAATGGATAAACTGCCCGACAGCGACCGTGCGTACATCACGGCTCTTCTGCGGCGCGGCGAAAAGTTTAACGCCATACCCCGCATTGAATTGTCCACGATCCACGGATCTAAAGGAGGCGAAGCAGACAATGTTGTGCTATATACAGACTTGTCTCCTGCCGCCGCATCCGCCGCGGAGCACGCGCCAGATGACCTGCATAGAGTGTTTTATGTAGGTGTAACCAGAACCAAGCAGAACCTCTACTTGGTTGAACCCGAAGACACGAACAGGAGTTATTGGATATGAAACTCGTACATTTAATGGAAAAAAGCCTAGTTTGTCCAACTTGTGGCGAACCCAACACCCTGCACCATGAAGAAATAACTGTATATGCGCGGGAAGACGACGACGATGTGGTGCGGGTGGTTGAAGTAAACCCATTCAACGGGGATACAAAAACGGTTACCGCGAATAACGGGCAAACAAATAACCCCTCCCCTCGCCGTAATGCTTTGAGCCTCACCCTAAGTTGCGAAACCTGCCCTGTAGGGGAAAAGGTTCACACTTTGCATATTTCTCAGCATAAAGGAGCTACTTTGCTGTGGTGGGCTAAATGAAACGCGAAGAAATTCTTAATAAAGCAGAGAGCCTAGTCAACGGCCCACGGGCCAA
>Ga0208795_1000578_pt1 | contig 17623 bp, 12 predicted proteins | sample CB_VirMetaG_6_FD_184541 | JGI IMG/M metagenome (GOLD analysis project Ga0208795, IMG submission 184541) | Freshwater to marine saline gradient viral communities from Chesapeake Bay - CB_1508_2 Viral MetaG (SPAdes) (version 4) | ecosystem: Environmental > Aquatic > Marine > Coastal | place: USA... | reverse complement strand
AGTAAATTTACCAGCACCATAGAATTGCTTGATAATTGCATTCTTTACTACTGATCTTTTCGTATCTTGTATACCTAATTGCTGAGCTATATCTTCATATATATCAAAGTCTGATCTTAACTTTTTATCAGAAAGATAATCTGAATAAGTTTTTATTGCATAAAAAATCTCCATACCACTCATATCAAAACTTAAAAACCTATCTTCGCCAGCAACAAAAGCTGAGCGAATTGCTTCTGTCTTTGGTATACTCATAAGATTTACTTTTGTTTTATTATGAAAAGAAAGTCTTCCAGTTGATGCATTCATAAACTTATATTCTAGTTTCAAAGGAGCGCCATTAGTATCTTGAGAATACTGAAGTAAACGTTGGGCAAATGGGTTTTCTTTTACTTTTTCTAATTGATCAACATCATAATCTAATCTACTATTTCTTTCTATATCGCAAAGAACCACTGCAAAGTGTTGTAACATCTTCAGAAGTTTCATTTGATCTAACTTTGTCGCAACATATCCATAAGTCTGTCCCATAAGACTAATGAAAACTGCTTCCTTGATAAGAACGTCTCTTAAAATATTGTGAGGTATGTAGTAATAGAATTCTTCATTCTGATGAATAGTTTCCAAAAAGACTCTAATCTTCTTAGAATTCTCGTCTTCATAAAGATCTGATATAAGCGTTGGGTTTTTCTTTTGTGTTACAAGATGACTAATTATCTGAGTATCATATATTGATCCAATGGCTGCGCCAACTTCATCTAAGGTAAGTTTGTCTAAGATAGGACAGATAAGATGTCTAAGGTTCCAAACAAAAAGTTTTTTCTTTTTCTGAGCTGTCAATAGTTTTTTGATAGCTATAGTGATATATTTCTTGTCTCCATCAAAATGCTGATCATCAACTATAAAAAGTTTTCCTGACATAAAGATACAAATCATGAAATATGAGTCAGACACATATCTGTAGGCAAGTGATATAGAAGTAGATTGAGAGCGAACAACTTCACTTAGGGCACTCTTCAATTGATCCCAGTTTTCTATATTAACCTGTTCTTTTATATATGATTGATATTCTGATAGATTAAATTGATCTAGAACTTTTGAATATTTATTAAATACTTCTTCTGAAAAATTCTTAGTAACTAATTTCATTAACAGCCTCTTTTATTAAATCTTGTCTTTATAATAAATATAGGAAATCGATCTTAACGAGATAAAATTTCATTTATTTCATCTTTAGTTAAAAGTCTTAAACCGTCATTAGTATATCTAGTTAATAAATAATCTATTGAACCCTCGCTTTTTTCACCTCAATTTACTCAAAATGAATAATTAAAATTTCCATCAACTAGATGAAAATCTTTAATATCAAAATAAGCAGATCTGCTACCATCATCTTTTCGAATATTTCGATGTATATCATAGAGCCTATTATTAGGATCGCTAGGTCGGTTGTCTCTTCTTTTTAACCAAATTTGACCTTTATTTTCACCATTTGGCTTATATCCTATGTGAATTCATCCTCCACCAGCAGTAAATTCTTCAGCTATGCATTGATTATAAGTTAAGTCGTTTCAATTAGCGATTTGATTAAAAATTTCAATTTTTTCTAATAATTCAGATTCTCCCGTTTGTCAAAAAGCAGGTGTTATTTTAATATCAACCGCTTCGCCTAATCTATGTTGAGACTCTGTAGCTTTCATGTATTCGCTTAAACGCTGTCCTCTAAATCCGCTTGTAATTTCTATATTTTTTCTACCAAATGTTTCAGCGATAGGCTCTAAAATATCTTCACAAACTGCTACTAAATTTTCTAATTCTGCAGCATTAGGACAGTTTGGGAAATTGTATTCATCAGCAGTATCAGATCAAACTAAATCACGATATGTAAAATTATCTGATAACTTATAACTCTCTCTTCTAGTTTTAAACCCAAATTTTCCATCGCAACCACTAGGAATAATAGCTGGAGAAGATTGTCCAGGATCTGATTGTGTAACTTTTGTTACTGGTTGGGTTGCAATTTCAGGTAATGGAGGCAACTCTTTAGGTTCTGGTGTTGTTGGTTCTGCATTAAATAATGGAGCACCTCCAAATACTTGATAATAAAGAGAATATATTCGATTTGTAGTACTACTATCAAATTCTCTATTTGGATTATAAGTAAGAGATTTTTTATCTTCTATTTCATTTGTTTTTCATTTATCAACACTTTCTATTTTATACTCATCAAATTTATTTTTTTGATCAAAAAACATATTCTTCATAGTAAATCTATTATCAACTATAATTCTTAATAAACCATATCTTTTTCTTATATCATCTAAAGTTTCTTCAGCATAATTTACTCTACCTTCTCCTCCCGAAGTTGATCAATTATTTTCATCAGTATATTCTGTTTCAAAATTAGCTAATTCTGGATAAAGTATTTCAATATCTTTTCTTTCTTCTAATCACTTATCATACTTTCTTTTTTTATCAACATTATTTACTTTCTTTTGATAACCCATTTTTTCAAAAAAGTATTTTTCATTTCTGTCTGAAAGACTCAACAACTGATCTACATTCATATTAGTAATAAATTCAGCGTTTAAACTATTTGTTAAGTTAAGATCTTTATTTAATAAATAATTTCATCTAATAGCCGAGAAGGTTGGCTTAAATGTAATATTGGTTTTATCTTCTAAATGAAGAAGAACAAAATCATATTTCATAGAAAATTCATGTGATTTATCCATGTGAATAGGATATTCACATGCAAGAAATTCTTCTTTAGCTTTAGCTAATCACTCTTGTAGAAATTCAAATAATACACTGGTTATAACATAAGCTTGAAAATTTTTCTTAAGTTGTTCAAATTTTCTTTTGATTAAAGTTTTTGCAATTTCTTCTCCACCACCCTGTTTTAAAACAGATTGAGAAAAACTTTCTTGTTCAACAATAGTATTAAGAGGATTTATAACTATATCTTTAAAACCTTGTTCTAATATTCGCATAGAACTAAAGTTTTGATATAACTTTCCAATAGCAAGTTTATATCCACTTATAGATACATAATTTTGATAAAAATCATTATAAAATTCAATACTGTTTTTTTCTTCACCACCAAACTCAACAGTATAAGAAGTCGTTGATGTATCAGGTATTATTTCATAAGGTTCTTTGAAATAAGCTTTGTCATAAAAATTTGAAAGAAAATCCTTTGCCCAATTTATCAACATTTGGGAATAATATCTTTTAGGAATAATATTAGAAAAATTAGCTTGATAGTTTAGCCCAAATGATGTTAATCATTGACTTCACTCTTTTACAGGATTAATACTTTGACTTATATAATTTTTTCACGAAGTTAATGGTGTATTAAGTTGTTTAAGCTCAATAGCTCCAGTAATTGCATTTTTAAAATCTTCTGAATAGATTAATCCTAATATAGAAGAAGAGTCCACAATAAAATATTTTTCTATAACTCGTCAAGCATAATTATCTTGCCCATAAATTTTATCAAAAAATTGTAAATAATTAGTTTGAATTTTATTTTCATTATAATTTATTATAGAATTTTTTTCGAACAAAAGATCTTCACTAATAGAAGGATGATCTAATCTTTGAATAGTAATAATAGTTCCAGTATCTAAATTTATTTGAGGAGGTGCTGCATTTAACGCATTTTTAAAATCATTTATACAAGTAAAAACTTGTTGCATTGGAAACTGTTGTTGAAGGTGTGTAAATGGATTATCATTAATTAAAAATTTTGTATCAAACTTATTATCAACTATAAATGAATCTAAATTTGTAGCAAATTTACCAAATTGATTAGATTTTGCTACTTCTACTGTTTGTTTATAAGGATTATTTAAATCTCAAATAAAACTTGGGAATCAACTAAATGCTACATCATTATTTCACCAAGATTGAAACTCTAATGTTTTCTTAGTAGCTAAGAAAGGAACTGTTAATGATTCATAGTTGTATCCATTTATTGGTAAAATAGTAAATCAATCAGAATTATAATTTTCTTTTAACAATGTAGGATTAGTTGATGAAATATTGTTAAAATTTAATCAATCGGATAAAAGATAACCGGTAGAAGAATTAAAAGAATTAATAGGCCAAAAAGATTGCTTAGATTTTCTATCAGGTCTATTTAAATTTACTATTTGATCATAATATTTACTATTTTCTGTTTTAACACTTTCTCCTAATAAAGTTATAGATAATAATTTTCTATATCTATCAAATTCTTCTATAAAAAGATTTACTGTTTCTTGATCTTCAACAGAAGTAATACTAAAACTAGTTGAAGAAATTTTAGCGCTTGATAAAAAGTCTATTATATCATTAAATCAAGAAAAACTATTATTTTCAATATGTCCGAGTAAACTATTAGAATAACTAAGCAAATTAGATGTAATAGCTGGATCAAAAATTTTTAATATTTTATCATATTCTCTATCTGATTCATTATAAATAAAAGATGGTATTACAAAATTAGTATTAAAGAAATTTGAGTCATAATTTATAGCACCAAAAACATCTAAATTTTTGTTTAAATCTGCATCTTCATAAATAATTTGATATACTTGATTTAAAAACCCATAATCTAATTTTACAGCTTCTCAATCTTGAATTCAATTACCATATTGATCTATAGAATATGATAATTTTGTAATTTTATACATACCAGTTTGGGGAGCCATTCTATAATTAATATCAAAAAATTGATCTTGTGTAATAAGGTTTTCATTTAAAATTGAGTTATGAACACTAAGAGCACTATCTTTAGCTGAATAAATAAATATTGGAGAAAATATCTTTATTCCGGGAACATATCAGTTTTTTACAGAAGTTTTGAATAAAAGAGAGTCATATAAGGACATAACTAATTCTTTTTTATTTCCGATATGATCAAATGAAGTAATAAAATCTGAACCAGAAAGTGAATTGTAAATCTGTTGCGTTGTAACCCCATTATCAGAGCTATCAATTCATTGAACAATATTTTGCGTATTTGTAGGAGTTGAATTATCTGAACTAGCCATTAACTTCATCATACTAACTCTATTTAAAACTTTTTTTCTTTCAAATTCTGGAAGATTTTCTGACTTTTGGATATATTCTTTTATTTTAACTAATTTATCGTCTAAACTGGACTCTTTTTTCTTTGGTAAAGAGAATGCACCTATTTCATAAGGTAAATCAGATTGAGTTTCAGAAGAAGATTGTAGTGAAATAATATTATTATCATAATACTTATTAATAAGTGGAACATTTTTATCCATATTTTCAAAAACTTCTTTTTGTAATTGCATAAATGTTTCATAGTCTTTAGAATTTAACAAATGATTATTAGCATCGCTTACTACTATTTCAATTCAACCTTTAGTACCATCATTATGTAATTTTTGAATTAAACTTTTAAAACCTGGTTCTACTTTTTCTAGATATTTATCATCATGAACAATTAAGTTAAAAGAAAGATCTCCAAATGAATCCAACTGTGGATCAATAATACTAGCATATTGTTCTGCTTCTGAGGCTTGTTTTATTTCTTTTCCATTTTCATCTTTTGTTTTTTCTTTTTCTTGTTTATACTTAATAACAGGTAAAGGTTCTATTCCGGCTTCTCAAGTAAGTTTGCATATGTCAGCTTCATCCGGATATTTTTCTATTTCATTTTTTACATCTAATATAGATTGAATATTAAAGTTTTTAACAGCATTTATTCTTCATTGATATGAAGATTGAACTATTTCTTTTAAAAAACTGTTTATATCAAGATTTAATTTATCTATTCAAGAATCAGTTTGAGTTGATACTTTATATATTGGATAAAAATAATAAGAAAGATAATAAGGTATAACTTCTTCTACTGTTATTTTGCTTTCTATCGCTTCTCTTGCTTCTGCTATTTGTTTTAAAGATTTTGTTCTAATTTTTTTTTCAAGCTGTTTTATTCTAAAATGAGCTGATTCTAAATAATCAGCTTTACGACCAATTGGATTGTCTAATACATACAATAAATTTTCATAATCTTGATACTCTCCGGGAGAATCGCTAAATGCTTGCCTTGCCAACTCGAGTGTAATTTCTTGAGTAGAAACTACTCTTTCTTGTTCGTCAAAAGTGTTTCTCATTGAATTAATAGTTGATTCGTCTACCAAATTACCATCATAGTAAAATTGATTAAAATTATCTTTTTTCTCTTCTATAAAACAAGTTTGAGGCGCTAATGCAATTAAATCTCTTCAAATTTGCCATCCCGCTGATATTGACTTAGTATCAATATTTGTTTCTTCTTCATTCAAGTTAAAGTTTCAAAACATAGTTTCTTTAATTTCTGTTCCAAGATATTGAAAACACATATCTGTATAACTTGTTCCATCTTTCATATATTTTTGTAATTTTTCAAAATCAAATAAAGAAAAAGATTTAAATTCTTCTTCATCATCTTGAGATAAATTAACATAATTTAATAAAGAGCCATCAAATCTTTCATTGCTATCTCCAAATAATTTAGGATCAGACATATCAATTTCATAGGTAATAAGAAAATTATTGGAAATTTTTTCATTATTAATTTCATTATGAAGTTTCATATATTCTCAAGCTTGCAATCATAAAAGATGAAGCATAAAGTTAGGCACATCTATAAGAAGAAAAGATTTATCTTCATATTTATTTTGTTCTTGTGATCTTGAACTTTTACTTTTATTATTAGAAACAACAACTTTAGGAACAAATGCTAAATCTGGATTATTTCTTTTTCCATAATCCATAGTAGAAGATTTAATTATTGACTTTGATCTTAAATAGTTTATAACATTTTGGTCTAATAATTGAATAGGTTTAATATCAGAAAATCTTTTTTTAGTATTATATCCAAATTGATTTAATTCTAAAGTAAGTATAACTCCATTGTTTTCATCAAATTGAGTTGAAAAATTATAAATTGTTCATTCATCATTTTCACTATCTTTCTTAGAAGCTTCAACCATAGAATAATAACCATAATAAGGATTCATATTTCCTCAAAGCTCACCACCTAAACTATCATCAAAATTAAACTGTCTTAAAAATTTATTAAAATCAGTATTAATTGGATCATTAAAAAAAAGAGTTGTACCGTGACTTTTTTCAAATAAATTAAAAAATCCTGTTGTAATTTTTACTTTATTTGCTAATGTTGTTAAATATTCAATTAATTTTGTTTTTAAAAGTTGTTCGTGCTCAAGATAAATATTGATTTTAGCTTCTCTAGTAACAAAACCTTCATTAATTCATTCTACATTATAATCTTGTATTACAATTTTATTGTTTAAATCTAAATTGGACTCTGGGTGATAAGAAGAATTATTTTTTATTTTATCTAAAACAACTTGTAAATTTTCTATTTGAGTAAGAGAAACATTTTCATTATCTTTTAATGTTTGACGAATAATTGATGCAGGATCATTAGTTAATTCTAATTCATCATCAAGTGTTTCTAATTTAATAAACGGTGTAAATAATATACTATTTAATAATGGAGAAAGTTTGTTTCTTACATCTCATAATTCTTTTGTTTTATCAGAAAAAGTGTTAAACATCATAGGACCAATAGAACCAACTTCTTTTAAGAAAATATCAGAAAGAAGTTTCTTTTGTTCACTACTAAGATCATCTGTGGTCTGCGCACTATTAATTATTGAACTCATTTTAGTTCTTTTATCTACAAATCTAATTCATAAATTACTATTTATAAATGGAAGATTGTCGTTATCAATTTGTACACTAACACTTTCTTCATTAGAAATAGTTTCATTAGAATTAGTAGAAGATATTATTTTTGCGCTCATTATTGGTTCCCGAATTTTTTATTCATTGATCTTAATCAAGAAATAGCTAAGTTAAAGTTTTCTGGTAAATAAACATAATCTTTATTTAATATATCAAATGGTGATAAAATATCATTAAAAATGCAAATTAACTTCCAACCATATTCAGTACCAGACATTTGTTTTCCTAGCCCGTCTATCCTTACTCATTGAGGAACAGAGATTTTAATTAAATCATAAGGATATTTACTTAAAAAACTAAAATTTGTTTGATAAGGAAAAGGTGCACCGTTAGATAGTTTTTCAAGTTGCTGTAAATAAGATTTTAAATTATCCATAATTATTTTCCTCAAGTCATATAATCAATAGGATCTGGTTTAGCGCTTTTTAATAAATTTTTAATAGAAAGTGCTTTTTTCTCATTCGTACCAACTTGGTTATAAAAAGATTTTGTAGTTGGATCTAAAGTATCATATAATACATTAAAAGCTAAAGTAACTGTAATTCAATGAGGTCATTGAAGTTCTTTTTTACCTTTCCATCTATTCTTTAAATCATCTCCTAATTCTCAAGGAGCATCCATGTGATAATTTACAGATAAAGATGTAATATAACATGGAACTTCTATAAGAACTGTTCCTACAGTAATTTTAATAAAAGGAAATTCTTTATATTCTACAGTTTGAGTAAATCTAGAATTTGTTGATATATTTTCTCCTCCTTCTCCCAAAAACCCGCTAAGGAGTCCACCTTGGCCTTGTGATCTTTGTTGTTCTGCTTTATTAAAATTAGTTAATTTACCATAAGTGTGATCAGCTAATCAATTAAGTCTTCAAATATTATATCTAAGTTCAGCTAATGTATTAGAATAAAGCTCAACGCTAAGATTAACAGTTCTATCAGTATATTGATATTTATGTGTTTTTTGTGCACTACCAAGAATATTTTGCTGTTGTCATGTTGGATTATAACTTTCTGTAAACTGAGTTATTGCTGGAGGCATTCTAAGTATACCTTTTGGTGCTACAGGTTCAACAGACGATAATGGATTTAAGTTAGCTAAGCTCCCTTGTTCTCTATCACTTTCTCATATAGAAGGCTTTAAAGATCTAAAGAAAAACTGAAAGTGTTGTCCTTCTGTAGCTTCTTTTCTATTAGATAAAGCACTTCTTGCAGGAAAACCGGTTAATAGTGCATTTCCTAATTTGTTTCCTATAATAGGAATGCTTCCTAATCCTAATCCAACCCTTGCTGCATCTATTTCTGCTTCAAAAGCCAACCTTTTGGCAACTCATTCAGCACTTTTTTGTGCTCAAAAACCTAAAGAATTATAATATGTAAATTTACTTTTATCAGAAATTCTAGCCAAAGCTGAGCTTATTGCTACATTAGTTGTTGCTATTAATCCAGAATAAATACCGTTTACAAGAAAACCATCTAATGCCGCCATTCAATCAAAAGGAGAAGTGCTATAATTTATAGCACCCATTCTATAACGTAAATCATTTTTTCCAATAACTTCTCTAGCAGCTCTTGATGTAGTAATTATAACTGCTTGAGCTGTAGATATAGATTTAGGACTCATCATAATTTATTTGAATTCCTTTAAATTTTTAGTTATTAAGAAAATTGTTTTACTGGTAATACATTTTTATTACGATCTAATTGAGCTCTACCCTTTGGAACAGTTAATTTATTATAAATTTCTTGAGCAATAAGTTTTGCTAATTTTTCATCTCTATCATTAGAACTTGCCATTTGACTTGAAGAATAACTAGATGTATCTAGATCTTCTTCTTCAAATTTAAATTTTTCTTTATCTTTTTTTGATGGTGAATACTTACTTATATCAGGTTTTTCTGGTGCGGGCATCGAAGAAGATCCTCCCGCTATACTCATCCCCATTGCGGTGCCCAGGGCAAAGATTCCCGCAGCCGCAGCACCAGCTAGTAATCAACCTACCCACGGGATCTTTGCTGCAGACGAAACTGCAGTTCAAACAGCACCACGAGCTTGCCACATCGCCCACAATTTAGTTGCAGCTGTAAGACCTAACATTCAGTAAATAATTGTTGGTAATGTGTCTGCTATAAATGTAATCGCATCAGCAACTTTATCAAACATCCATTGTATTCCTTCTAATACATTATGGCCTTTTACAAAATTTTCTACAAAGATTAAAACAGCATCACCAACGCGAGTAATAGTATCTGCTAAAGCCTTTCCACCTTCTTCTGAATTTAGAAATTCTACTATTTTTCCAACCCTATCTAAACCATTTTTAAATCATCATTCAACTATAGTGGTTCCTACAGCGGTGACGAATTCTTGTACAGGTTTCATCGCTTCTAAAAATCTATTTAAAGCACTAGTTCCATCTGTTAAAGATGTTCCTATAAGAGAACTTCCACCAAGAGCTGAATTTATAGCTCCTCCTATCTTTTCCATAATAGGTAAAAATGCTTTTTGTAATACATAAACTCTTGCTTCTTCTAATTTCAAAGCCATATCAGAGGCTTGCATATTTTTAGTTTCTGCACCAAAAATTCAAGTTAAATGATTTCTTCATTCTTCTCAAAGAGCTGTTCTTTCCATAACTCTTAAGGACTGAAATGTTGCTAGTTGATCAGTTTGAGCTTTTAATAACTCGTTTTGCTCTTTCATAAGATCTGTTTGGGTTTTTACTGGATCAACCATATCTTCTTGAATTTGTTCTTCTCTACCTAATAACATAGTTCTAGCTTTTATAATATTACCACCAGCAATACTGTCTGCAATAAACTGTTTCTGTGAAAGTGATAAATCATCAAAGCTTCCAGACTGTTCTTTAAACTGATCAACTAAGTATTCAACCAAATCTCCTTCTTTACCCATTTGAGCCATATACTGCATTTGTCGAGCATTTATATTCATACCAAACATTAGCTGTGCTTTACGAGACATCTCAATAGCTTGTTCAGCTTTACTTAGTTTATGAGCTGTTGCATAAATTTCGTCAATAGACATATTTCAGGCGTGTGCATTAGCAGCAATCCTAGCTGTTTCTATAACATTACCTTTCGAGTAATTCAATATAGCTCATTCTGAGTCAGCAATAGACTCTATCATCTTAGAAGTTAAACCGTTTGATTTAAACTGTTTCTTTAAGACGCCAAATATTTCTCTTTGAAAGTCTAAAGATTGTTCAAGAGACATTCCTGATCTTTCTTGAAAACTAGCAATTTTGGCAGAGTGCTCAGTGCTTATTCCAAGAGCTAAGTTTTGTTCTCTTCAATTTTTTAGAGTTTCATTTGTAATACCTTTCATTCCATCTAGAGTATTACTCATATAAGCAACGGCTAAGTTAATACCTTCAGCGGCACCACCTATTTCCATTCAGTCTAACATATTCTGATCTAAGGTATCTGTTGTAGAAACAAGAGTAGAATAGATCTCCTTACTACCTTTAGAAACTTCGGCTAAAGGTTTATAAGTTGAAATAAGTTGTTGTTCTCATGCTATTTGTTCATCTACTAAACTTTTTGTTGTAGAAGTAATAGTAGAAAGTTGTCCTTGAAAAGAAAGAAGATTTGTAAGATCTACTCCAGCTAAATCATTCATAGCATCAGTGACAGAGTTAATATGACTAAACAATTGGTTTTTCATAACATTAGCTATAGTTTTGCCTAAATTAACTATATCAGAAGCTAAGCTTGAGAAATCAGCGGCTAGTTCCTTTACTGCTGCTCGACCTTTTTTAGAAGTTAATAACTTTTCAAGTTTAGCAGCATTAGTTACACTTTTTTCTAAAGCTTCATTAGTTTTAGGTATATCAGCTCAAGGTTTTTTCTCATCTGCCATTATCTAAATGATCCTCAAAATGGTGGTACTGATCCAGTCTTCTTTCACGCTTTTATCAAATTGTTTTTTGTTTCATTATCATTCTTCATTTCGTCCGACAACATTTCCAGATAAAAAGTTCTTATATTAGATGGTAATTCAAATATTTCATGAAACCCCATTGATGTATATCTTACAAGATAATAGATTTGCTCATATAATCTTTCTCTATTCTCCTGTTGATTTTCTGTCTGGCCAAAAAAACCCGGCATTCATTGGTATTGCCACCTCCGTAGTTTCTCCACAATTTAAACATTCAAAATCATACTTCATATTATAATCTGGAGAAATTTCTTTAATAAAGACGAGTAATGCTCTTAGTTCATCTGATGGAGCATTAGCAAGAATTTCTAGAATTTCTGATTTATCACGTATATCTTCTATACTTACAATACTATGAACTAAGAAATCAGAAATAGGAGACTCTTTATAATTAGCTTTAAACATAGCCTTCTTTCTCTTAGTCTCTTGTTCTATTTCTTGTTGATCTTTATGTGTCATTAATCTTATGGTATAATTAATTCCCTTTGGAGATTGTCACTGAAATTCATTTTTACCCGCAACTGATTCTTGTGTTAATCTTTTTATAGAAAGATCTTCTTTAAGAGAAATATTTAAAGGGGATTTCTTTTCACAATGAGGACAGGTTAATTCTACATCATAATCTTCACCAAGAGAAATAACACGAATTGCCATAAGAATAGTATTCTTATCACCTACTAATAATTCATTAAATTGTATACCATTTCATTCTACTACACAAGATTTCATAAGTTCATCAAAAGCTTTACCAGATCTTAAAAGCCTTTGGTTTGATAGAATATCTTCTTCTTTTGCTGTAATAGGTTTAACCTTTACACTAGATGCGCCAGAAGCATAAAAACGACCACCGGAAGGCAGTTCTATTTCTTCTGTCATAGGAGCATATATAGAGTGTATCTTTTGTAACTGCTCCTCTCTTTTTGCTTGTGCTAAACTTCTTTCTTGACTCATAAGGACCTCCGAGTTAAATTAAATATTTGCTTAGTAATATATACTTAGTTTTTTACTGTTTTTTCAAAAAAGAAAAAGGCAACCATTAAGATTGCCTTTTATTTTTTATAAGCGATAAATTAGTTAGGCTCGTTAGTTTCATCTTCATCAAGATTTATATTAAAACCTGTATTTGGAGCATCTTCTGAAGCAAGAACAGCATAATCAAATCTGAAAGTAACTGAAAGTTCTCTTTCACCATCATCATCATAAGCCAATCCACCTTCACCTCAATTCATAGCTGATGGTCAAGCACCAACTAAAGTTCAGGTTTCAACTAAATTGCCTCTAGGATCTAGAAGTTTTATAGAAACATTTCTTTTAACTTCACCACCCATATTTTGACCACCTGTTTCAGGATTGTAAATATGAAGAAATCAATCATAGAGTTTTTGTGTCGCACTATTACCAACAAAATCACGTAAAGTCATCTGAATAGTTTCTCATTCCCACTTGCCAGGAAAGTAGTATTTACTATTCATATAATCTATTGCAATTTCAGTAAATGAACCACCAGGCAACCCAGCAGACTTTACCATAATAGATTCTAATGCATTACCTGCAGGAGGCTGCAGTTCTACATACCATTGATTTTTTCTCTTTGGTTGTCATTGTCCAATTTGATCTGAAGCAAATGGAGTATGATGTAATTTAGCCATTTTTGTATAATCTCCTATTAGTTATTAAATTCAACACCAGAAGAATTAACGATAAAGTCTACATAAAGAGCTTCGACAGCTTTTGTAGGAATGATCATAACTTGACCATACATTTCATTGCGATCTCTTCTATCAGGTGTGTTTGTGCTACCGTTCATAATAACCTTAAAAGCTTCTAGACCATTATTAGCAGCAATATCGGCGAGAATTGGATTAACTTGATTTGTGAACTTATTTCAAGTTGTTGAGTTGTTAGGCTCAAATAATAGCTGAATACCAATTCTAGCAATAAGCTTCTTAGCATATACTAGAAGTCTTCTTACATTTACTCTATCAAGAGATGTAGCTTCTTTTTGTAGTGTCTTTTGACCTCATACAACAATACCTTCATTACGGAAAGTTGCAATTGGGTTAATTCTATTGTCGTAAAGACTATCTCTATCTTCTTGATTTACTTGATAGCGAGCTGCAGCAGCAGCAGCAATTTGACCACGATTGATACCAGCTGGAGCATATCAAGGATAAGCAATCTTATCATTATAGGCTAACTGAGCTGCCATAAGTACCGAAGGTGGAACTCATACATAGCTTTCGTTTTCATTATCTCAAATCTTTATTCAAGGTCAATAAGTGGCTGCATAACTTGAGTTAAAACCCTGTATACTATCATTATCTGGAGCCGCTGGATTATCTACAGTCTGAGCAAACATATCAGCAATATAGATAGCGTCGCCTCTAGTTTCTACCATGTTAATAGCTTGTTCTATAATACCAGAGTGAGCTGAATCAGCTGCAATAGTACCAGGAACAATTAGCATATTGAAATCGTAAAGATCTTGGTTCTCTAAGAGATTAATTGCAATTTCATAATCAGCTGAAAGAGCTCCAACAAGAGCAGAACCTGCTAAAGACTTTTTATATCCGTTCATACCACCATTAAGAGGAACTGTAAACTTTCAATTAAAACCGCCAGCCTTAACGCTAGAAGAAGAAAGAGCTTTATAACCAGTTAAAGTATCGTGCATTGGAATAAGATGATAAGATGCAGATAAGGTACTACCTGTTACACCAGCAACCTCATTTGTGTTACTCTTGTCAAACATCAAGAAACCTTTATCAGATCCTTGTTCATTCGTAGTTGGGCCATAAAGTAAACAATCAGCGCCGTAAGCATTACCTTCAAAACCTAAGAATATATTCTTATTATAAAGTTGAGAACCCATTGCATGATTAACTTTTCAACATCTATAAGGATATGCATTAGCGACATCATCTTTAACTGTTGGAGGAGCATTAAATCCTGAAGGACGAGCGCCCATTGGAATACCATTATTTACTTCAACTCTAATAAACTTAGATTTATTAGGTCAAGTACCTGTGAGATCCATTCTTTCCGTACCAGAGTTATAATACTCTTTTGTATCACCAATCTTCTTTACGATATAATTTCTATCATTTGTAAGTAAATTACAACCAGAGAAACGCTCATAAATAGTCATAGACTTATCTGTGTCATTTCACTTACGAACTAATACATCGAAAGTATAATAAGGATTACCAAAACTATCAAGTTTTTGAGCTATATTATCTAAAGAAATCTTACAATCTTTATTAGATTCATCACCATCGCTTAATGCATGAAAACGCATAAGTTCTTGAACATCACCAGCAGCATTTGGAGCACCTACGATTCAAGGTGTTTTTGCGTGATCATAAGAACCGTCAACTTCAGTTCCAGATATTTCATCAGCGGTCGTTGTATTAAACGCATGATAGGTAATGTCGGCCATGGAAGGACCACTATCAGCACCACCTTCATTTGCTTGTGAATAGTAAAGAACATCTAAGTAGTAACCGGAACATGCTGGAGATGCAGGAATATTAATAGGATCTGTGGTGAATACAGATTCAATTGTATCTCAAGTAAATGTATATACTTCAGTCACAGTATCATCTTCAACAGCTGATAAAGTTCAAACACCAGCACTAGTACACTCGGCAGAAAGCGTGTCTCATGCTGCCGTTGCGGCTCTTTTTCTTACAACCGCAAAAGGAATCATACCACTTGTTGTTGAAGTTGTAGCAGTTCCTTCACCAGTTGCAATAATATCTACTCATGTTGCAGAAGCTGGAATAACAAAGCCTTCATCTTTATTATTTGACTCTTGAGAACCTAATACTCTACTAACAGTAGCATATGCACCATACTGAAGATAAAACTTTGTAGCATAAGGAAGATAATGAGCAATATCTACATTACCAAAAATTGGAACAAATTCAGAAGCATAATTATTAAGTGTGATTGGCTTAAAAGCTGGACCGCTTTGAGTAGTTCCAACAAAAGCCGGTCCCATTAAAGCAGTTACTTGTGCGACTTGACTTAAATCAATTTCGCCAAAAGACATGCCGGGACTTACTAAGTTTCTAGCCATGCGAAAATATCTCCTTGAGTTATTTAGCTAATATACGATTGCAGTACTGTTTTTGATACTGATCGATCTACTTTTTCAGAAGCTTGAGAAATATAATAACCTTCGCCGTCAATGGTTGCTGTTACTTTTATTTCTCTTTTAGAAGAACTAGTTTCTGCAAAATTATCTTCTATAGAAATAGCATCTCTTAATGATCAAATAGTATCAAAATATACTGATTTAAATTTATCTGATTTAATTGTAACATATTGTTGATTTACTGTATCTAAAAATTGTGTTATAAATTCATTTGAATGTGTTACATATTCGCAAAAAAACACAATTTCATATTGATTAGTAAAATATACCGGTGGATGATATGTATAAACTTCAATATTAACATTAGGTTCGTTTTTATTTATATACTTGTTTTTTGCAATACGATTAAGATTTATATTAGTTCCTTCAATATGAGGTGCATTTTTTTCTCTTTTTAATTCAAAATTTCCAGCTCTATTTACAACTAAAATAGGATATTTAATATCACTAACATTAGATCATATAGATGAATTAGCTAAAGTATCTGGTGTACCTCTGGCAAATGAAGCAGCAACTGGTTGATCATCTATTTCAAAAGGATTTACCTTATTAAAATAGTGAACAACTAGTTTATCTAATTCACTTATGACATTAAGTTTAGCCATTAATTTTATCTGTTTTAATCTAGTGCTCTATTACAAGCATCAAATAGTTGTTGGCCTAATTCACCCAAACCTTCAATAAATTCTTCTTGATTATCACCTAAATCAGCATAAGAACCTCTTCTGGCATTTTTTATTTCATAAATAGCACGTTCAACTTCATTTAATATGTCCATAATTCCAGCTTTTTTAAATGATTCTTCATTTCAGCCATCTTCGGTTTCAAAATCGCTATTATAATACTCATCATCATCCCAATCATTAATACCTTCTTCTTCTGGACCGTTTGAAAAAAATACATCATTTTCTGGAAATCCAAATTTTTTATTCATTCTTTGTTTAAAATCATTTTCTTTTAATACTTCCTGAATAAGTGCTTTTAGTTCTAATTTTTTCATTTTTTAATTCTCCTTTTGTTTTATTAAATCATATGTTAATTCAGATATTAAAATAGCCGCTTCTGATACCAGCTTTTTAATTTTTCCTAATTGCTCGCCATGTTCTTTAACAGAAATAGAATCTACAAAAGGTTTTATTTTGTCATATGATCGCAATAAAACTTGCATACGATCTTCCAAATTAGAATCAAGCGAATACTCTTCAGTTATTATTTCTTTAATTAAATTTTTTAGTTCACTTTTTTTCATTTTTTAGTTCTCCATTATTTCAATGCGCATATAAATCTTCGATATACTTGAGTTTCAGGTTGACCTCAAATTTGTTGTTCTCTACCAGTTTGCATAAGGATCTGATAAATATTTTCACCCCAAATAAAAAATTGTCCTTCTACTACATTTAGTCCCATATCATCTAAATATTCCTTATGAAGTAAAACTTCTATAGTGTTTTTATATCTTCCACCAAACTCTTTTACTTCATACTCTGGAGTATTTGTTTTTACATACGCCATTAATTTTATAGGTTTAGAAAACATAATTTCTGATTTTGTTACTTCATGATAAATATCATCATCTTCATCCATACTATTTATATTTTGTGCAATAACATAACTTATTTCTTGTTGACGAAAATTTCCCATCAACTCTTCTTGAATGTTTTGAAAAAACTTTATGTCTCTAGATGATATATACATTATTTATTAATTTTATCGGCTACCGCTTCAATAA
>Ga0208795_1000575_pt1 | contig 17641 bp, 15 predicted proteins | sample CB_VirMetaG_6_FD_184541 | JGI IMG/M metagenome (GOLD analysis project Ga0208795, IMG submission 184541) | Freshwater to marine saline gradient viral communities from Chesapeake Bay - CB_1508_2 Viral MetaG (SPAdes) (version 4) | ecosystem: Environmental > Aquatic > Marine > Coastal | place: USA... | reverse complement strand
ATAGAAGACCGCACCATTTTCCATAATTGCGTGAAAAAGTATTGCACGACCTGTGATGGCCGAAAGCCCAAAGATAATAGCGTCTTGCACTTCTCCGTGATGTTTTTTAAGGTCATAAAGATATTCCCTACGAATTTGACAATATATGGGTGGTGTGTTCGCATTTAAATAAGCCATTACTATCCATTAATATCTCCCCAAGTTGAACCTGATTCATAATCAACTTTATTAGGTATTGCTAATGTAACAGCATTCTCCATAATCTCAACAATTTTTTTTGCTTGTTCATCTGATTGAATTGAAATATCTAACTCATCGTGAATTTGTATGTGTGGTATAATTCCTTCATTATATAAATCCAACATTGCTTTCTTAGTCATATCAGCAGCGGATCCCTGTATTAATTTGTTTAAAGCTTTATATGTCATTGCTCTTCTAATTCTTCCACGACCATATGTTCTTTCAGCTTCTTCAAATGACATTGCTTTATGCATACCAAATTGATCAGGTTCCCATTTATCAAATCTACATCTACGTCCTAATAATGTTCCAATAGATCCTGCTGTTTGTGCGTGTCTTGATGTATAATTCATTAAGTCTTTAACAAAAGGCACATTCTCGTGATATTGATTAAATAAATTTTCTGCTTCTGCCTTAGAATTTAATCCTAATTCAGCTTGTAATTTTGCCTTACCCATTCCATAAAATAATCCAAGATTAATTGTCTTAGCATTAGTTCTAGATATGTTTGCCATATCAGCAACTGTTTGGTGAAAGTCCACAGAATTATCTTTAAATTTATCTACTATATTTGCTACAGATTCATCAAAACAAATAGGTTCAGTTTTTGCTGCATAATGAACTACTAATCTAGGTTCTTGTTGTGAGTAATCAAAACAACCCCATTTATGATTTTCTTCTGGTATAAAAATTGAACGAATCATAGGACCTAAATCCTTATTTCTTGCAGGAATTTGCTGTAAATTTGGATTAGAATAACTAAATCTTCCTGTGACTGTTCCACCAGTATCTGATCTTATTGGATTAATATCAGCGTGAATTCTACCCTTATGTTGATGTTTTAGTATAGTATCTATGAAAGTAGTATGTGCCTTGTTTATTTCTCTTGCTTTTGCTATCTTCTTTATTAATGGATGTTCGTGTGTCGAAAGGAAATTTTTAGTAAATGAAGGTGCTTTGGATTTTTCAGTTAGTTCATATGGTAAAGAAAGTTTATCAAATACTTGTGCAATACTTCTGGCAGCCCATAACTGAGGTTCTATTCCTGTTTCTTTTTTTACTTCTTGGATCAGTTTTTCTTCTTCTGTGCTTAATTCTTTTTTTAATTGATGAGCTCTTTCTACGTCTACCCTTACGCCTTTAAATTTCATATCAATCAAACAAGGAAATAATTGTGTCTCTAAATCAAATATGTTTGATAGATTTTGTTTTTGTATTTCCCTGGATAAAACTTTAAATAACTCTAAAGTTAATTCAGCATCTTTCTCTGCATACTTACCTACAAACATCGCAGGAAGTTTGTAAAGTTCTTTTTTAGGATCTACACCAAAAGAATCTGCAGCTTCTTTTAAAGACTTTTCGTCTTTTACTTCACCAAGATAATCAAATGAAACACTATTTAAACTATACCAAATTCTATTTTCATCAATTAATGATGCCATTACCATTGTATCAATTATGTGTCCGTTTATTTTAATACCATAAGATTTAATCCAACAAACATCATACATTGCATTATGAAATATTTTTGTGGCATTCGTTGCACAAACTTCTTTAAACCATTCTAAAACAATTCTTCTATCAATATTACCTCCACCTTCGTGAGCTATTGGATAATAACCAGACCAACCATCTACAGCTACAGCAATACCTACAATTTCTCCTCTTCCTTGAATAGCTCCTGATCCCCTAGATCTTAGATCTAAATCTTTTGTTTCTAAGTCAATTGCAATGTGTCTTGCATTACTTAAGTCTGGAAATTCTTCAGGACAATTCCATTCGGTTTGTGGTTCAAACATCATTTCTTTTTTTATTTCTTTTTGTACTATAGCATTTTTTACATATATAGCCATAGTCGTAAGCTATATTTCTTTTTTTACATATCACACATTTAATGTTTATTTTTTTCATCTTTCATCTTTAAAATTTCTAACTCACAATAATGAATTATCTTTTCTAGATCTTGAACTCCATTTTTATTCAAGTATCTACAAACATACTTCACAACGTTTCCCTGAAAGAATGAAAGATTATTCTTTGAAATAAATTCATAAGGTTGAATGCGAAAAGTCTTATAATGTTTTCCGCCTACTTGCCTATCTTGTGGAAATGCCTTATCGAATATATTTTTATTTGTCATACTAATGGTCCTCCTATGTTATATTGATATTCTTGCATTGGCTCTGCCAAATACAATCTTTCTTTGGTTCTTGTTATACCTACAAAAAATGTTCTATGTTCAGGATCGGGATCTTTTAATGCAGAATGATATATAATTTTTGTTATGTCGGTATATAAAATTACATTTTCGCATTCTTCTCCTTTTACACTATGTATTGTAGATATTTTTATTCTAGGTTCTTTCATTAAGTCATCACCTGAATCTATTAAATTACTTATGTATGATTTACTTTCTTCTGAAAAATCTAATAGTTCCCAGCTGCCCGCTACTCGCAACCCGTGTTCAGATTGTAGTGTCTCGATGTCAGCACTATAAATTGTATTAAGAGATTTGCCTCCAGAAAATCCATATTTAACGTGACCTTTCTTATAATTTAAATAATCATATAAATTCTTAACTTCATCTTGACTCACACTTGCTCCATTATTTAATCTATGCCAGGTTCTAAAAGCCTCTAACATCTTATCAGACAATAAATCTTGATTCTTACAACTAAACCTTAAATTAAGTCCATATAGATATTCTTTAATAGGTTCTAACATTTTATTAGTTCTAGTTAAAATCATCCAATTACCTTCAGATAAATCTATTTCATCTAATCTAACATTCTCATGTATTTCTCCTTCAGCATCTCTAGGATTCCATTTTTTCTCTAACCGATTAGTCATATAAGGAAATATGGAAATGGCTAGTTGATGTATTTTTTTAGGAACTCTTCTTGATTGTATTTGTGGATCTACTTCACCTTTTAGATTAATAAAGATACTTGGATCAGCTCCTTGAAAGGTATAAATGGTTTGATCATCGTCCCCTGCAATGTATGAACGTTTACATTTTGATTCAATGTAAAAGAACATTTTCCATTGCAAAGGACTTAGATCTTGTGCTTCGTCTAAGAATACCGCATCAAGAGAAGGACATTTTTCTTTTTTAATGAAATCTGCAATCATATTATAATATTCAAACATCTTTGTATTATTTTTATATATTTCTAAATCGGCTTCTATTTGTTCTGTTAACCAAAGGTCCACAGAATGAGACAAATCTAATTCAATGGCTGCTTCTTGTATATCTATTTGACGAGATCTAGCATACTCAATAATTTTCATATGTGGATTTGTATATTCAACATAACCAAATTCATTGACTCTAGATTCAAAAGATAAATCTTTACATATTTGAGACCAAGTTTTAAAACCTTTCCATTTATTTCCTTTCAATAATCCTGTTTTAGTATTATATTTTAACTCTTTGTTTCCTAAAGAATGCATCGTTCCTATAAAATAAAGATTAGCATCTATTCTTTTATTTGCTTCTCTTGCAGCAGCATTGCTAAATGAAATGTAAATAATTTTTTGTGCATCAGTCTTATGCTCATTTAATTCTTTTTTAAGATATTCAGTTAATCTATATGTTTTGCCAGTGCCTGGCGGCCCTGGAATTATAATTCTATGCAAAGTCAGGCTCCTTCATATTTTCTTTTCTAACCATTGGTTTATCTAAACTAATGGTATCCATTTCCATACATCTAATGCTTTTATTGTTTATTTTCTTAACAACTTCTTTGGTTCCAAATAGATCAGTTATTTTTTTAGTGACTCTACGTTGAGGCCAAGTTTTATCAGGCCACGCTCTACTTTTAACTAAATAAGCCCAAAAGCTTTTAATCTTGAAATAACTTTTTCCATTTTCAGTAAAGGCAGAACTTCTTTCCACATCTTCAAATTTTTTACCTGGAGATTTATTTATGAATTCTCCTAAAGATTCTTTAAGTTGAATGTCAATTTTAATTGATTCAGGAGCTTCTATTGGAATAACCTTGCTTAATAATTTGTTTAACATTCTAATCCATATTGCTTTTGGAATTGGTGGTATGGCTTGATTAATTTGTTCTAAACACTTTAATGAGAATCTAGTAGCATCGTGTAAGTCAGCTGCTTCTACTTCAACACTATCTTCTCCTATGACTACATAAAATATTGGTGGATCAGATTCATATTTTTTTATTTCTTTTATTTCTAATCCAGGAGTAAAGTCATCGCCTACACCGAACTCTTGAAGCATACATTTCTTTGAATTACAAAAAGATGCTATTGGTTCATCTTTACATTTATATTGATATTCTTTAGTATTTATGGATTTAATTATTCCATCCATTTCTTTTTTATCTAATGGTGGCTGACAATATTTATCATTATAGTTAAATATTTTAGCATCCCAATTTTCAGAAAATCTTTTCTTTACATAAATACCAAAGTTATACATTGCATTATTTCTTTGACCATTTGGTATGCCTTGTTTTGCTAAAGCTTTTAAACAAGGTGGAGCTCCTTTTAATAGGTCATCTTCTATTTCAACATCTTCTTTTACTTCTAATTTTTCTAGTTGCTCAACATTTAGTTTTACCTTATCATACTGCGCAAAAAATTCTTCTAAAGTCATAGCCGATGCATCTTGTTTCATTGCATATCGAATCGGACGTTTAACATTGTGATAAGGTAAGTTTAAAAAACTTCCAGTATCTCCACGCTCTACTTTAACGTGATTTTGTTTTGGAAATATTTCTGAATTAGCATATCCTAATACTGCTGCTATTTCTTTTAACTTACTTCTAAATAAAGCTGCTGGTGCAAATTCTGTAGTAAATAAAAATACATGCGCACCTCCTGATTTTGATCTACAAACAATCAAGGGTAATTTCTTATCTGTTATCTTTTTAATTAATTCTAAATGATTCAAACTATAAATGTCTATGTCAATACAAGCCCATTTACATTTACTTTGTTCGTTAATTGGAATTATTCCTAATGCTGGATCTACACCATCAAAATGATCCTGCCACATTTTTTTTGTTGGTGTTTGTTTAATTATAAAAGATCTTGTTTTATGTTTTCCTCTTTCATCAAACTCGTCTGTTTTACGAGTTTGACCATAAGCACTATTTGATCCTTCAAATATATTTTGAAACTTATCTAGTTCTGTCATTTTTATCTTTATGTTGGGCGGTATTACTACCGCCCAAGAAAATATTAGCCTCTGTTTTTAAAGCTACTGTAGAACTTTTTAGCTCGTTCATACATTGCAGCATCTTCAACAGGACCTACCTTCGCTACGTTCCAACCATACCATTGATTACCTTTTCCTGTATTTAATACAGAAGATAATTTATAGATATGACTAAATGAAGGCGGTGTAAATGGACCATTCTTTCCGTCTAATACAATAGACTTCATCATTGAATTCCATTTTCTGCTAATTTTACCTTGAGATGAACTCATAGATATCATTGCAGTTTCGCTAGATGTTGGGCCTAGTATAATTACAAAATGTTGACCAACAGTTAAGATGTAATTACCATTTTGTAATCTATCTTTTCCATCAGCACCTTTTGTTGTTTTATCTAGGATGTCAGAAGTATCAGGATAAATCATTTCTGGTCTTCCTGAACCTGTACCAAAGTCAGACCATTCCTGGTATTCCAACTTATAGTAACAAGGAATTACATTAATTCCCTGTGCGCCATCATACAGTTGTTTAGTAACTGTATTTAAAAACATACCTGGTTCAGCACCATCTACGTAATTTTGATTACGTTTTTGTGCTTCTGCAGATCCGTTTTGTAATAGTTTTAAAATAGGTGGGGCCAGTGATTCTGTCCTCACATTTTCAAAACCTGCGTGGGCATCTGCTTCAAATAATGAAGCTGATGGTAATCCCGCCGTCTTTTTTGTTGTCATCGCGTTGCTTGTATCGCTCATCGTGTTTCTCCTTTATCGTTTAGTTATTTTTGTTTGGTTACCCGCAAACGGTTTAAATAGGTCAGCAGGAACATCAAGTCCAGATTCAAGACGTTCCCTGACCAATGCTTTGAGTGTCATAGGATTTACTCCAATTTTCTGGACAGGTTCAAATCCTTGACCTCGTGCAAGGACAGCATATTGTGCTGCCTTGTTATCTTCGCCACGACCAAAGGTAACGGTAATATCATTTTTAATAATATCACCTAGACCGTTGTTACGAAGCCATTCAAAAGCCTCTTCCTGTTTTTCTTTAGGAATAGTGGCGCCGTAGATTTTTTTGACTTCTACTGCCTCGCCATCTTTAAGCTTTAATTTTGTAATTTGCATTTCATCCATCATAGCAGGAATTTCTACCATTGATAAAAGATTTGCTTTTTCTTTTAATTTTTTTATAGACTCTTCTGCATTTGCAATTTCGTCTTCTAAATCTTTTAATTCAATTACCTTATCAGATAATCGTTTAGCGGAATCTATTTGTTCCACCGATTGCATTCTATCGTTTTCAAAATTTATTGTCATAGCTTTCTATCCTTTCTATATAAGTTTTTATTTTTTCATTGTCAAGTTTTATTATACAAATCAATTTCAACTGGATAATATTTCCTTTCTTGTTTATCCCATTTTAATAATTTATACTTTCCATTAGTAATATCAGAAACTATTGAACACGCAACACCTATAATTGCTGGGTCACCAGTTAATAATAAATAATCGTTTGAATTATATTCTTTTAACTTTTGCCTTAATGTTGAAACAACATAAGCTGGACTTAAAATAATTTGCGAATTTTCAGGAAGCAAAACTTTTAATTGTCCATAATGGGTCGCACCGACTATGTTTATTTTAGGCATTCCTATTTTAGTTCCTGGAATGTCTTGTATTACATATACAATATTTTTATTTTTTTCTGACACTAATAATATTACCTTCTTGACATCTTATATAATAATCTATATATGATTTCAATAGAAAGAAGAAAATATATGCACTATAAATTTAAAAGCAAACCTTTTGCTCATCAATCTAAAGCATTAGAAATGTCTTGGAATAAAGAAGTATTTGCATACTTTATGGAAATGGGTACAGGTAAATCTAAAGTATTAATCGATAATATTGCTGTTCTTTATAACAATGGCAAAATAAATGGCGCTTTAATTGTAGCACCTAAAGGTGTCTATAAAAATTGGTTTGATTCGGAAATACCAAATCATATGCCTGACTACATAGAAAAAAAAGTAGGGCTTTGGAGAACGGACCCTAATGCAAAAGAATTAAAACCTTTATTTGAACCAGGAGCAGAATTACATATTTTAATAATGAATGTAGAAGCTTTCTCTACAAAAAAAGGATTACAATTTGCTCATAAATTTTTATCTTGTCATACTGCATTGATGGGTATCGATGAGTCAACTACAATAAAAAATCCCACAGCTAAAAGAACTAAAAATATTCTATCTTTGAAACCTTTCACTAAATATAGAAGAATACTTACAGGTTCACCTGTTACTAAATCACCTTTAGATTTATTCTCTCAATGTAATTTTTTAGATCCTTGGTTATTAAGTCAACAATCTTATTATGCATTTAGAACCCGATACGCTATTTGCAGAAAGATAAATGTTTCAGGAAGACAAGTTGAAATAGTTGTTGGTTATAGAAATCTTGGTGAACTATCTGAAAAACTAAAACCATTTTCTTATCGAATTCTTAAAGATGATTGTTTGGACCTACCTCCTAAGACTTACACTAAACGTGTTATTGAATTATCAGATGATCAAAAGAAAGTTTATAAAACTATGAAAGAAAAAGCCATTGCATTTTTAAATGGTAAAATGGTTTCAACAGCAACAGTCATTACTCAATTAATGAGATTGCATCAAATAACTTGTGGTCATTTTACATCTGATGATGGTGAAACACAGGAAATAAAAAATAATCGTATTGATGAGTTAATGGATATACTAGAAGAAATGGAAGGTAAGGCTGTTATATGGGCTCACTATAGATATGACATTGAGAAGATAGTTGAATCAATATCTAAAAAGTACGGTGAAAAATCTGTTGTTACTTATTATGGAGATACATCAACAGATGATAGACAAAAAGCAATTAAATTAATTCAAGACCCAAACTCTTCTGTTAGATTTATTGTAGGCACACCACAAACAGGTGGTTATGGAATCACTTTAACTGGTGCGTCTACTATGATTTATTATTCTAATGGATATGATCTAGAAAAACGTCAACAGTCTGAAGCAAGAATTGATCGTATTGGTCAGGAAAAACCTATGACTTATATTGATATTATTGCTGAAGGGACTGTAGATGATAAAATTGTACAATCCCTTCGTAAAAAAGTTAACATCGCCACAGAAATTATGGGCGAAGAACTTAAAGACTGGATATAATTATTTAATTTTTATATCCAAAGGTTTGATTTCTTCAGGCTCATTAACACCAAGTTTGATTGTTAATACACCGTCTTCCATAGAAGCATCATTAACAACTGCTTTATCGTGTAAAGCAAATTGCTTAAAGAATTTTCTAGCGGCTAAACCTTTTTCAATGTAGTCTTTTTCTTTGTCTTCTATTTGACCAGAAACAGTTAATACACCATCTTTATATTGAACTTTAACATTCTTCTTATTGAAGCCTGCTAGTCCTAACTCAATAGCATACTCACCTTTTCCGTATTTTACTACATTGTAAAATGGAAACGATTGAGCTTTTGACCAACTATCAAAGATAGAGTCAAACGTATCACCAAACACTCTGTCTGAATGATTCCAAACGTCTTTATTGAACTTATTGATTAAATCTAAATATGCTGTCATATTATCCTCCTTATGTTAAGCAAGTTTAATCGGCCACATTATTGTGCACCTTCAACATATATAATATGTTTAGATTACTTTTTCAAGTAGGCTTATAATAACAAAGGCCGCTGTTCCTATTAAGATTCTTTCTATTCTAATGATTTGATTTTTTAATTCTTGTATTTGTTCAAAGGTTTGTTTTTGCATTATTCTGCAAAGCTTTTCATGTGCTTCTATTTTTTGTAATGCAGATTTTCTAGCCATAATTATAAAGTTGCTTGACTTGAGTCAAAACCGCTTCCCCAATTATCACCAGATCCTCCAGACCATCCGCCACCACTGCCTCCAGAATCTCCGCCACCAGAAGGTGGTGCATATTTAATTGCTGCATCATCATAAGCGTGTGTTCCTTTTTTAGTTACAGCGTTAATTCCTTGTTGAATAGGATCTATACCACTAATATATCTATCCGCTGCAGTACGAAAAATATTTTGTCTTGCTAAAGACATATTTGGATTTTTAGATAAGATATTACCTATAGTTCCTAAAGTTCCTCTTCTACCAGCATGAAATTGATTATAACCTTGTAAAGGTCCTCCAGGTCCGTATAAACTACTTGCATAGGCTTTTCCTTCAGGAGTTAAGTTATTATACATTTGTTGAGAATAAGTGTTTTGATTAAACAAGTTTCCTCCACCCAATAGTCCTGCAATACCTCCTACCAAACCTCCAATAGGTCCAAGTAACATCAGTCCTGCACCACTTAATGCTTTTGATCCAATGTATCTACCAGCAGCATCTTTTGCATAGTTACCAAGGTTTTCCATTATACCATCCATACTAAATCTATTTTCTGGTCTTTCAATGTAGTTACCTTTTTCTTCTTCCATCCTAGAAATAATATCTTGCACTCCTTCAAGATCGAAATTTTGAACACCACCTAAATTTTCAACACCTGGATAATCTTGAAATTGAGATCTAGGTTCTGCAAGAACTGTATCAGAAATCATATTATTAAAAGGATTTTTATTTTGAACTTCTGCTGCGCCTGCTGGTGTAAAAACTAAATTACTTAATGTTTTTGATAAATTTGAATCTGCTATTTTTTTAGCTAAACCACCTTCATTTATAAAATCTAATATTTTATTTCCAGTGCTTCCTGTATCTTTATCAGGAGTAAAATTAAATTCAGTATCTCCAAATCTATATCCTCCAAATTGGGTAGGATCTTTTTCATATGTCACTCTTCCAGCACTACCTACATTTGCAAAAGCTGTTGGATCTAAACTAAATAATCCTCCAGTAAAACGACCCATTGGTTGTGCGACTTCTAATCCAAAATCTTCATAACCTAAAGCTCCTTTATCTCCTCCTTTATTTTCCGCTCTTCTTGCTAAATCTAATTGCATTGAAGGAGTCATTAATGCTTCTTTAGGACCTAAAGCTAACCCTCTAACAAAATTTACAGCTGGCATTGCAATATCATATTGTTTTGTTAATCCACCTAAAACTAAATCTAATATACCAGCCATTACGCTAATCCTCTTTGTCTAAGTCTAATTAATTGTTCTTCTTGAGATAATAAAGCACTTTCAACTGGAGTCAACCCACTTTGAGTTATGTTAGGTTGCACTGAAGCTTGAACATTTGGCATAGGCTGTTGTGGTAAAGGTGGTACTTGAGTAGGAGTATCATCTAATACAGGTAATGCTTCTTTATAATAATCAATATCTATATAGTCATCAAAATTTAAATCTAAATTTAAAGAACTCAAAGTTCTCAATACAGATCTAAGAACAGGTAGTGCCATTCGATATGGATTAGGTTCTCCAATTCTAGCTGATAATTCCCTAAATTCTCTTTCAATATTTTCTGAAGGAACATAAGGACTAAATCTTGATCTAAGTAATCTTTCATATTCATTACCTAGTTGTCTATCTTCAAATTCTTTTTTAACTCTATTTTTATTTGCACCTAATAACTGAGCAGCTAATAAATCTTTTCTTAAATTTTGCTGAACGTTAAACCTTGCTTTGTTTGCTACTATAAATCTTTCCAATACTTGTTGTGGAGTTTTAGGACCTCCTCTTAATAATCCTTCTTCTCCTCCAGTAAATAATCCTCTAGCTTCCCTGATACCTCTTTGATATTCAGATAATTTAAAACCCATAGATTTAATTGGATCTACCTTAATAGCACGATAACCTGCAAATCCTAACAATTCATCTGGTAATTCAAAAAACTCTCCTCTTTCAGAAGGTTTATCAGCAGCTGCTTGATATATTCTTGTTAAAGTTGGATATGAAAAAGGCATCATAGCTTCTGCTAAATGATCAATTGAATTTTTTATAACTTGACCTGGTTCTGTAGATAATTGTGTCTCTGTCCAAATTTGTCTACCATCTCTTGATCTTCCTCCTCTAAGAGTAAGATCAACTAACGCTTGAGTATAAATTGCTTCAGATATAAATGGTGATGCAAGTTCACCTGCAGCTTGATACATTCCATTTAATACTCCACCCATCAATGCTTTTTCATCAGTTATTCCATCTTGAATATTATTTAACAATGTAGTGATAGGTCTTATGGCTGTGTCGTAAGCGTTACCATGACTAAAATCTATGTATTTTAAATTTCCAGTTTCTTCATCTCTAATAGGTAATATAGTAGAATTGATGGACCATTCAGGTAAATATCTTCTTAAAGCATCTAGCTCTTCATTAGTAACATCATATAATGCTTGAAATCCTTTTTGTAATCCATAAGGAGCGGCTCCTAAAACAGTTGTTAAACCTATTAGTCTTTTCATACCAATGCTTCTTAATGCTGGATCTTGAATTTCTTTAATTGCTCTTTGTGCAATGTTAGTAGTAGTTCTTAATATTTCTGAAGGGAAAGACATAAAGGTACCAAGTGGTAAACGTCTTAATGCTCTAACAGTATCAGAAACATATGCATAATTTGGAACAGTGTTTCTTACAATGTTTGCCGCTTCTTCATCTAAAAATTGTTCAGTTACTTCTTTTCCAGCTTTAGCGTATGCATTTTTTAATCTTGATCTCTCTACAGCATAATTAGTTATCTTAAATAGATCATCTTCTGCTGTATATAAATCTTCTGCACCTTTCATAAATTTTTTAGCGCCTCTGATTCCAACACCTAAAAGTTTTTTACCCATTGAAGATAACGGTTTATCTATGTTTAAATTTTCTCCAAATCTAACATCTTTTAATAAATTTTTTATGTCTCCTAATTGAACTTGAGAATTAACTACTCCTAATCTTAATAATTTTCTATAAGCTTCATTTGCTGCTTCAGGTCTAGTACCAACTTGTAGTTGACCAAAAGCTTCCTTAAATGCATTTGCTACTACTTTAGGATTTTCAAAAAAGATACCATTTGCTGCAGAGAAGCCAGTTGCAGAAAATAAGTTTCTAAAATGAGTAACAGGTGATAATATTGTTTTTGCAACTTGAGCTGCTCCTTTAGGTGCTAATATTAAATTTCTATAGATCCAAGTTCCTAGCTGCTCGACTCCCGTTGCACCTTCTCGTGGCTCGAATAAGAATTTAAATGCTTTAGAACTATCTCCTAGTCCTTCAGCAATAGCTTTAGAAGTATACATTCCTTGTAATGGATTAACTGCATAATCATCTTTAAAGAAAGGTGCTAGATAATCATCTAATGGAACAATCTCTTGATTAGGTAAAGCCTTCTCAGCTTTTAAACTTTGAACTTCATCTAATGTAAAGAAGAATCCTCTTTCTCCTGCTTCGGTACCAGGTCTAACGGCAGCTTTAACAGCAGCATCTCTAACTGCAAGATTCTCTAACAATTCATTACGTCTAGCTATTCCTGATAGTTTAGCCATTCCATTATATATTGAATATCTAGGGTCTTCTATCTTACCAAATAATTCTCTAAATACTTTACTTCCTTGTCCAATAACTTGTTGAACTTTTTGACCTTCAATATCTTTTTCAACTACTTGTTTAAAATATTTTTTACTCACCAAATCATCTGAACCAGGAGTTAAATTTATATATTTAGTAAAAGGTAACTGTCTTGGTGATTTAGATTCAACTGCATTTTTCAATACATTATTAACTAATGTATCAGCTTCTTGTTCAGTTAATGCATTTTTAACTGGATCAAATCCAGGAGTATTTCTATTTGCAAATCTATGGTATCGTTTAAATAATTCTTTTGTATTATTGATTGCTTGATCAGTTGGTTTATAATTTAAAAAAGGTAATGAAGACTTGTCTTCAAATATTTGATAAGTGTTACTTAAATATTCTTTTGCTCTATTACCTAATAGATTTTTTAATTCAGCTACATCTTTAGGTGCATTAGAACTAGTATCAATCAGCTCTAAGAATTTTTTTCTACCTAAATTAAGATTAAAGAATATATCATTTATTATTTCTTGACTAACACCTTTTTTACGTAAGGTATCAGTTAATTCTTCTACAGCCTTTGGTAATATTTCTTCATCTAATCTACCTGCAAACATCGTGTCATTTAATTGTTTTAAGAGTTGTTGTTTTTCTTTTGCCGTTGATTTGTTAAAAGCTGTTTTCATTGGTGGAAAAATTCTATCAATATCGGAATCTATTCTTTTTACTATTTCCATAGCTTGATTAGTGTCTGCCATAACTGCACCTTTTTCTGCCATCTTTGCTTCAAAAATTTCTTGTGGTTTTGCACCTCTAGACCTTAATGCAGAAAATGTTTTATTGAAGAATTGATCTAGTTCTGAATTACTAAACTCTAGTCTCTTGCCTCTAGTTGCTGCAGCCTTGATTCCTTTTCCTACTCCATAAACAAAAGGAGTTACAAGTAAAGATTCTGAACCAAATTTAACTCTGTTTAATAATTTTCTAGCCGCATCTTCTTTTCCTCCTTCGTCTGTAACTTCAGTTAATTGAGTAGGACCACCTTGAAATGCATCTCCTATTGATCCAATATTTTCTACATCAGCTACGAAAGTTTCACCAGCAGCACCACCTAATACTCCAGCTGCAAATCTTGCAGTGTTTGATTTTCTATTTAAATCAAGAGTTGTATTTAATGCTTTAGCTACATTAGGACTAGTTAAGTTTGCATAGTTACCAATTCTTTTTGCTTTCAAAGCTTTATCTGCGAGTTTAGTTGCAAATTTAAAACCATATGCTCCTGGAACGGCAACTTGAGTTATTGCTTCAGTTAGTCTTCCAATAGCTCTTTCTCTAGCTACTTCTTCAAAAGGATTTAACTTATCAAAGAATTTTTCTACGTCTGCTGCAGTATTTGTATCTAAACCTAAATCAAGTAATTCTGCACCTAATGATATTACGCCTTCAGGAATTTTAATTACTCCTGATGCTACGCCTGATAAGGCTGCGATGATTGCACTTGTTTCACTTCCCTGCTCTTCTGGAAGTATACGGAGAGGTTGATATTCGTCAAGTTCTGTTGACATTTATACCTCCTATGGCACTAACGGACCAAAATCTTCTTCTGATATTTCAGGAGCTAAATCTGATACAACAGTTCCTGTTCTTTTAGTCTCCGTTTGTTTGCTAGGTTGTGCATCTCCTACTACGATAGCTTCTTTATCTCTAGTAAACACAACTATTTTATTATTATAAGGGTCTGTGTAAACTCCAGGTCCAAGTGATTGTAAATCAGCTTTGTAGTCAAGTTTACCTTTTATAAATTGTCCTTGTACTATTGGATCCCCAGAAACATTTCTACCCACAGGAACTCCATATTGTTGAGAAATTTGAGGAAGTTCTTCTCTTAAATTTAAATAAGAATCTATTGCTCCTTCACCCATTTGATATTGATCTGATAATTGTTTTCTTATTTTTCCTGATGCTTCAATTTCTTTTAATTCTCTAGCTGATCTTTGAGCTATTACAGCTTGAGCAGCTGCAATTTTAGCTGGGTCTATTCTAGTTTTACTTAACTCAGATAATGCTTGTTCAGTAGGATCTTTAAATGCAGTAGCGATAGCACCTAATGTGCCTTTGCCTGCTCCTTCTCCTGATACTAATCCAAGACCTCCTTTAATTAATAAATTAGAAAGTATGTTTCTTTTCTCTTGTTGAACATCTCTACCATAAGCAGATTTAAGTAACTCATAAGTTTGTTTTCCAAAAGGATCAGATGCAATTGCTTCATCAAAATTAACAGGACCTGCTTCTTGATATTGTTTTCTTGGAATAGCTAAATCTAATATTCCGTCATTAGACATTCCACCTCTTCTAAACATAGGTCTTTTTAATATTGTACTCATATTATTTTACTAATCCGTATATGCCCGCTAAAGTTGAAGCTACACCTAATCCACTTGCTAATGGACTTTGTGATGGAGTAGTAGCTACTACGTCTTTTTGTGGGTAACCAGCAATCAATCCTGTAATACCTGAACCTAAAGTTTGAACAGCCTGTAAAGGTTGATAAGCTTGTTGATATGCTAATTGTTGTTGTGCACCAAGTTGAGCTTGTTGTTGAGCTTGTTGACCAGCACCTAAAGCTGATAGTCCACTAATCTGTTGCCCAACTAAACTAGGTTGAGCTTGAGCTAATCCTAATTGTTGTGAATATTGTTGACCTGCTAATTGTTGAGCTTGACCAAAACCTTGTTGTAATAACTGAGCTTGTAATGCAGCTCTATTTAAATCACTTTGAGATCTGTATTCAGCTTCTGCAACACCTTGTCTACCTCCACCAAATGCACCAGATTGAATTGCTTGTTGTGCTAAAGCACCTAAACCTTTTTGTGCTTGAATATCATATTGTTGTAACGTTGTTCCTATAACATCTTGTTGATATGGAGACATATATTGTTGATATGCCTGTGGTCCAGTTGCTGCAGCTGCAGCTTGTAAATAAGGTTGATAGCCACCTAGGCCTCCAGCTAATTGTTCTGCTTGTGTAGTTAATGCTCCAGGTCCAGCAACAAATTGTTGACCATAAAGTTTGGATAAATCTAATTCTTTAATTCCACCAACTGCTTTGGTTAGATCATCTAAATAAGTTTTACCTGCCGCTTCAATAAACGGTGCTGGTAATACTTGTGTCTGTTGAACTTCAGCCATTAGACTCTGCCTCCATTTTCTAATTTTTTCATCATATTGTACATACGTTGAGCGCCTAAATTAACGTCACCATTTCCCATTCCTCTTACAGCATCAGCTGTAAATACAAATTCATTGTTTGATAACATTGCTGGTATGTCATCTGCTTTTTCTTTTACACCAACTGGAGGTATAAATCCACCAGTTTCTCTCATATCTACTTCACCAACACCTGCTGAATTTTGTCTAAATGGTAGTCCCTCGATGCCTGCAGCTAGCTGCGCTGTGTCTCCATAAGCTTTATTTGTTCTACCTATCGGACTTCTATCTCTACTAAAACGTTCTTCTAACATTCTAGTAAGTGCTTGGTTTAAAGTAATGCCTTCTTTTTTAGCTAATTCTCTAGCTTTTTGCATTTCATCATCTTCTTCATCAGAAGAACCTTCTGAATATCCTACTCTACCACCAACAGCATATTGATATTCTCCTAAATTAGTTTGAACAAAATCATTAATTTGTTTTTCTGATGCTCTTGGATTTAAGTTAGTATAATATTGTCTTAAGTATCCACTTAATTGTTGAGGATTTCTTTTAATTGCTTCTATCTCTTCTTCTGATTTTCCTTGAGAAGATAAGAAACCAGTTAATCCTCCTATTGCAGCAATTGCTCCTGTTCTTCCTAATGCAGTTTTTGGAAGAAATTTTGAAAGCAAACCTGGTGTACTTGCAGATGGAGAACCAAACGGAGTTGGACCTGTTGCAGCCGTTCCAAATAATGTTGCATATCCTGGTAAGTTACTAAAAGCAAAACCAGGTGTAGATAAACCAGCTCTTTGTAATCCAAATAAATTACCTCCACCACCATAATATAAAGCAGCTCCTGCTAATGCAGCTTTACCTATATCAGATTTAACTACATCCTTAACTACGTTAGTAACTCCTTTAACTGCTTTCTTAACAATGCTACCTAAACCATATTGTTGTCTCATTTGACCACCATATGCCACTTGTTCCCTAATTAAATCTTTAAAAGATTCAAAATCCATATCTTGAGGAATAATTCCTTGTTTTTTCATATTTAAAAATTGATTATATAAATCTGCCATTGGATCTGGAGCAGATGTTTGTTCAGTCTCTGGTTTTGGCTTTGGTTTCTCCATATCAAAATATTCGTAGAAAGGAGCTAATGGACCCGTTGGTTTATTGGGATCGATGTTTCCTGTGTATTTAATAGAAGGTGCGCCAGCGTCTAAAGACATAATTCCTTGTCCGCCACCCATATACATTTGTCTATACATTTGTCCTCGTGATATCATAATTTAATTAATTAAAGCAGGTAGAATTCCTGATCTTATAAACTACCTGAAAATAAATCATATTACAACTCTTTAGTTGAAGCCCCTAAAGGTGGCATTGCTGCTACTTTTATCTTAACAGACCTCACAATATGTTCTTTTTGTGTAGGTGTATTTGGATTAGCAATATCTGCTTCTGCTTCAGCATCAGAATTGTATTCTTGATTAGTTTCCTTGTTTC
>Ga0208795_1000574_pt1 | contig 17672 bp, 13 predicted proteins | sample CB_VirMetaG_6_FD_184541 | JGI IMG/M metagenome (GOLD analysis project Ga0208795, IMG submission 184541) | Freshwater to marine saline gradient viral communities from Chesapeake Bay - CB_1508_2 Viral MetaG (SPAdes) (version 4) | ecosystem: Environmental > Aquatic > Marine > Coastal | place: USA... | reverse complement strand
TGCAGCTGCTCTGTCGCCTCCATACCCCCAATACCAAACATGTCTGGAGTACGATCATCCCGTATGGTTGCGCTTCTTAATTCTGGGGTTTCTACGATGGTGTCAAACACCATGTCTTCGGTAATAGCCTTGGGATCTAAACCTTCCGCCTCTAATTGCGCTACCGCTACGTTTACCTGCTCTTCTGAGAAGTCAGTCAGTGAGCGGCCATCTTGTGCGGCCAAACTTCTTAATTCTGGGGTTTCCACAATGGTGTCAAACACCATGTCTTCGGTAATAGCCTTGGGATCTACACCATCACTTTCGAGCTTCGTTACAGCCGCTGATATTTGCTCTTCCGCGAAGTCCGTCAGCGAGCTACCAGAAGCAGTTCCTTGTTCGGCAGTGATAGGTTCTGCGCGGTTGGCGAACAATTCTCCCTGTACCTGACCTTCTTCTAGGGTAGGCTGATCGTAGTCTGGAGCGTCTTTCAGAGCGGGTCCGAGCAAGGGGGGTTCACCAGCCGTGGGATCAACCGCTTTTGCGCTCTTACCTTTTACAAACAGGTCAACAAGACCCTGCATTAGTGCACCAGACCCCGCGCCAATTGCGCCTTCTTCGACTACACCGGCGTTAACAAGTTCTGCTTCGGCGTTGTACCCGCGCTCGTTAAGGTTCTGCAATATAGCTGTTGAGGCTTCCTGCACACCTTCGGCAGTACCTGTTATAGCCATCTTACGGAAATAGTTTATTAGGCCAACAGCGTCACCACCAAGTTTCTCCATGAGGTCAGTGACCCCCGGAATTTTGATGACTCGGCCTATTGGAAGCACGTCGAGAGAACCAATAGCGGCACCGCGAAGTGTAGCAGAGCCACGTTCTTCTTCAGTAGCTCCAGCTGCACGGGCACGTTCACTCGCTTCACCAGCTCCAGCACCAACACCCAGCGCACCGGCAACACCAAGACCGGCAGCTGTAACAGCGCTAGCGGGAGCAGCGTACGCGGCGGCGGCGGCAGGCGCAGCAATACCGGCTATAGAGCCAATACCAGACGCTAGCTTGTAGGCAATAGAATCGGGATCACCACCTTCAGGACGTAGGTAGTCCGCAGTGGCTTTGATTTTTTCACGCACTGCAAGTTCGCTTTCTTCTTCTAGTAAGGCGGCTGCACCGAGTAAGGCTGTCTCACCCATACCTACAGCACCCGCACCAAAACCAGTGGCTATGTTTTCAAAGAACCCAGACTCCGAGGGGTCTCGCTCTCTCACTGACGCCATAGGTGGCATCTCCACGTCCCTCGCGGCACTAGCTTGCATCGATCTTATTGCATTGGCTAGCTTACGGGCCGCATCTACGTCGCCAGCTGTATGGGCGTTACGGAGGGCGGTAGATAGTTGCTCGATACTAGCCATTAAAGGTACCTTCTCTGCGTGTCTATGAAGCTCATTTACTAACCCACCTTAGTCAGTTTTTTACCATCCCAAAATAATCCGGCGGGTGCAAGTTTAGCGTTAACAGCATCAACTCCCAGAGTACTAACGGACTTCCGTACCATGGGTTCCATCTCTCTTAACTGTACGTCAGACGTAGTTCCCGCATTTGACATCGTTTGAGCATCCGATACTACATTCTCCAGTACCTGAGTATCTATTTCTATATTCAGCGCATCGTCTGTCTTGTTAGCAGGCGCGCTCGACGTAGCCCCAGAATATGTATTTACTAGATCTTCAATCTCTGGGTCTAGTGTATCACCCCCTACGCCCTCGCCACCAGCACTAGTCGGGGCACCGAGTTTAGCGAGCTGCGCGTCTATCTGGCCCGTATGCGCTATTAGATCCCTCAGCTGGTAATTAGTCATTAACATAACTTCTTTCTGGCGAGCATTAGCGGCGGCTATATCCTTCGGGTCTTTAGAATTCGCAGCTTTTTGCAACAACATACTTAGTTGTTCGTCCTCTGCAAATGCAGCTTGTGAAAACTCCATCATTTGGGTCGCTACCTTAGCTTTTAACTGCTCATACGCTTGTATACTTGATTGAGCTTGTATAGCGTTCTGCAAGTCCTTATTAGCTTGCGCTGCCATACTATCCACGGCGGCTCTTAGATTACCTTGCTCCGCGTCCAGCGCACGATTTGCGTTACCCTCAATCCGTTCCTTATCCTGCCGAGACAGCTCAGTCATAGCCTGTAAAACTTGTCGTTTGTTCGCTTCGAGTTGCTGTACGGCAACCTGACCTAGCTCTGCCCCAGTCTTCCCTATACCAACATCAGAGGCTATTGCCGCTTCTTCGAGACCAATAGCCTCTATTAGACGCGATCTCTTTGCGGTTTCCTGCGCTACGCGCTCGTCCGACATACCTTGCGAACCCCTAGCCATCATAGCCCCGAACCCACCAGTTCCGGCGGTACTACGTAGGAACGCAGACGTCCGCTCTCTTCGTGCTTTTTCGGGGTCGTTCGCCGCAGCATCGTATTCGGCTAGGCGGCCTGAAAGCTCACCATACTTATCGGCTTTCTCTTTACGTCCTAAGTATTCGTCAGAGCTTGCACGGGCAGCTGTTTCTGCATCGCCCGAAGTTCCTAGGCTACCAAGCCCAGCAGACGCGATCATTTCATTAGCGCCCATAGCTGGCGCGGGTACTTCCGTTGCGCTAAGCGTAGGTAGGCCGGCTCCAAGAGCAGGGGTTGGATCTTCTTTTGGAGCTTGTGGGGCATCCATTTTTGGAACGATTGGACCTTGTGGGGCCTCTTTTGGAGCTTGTGGGGCATCCATTTTTGGAACGATTGGACCTTGTGGAGTCTCCGCTACAGCGCTAGGGTCGCCCATAAACATAGTTTTATAGTCTGTCGGTGCTGTTTTTGGCTGCATTTCTTGTGCGTCAAGAAGCTCAAGAATCTCTATATTGGTCAGACCTGCCTCTTTGTCTGGGTCTGTCGCTCTCAGCGCCTCACGGTACTTCCTAACACGAGCCAAATCAGCGAACTTCTTCGCACGGCCCGTACGGCCCTCGACGCCTTCACCCGCTGCATACCCAACGATACCACCGGCAGCCATCTTCGCAATCTGTGGTTTAACTTGGCTGGCCAAAGAACCTAGACCCTGTTGAACACCCTGCATAGCTTGTGGCGTCGCGGCTCCTTGTTGAGCAACCTTCTGCACGTTCTTTTGCTGCTGTGCCTGACGCTGCTGCATGATGCCTGCGGTTTGCTCGGTCATCTGCTGCTTAGTACGGTCTACAAGCTCACGCTCACGCTGCTGTTTAATAGTCTGTGGGGACTGTGCCATCTGCATCTGTATATCGCGAGCGGCAGCGTCTTTCTCAGACTTCAGTTTCTGTAAGGCAAGCAGGTCTAACAGTTCTTGATTCTGCTGGTACCGTTGCTGTAGAGCTTGCGGATTACTCCGGTAGGCGTCTACCTTTGTTTGAATTTGTTGATCAATGCCAGCCATTAGACGTCTCCTGCATCGGTACCCGAGTCGTTACCGGTAAAAAGGTTGCCGAGGAAGTCAGTGATACCTCCGGCCCCACTCAAAAAGTTTGACAATTCACTAGGTTTGGAGTAGTTATACGACTGCGCCGCGATAGGTAGACCTTGTAATAGCGACTGCATGTACTGCACCTGCTTATACGGGAAGTCTCGCTCTTCTTCGAACTGCGCACGATCTGCGGACATACCCTCTTGCGCGATACCTCGCTGTACCCCACCAAGTTCGGCTTGTCGAGCTAGAGCTTGCAACCCGTACTGATTTGTTAGGTTCTGCGCTTGCTGTTGAGCACCTTGCTCGACGTTAAACTGCTGTTGGGCTTGGTTGTACGCTTCGTTGTATCCTTGGCCTGTAATACCCGCCATGTTCTGCAACATGTTACGTACGTTCTCAGACTCCATAATACCTTGGCGTGACCCACCATACGCTCCAGCTTGGGTAAGACGGCCAGCGTCCCCTAAACGAGCAATCTGTGCTTGGCGTTGCTGTTCCGCAAGTTGTGGTTCGAGAGCATTTTGTACATAGGGGTTCATGTACTGCTGTGCCGTACCCCGACTTGTAAACGATTGTGGGGTAACTGCACCCATCTGCTGTGTGGGTACCGTTAAATTAGCGAGACCTTGGAACGCCGACTGCTGTCCCGCAGAGGCACCGGCTGTTAACGGCCCTTGATATGCTTGATATGGCGCGTTACCTAGCGCGGCACCTTGCCCAAGCATGTTCGTTACGTATGGACCTGCCCAATTGGATAGGGAGGACTCAGTACCTGTTTGACCTGTAGATTGCGTCGTCATAAATCACCTCACGCCGGTATAATTTTACGGGGATCGATCTCTTTCCCCTGTTTATCGTTACCCGTGCGCTGTTTGCGTATACGGGACATCATTTCAGATAATACTTTCGCGCCGGCATCGGAGTTACCGTTACCTAGGTGGCTAACTACATCTGCGGGGATAACAAACTCTCCATCGCTCAGTGCAGCGGGCTGCGTACCGTCTATGTTCGCGGGCACTTCGTCGGCCATGCCATCACTGCTGCCGTTTAAATACTTACCTTCCTTCATAGCGATACCCGCTAAACCACCTTGGGCCATACGGACAACCCCGCCGCTAGCTCGTTGCTGCACGCCTTCTGGCTCTGGTTCACCAGCGTTTTTACGTGCTAGAACCTCTGCCTGTGCGGCGGCTTGTGCCTGTGCAGCGGCTTGAGTTGGACGGTTTTGCGCTGTTGGGATAGCATACTGCGTATCTGTAAAGTAACGACGTCCACCACTTCCGGGTCGGCGCTCTTCTCCAGCGACGCTATCTTGCTGAGGCACTCGTTGACGCACAGCGGTAAGGTCGGGGATACCACCTTGATACCCTGTCGGCGGTACCACATCATCCCCTATGCCGGACTTATTACCTAGGTAGCTAAGCCCCATTATACCGAGGGCCTTTACCCCCTCAGGACTAGTTGCCCAATCCATTCCGCCGCTACCTAACTCTTTTATACTGCCCCATGCGTCCCCGAACCAGTCATTACTTTCGTCAGCCATTAGCGACCTCCAATCAATTTTAATAATTTGTCAGTAGTACTCTCTACTTTTCCGCCCTCAGCGTAGGGGCTAAGAAACATGTTTTCCTGATTAGGGGTAGCGAATATACTGCTAAAGTCATATAAGTACCCTAATTGTAACGGATCAGCGCCCTTTACGGAAACTTGTTGTCCTCCGGCATCTTCTGCATCTAATAGCAACTGTAAAAACTTGTTTTTATCAGCCTCGTTCTCGATGTTAGTCCGAATGTTTTGTTCAGATTCGATTACCTGCTCTTGTGTCTGGTCTATCTGCTCTTGTAACACGGTCTCTGTATCTGAAATAGTCTTATATATACCAGTAGGATCGGTGTTCGCGAATGGGCTTGTGTCCGCAATCGTAACATCTTCACCTATTAAAAGAGCCTCTAGCATGGTTTGATCTAAGGCGTCAACAAAACCGTCGTTATTTACGTCGTACTTAACCCGCGTAGCTTCATCCAGCTCATTTACAACTTCCGTCTGTGCAATAAGGTCGGCAACAAAGTCAATGTCTACCTGCGTCACTTCGGTAGCGGCTTTACCAATTAGATCGGATACCGCGTCGATCTCATCAGATATGGTCGCTTCGCTTTCTGCTAGTGCAGCTAGTAAGTCTTGTTCTGTGGAACCTATCTGATCTAGTAACGCTTGTTCAGTAAGCCCAAGATCTGTCGATACATCTGCTATCGCCTTGGCAAGCGCCTCATCCCTACTAAGTCCCGCTGTCTCGTTCTCATCTATAGCATCGCGGAGGTTTGTCTCCACATCTGCAACGTCCGAGGAAAGCTTATCAATACGTTCGTTGAACAGGGTCTCGGCGTTTCCGATAGATTGCTCTAGTTGGATTTGCGTCAGCCCAAGCTGGTCGAGTATGTTTTGTTCTGTGTCTCCAAGGTCAGTAGCAACCTCTGCAATTGCATTTCGAATAGCCTCGTCGCGTTCTTGCCCCGCAGTCTCATTTCGAGCAATAGCCCCATAGAGGCCAGTCGCGTCGCGGGACTCATCTACGTCGGGAGTTGACGGATCATCAGCTACAGCAGGATTCCCTAGGAGAGCATTATCAAAAGTAGGATCCCCAGTAGGATCCCCAGTAGGATCACCGTCAGGATCGGCATCAGGATCGGCATCAGGAGCTTCGTTTGGATCTTTAGCGATAGTATCGTCGAGGAAGTTATACAGCCCCGTAGACGCGGTTTCACCATCTGCCGGGTCACCATAAATGTCCGCTAAGCCAGATACATCGTTACCAGAGTCCCTAAAGTCTGTAAAGGTCTCACTGATAGTTTCTGCAACCTGTGCGTCAGTAAGACCAGCGTCACGCAAAGCCTGAACTGCACTATCGATAGACTCGTACAGAGCATCCGTATCAGTACCCCCAGTAGCCGCCGCACCAATAGCGGTATTGAGCCTTCCAACAGACTGGTCAATCGCAGCAACCGCAAGCCCAGAATCACCGAGAGAATCGATCATGGTCTGTTTGATAATATCTAGCGATTCCTGCATTTCTGGAGAAAGACCGCCTTCCCCTGCCATGCTCACACCCATCTCGTCAATAATGGCAATGATAGAGTTATATCGTGCAGTGGGTAGGTTACCTTCAGCCCGTCCCGCCAGATCGGTCTCCATATACTGCCCGATAAGCGCTTTTATATCTTTATCTGCGGGTCGAGATAGGCCGAGCGCAGCATACGCCGCCGTAACTTCGTCGTCAGTGACCATGCGAGGATCGACGTACGTATCTACGGCTTCTTGTTGCTGTGTCTCCTTAACCTGTCCTACAAAACGAGCAACCTCAGCATCAGTCGGATCGTATCCCAGAGCTTCTAGGAACTCTCTCGCCTCACCTGCATCGGTGTAGAGTGGGTCAGCGAAGGCTGCAATTGCTTTTTGCTGCTCAGCTTCTGAGGTAGCCCCGACGAACTGGTCAATCTGCGCCTTGGTAGGTGTAAAGCCTAGATCCGTGAAGTACTTCTTCGCTTCATCGTAGTCAGTGACCAGCGGATCAGCGAACGTGATCATGGCAGCTCGTTGGGAGGCTTCAAAGTCCGCCTCTCCTTGCCCTATGAATTCCGCAATTTGTTCGGCTGTTGGGTCGGTTAGACCCTGATCCTTCAGAGCCTGCGTAGCTTCCGCTTCTGTTATCTGGCGAGGGTCAACGTACTCAGCGATCGCCGCTTCCTGATCCTTTTCGTCTTTCTGACCTACAAAATTAGCAAGCTCAGTCTCTGTTGCTTCGTACCCCAAGGCATCGTAGAACGCTTGCGCTTCTTCAGTAGTCGTCTGGCGAGGGTCAACGTACGCAGCAACCCCAGATTCTTGTAACGTTGCAAAATCCGCATCTCCCTGACCTACAAACTTAGCAAGTTCGTCAGCCGTAGGATCATATCCTAGGGCGTCAAAGTGCGCTTGTGCTTCAGCTTCAGTCGTCTGGCGAGGGTCAACAAAGACACCGATAGCAGCCTTCGATTCGGCTTCGCTGTTCTGCCCTACAAACTTAGCGACATCAGCGTCGGTAGGCTCGAATCCTAGCGCGGCAAAGAACGCACGAGCTTCTGCTTCAGTCGTCTGTATTGGGTCAACATAGGCTTCTATAGCCGTTTCAACCTCGGTCTCAGGGGTCTGACCTACGAACTGTTCGATTTCGGCTTCTGTTGCACTATACCCGAAGGTATCCATGAACAAACTAGCTGCTTCTGCCGAATCGGTGTACAGTGGGTCAATATAAGTCTCTACACGAGTTGCAAGATCACTATCACTAACGGACCCTACAAGGGCATCAATGTCTGTTTGTGAGGGGGAAAAGTCTGGATTTGCGGTTGTGAACGCGTCGTACGACTCAGCAGTGCTTGTGTACTGGCTGTTGTCAACGATGTTCATTATGTTATTGAATACGTAGTCACTAACACCAAGCGCAGCCAGTTTTGTTTTAGCTGCTGCTTTAGAGGCCGCTGTCGAACCAGCGTCTAAGGTAGCTTTTACAAGCGCATTTACTTTTGGGTTGAGAGTTACGATAGCGTTAGATAGCATGTCGCCTGTCGAAGCTACGATTTCCCCCGCTGAGTTCTTTATATATCCCGCAGCCTCTACGATTTGCTTAGTTACTACCTCGCCTGTATTCGATACGTACTCCCCAGCCGCATTCTTTGTAACAGATACAAACTCTCCGGCCTTATTTACTCCATAGGCACCCCCTGATACGGGACTGGCAATAAGTAGGCCCATAAGCGACGCAGCGGCTATGTTTCCGGGTACATCACGTTCTGGGTCAAGATGTAATAACTTCCCCTCAACATATGTGCTGGCAAGACCCTCTTCAAAACCTTCTGAAATACCCTCTTTGTAAAAGACTTCAAAGGGGTCAGCAATTGCATCTACAAACTTAACTAGGGGGCTAGTACCTGCCTCCTTAGGCGCACGTTTGCCAAGGACGGCTTTCTCAAGTGCCTGACCACCAACACCGGCCAGTCCCAGCGTTACGACTGACTGTACTATCCCCGCCTCAAACGCTATATCTAGTGCATACGCTTTGGCTTCTAAGTCAGACATGCCTGATTTCTGGGCAACTTCTAAAGCGGAATCGTAAGCACCACTGGCAGCACCACCAAAACTCTCAGTTATGTCTGTAACAAGTGATGCATTCAGACCAGCTTTACTACCCATTGACTTGGCCATCGCAGCACTAGCACCTGCGAAACGTGCCGCGCCCTTAGCCGCGAGGGAAAAGCCCCCACCTATTACTAGTGGTAAGATTTCTTCCGCCGCCTCTACCAGAATGTATTCCGCGAAGAACAACCCCGGTTGTTCCGCGATCGCCCCGCCAATAGCCTTCATTTTCGCTATTGCACGGTCTTGCCAAGGGGCGTCAGGATCTGTCTCTACCGCCATCATCTTATCCATGTCGGCTATACCTGCTTTGTATGCCGGGGTATTGGCGTCCTCTCCAAGAGCAGTCAACGTCTCTGCAAATTTAGCGAGTGCAGTGTCTGGCGGCGCGATACCGATGAGCGCTACGACGCCGTTAAATGTATTAAGCGTTGAACCTGCCGCTTTAACTATGTTAGCCGCAGTGTTGGTCCAGTTTTCGTCACCTGTCTCTTTATAGGAGTTCAGCGCCTTAGTTACAAAGTCGATTATAAAACCAGTTTTGCCCATGTCGGCACCATGGTCTTTAACAATCTCTAACGTCTCTACGGCGTTTAACTGGTTTATCCCCGTGTAGTTATACGCGCTGGCCTCACCTTCCCAACTACCGTCGGGGCCGGTAAAGACCGTTTTACCTGTTTCGGGATCATATTTACCTGTTGAACCTGTCGGGAGACCTGTCTTAAGTTGATCTACTGTAGAGTATACGGAAGTGCTAACAAACTCTTTGTATATGTTAGCTTCGCTATCGTAATACCGCGTGGTTATAACATTTCCCTTCGTGGGATCCCAAGAAGTGGTAGTTACAGAAACATCTTTCCACACGCGGTTACCGTCTTCATCAATTACGACGGCAGCCTTACCATCGGATACGTCTTTCCAAGTCGTGCCTTCTGAAAGTGTAGCTTCGTTAACAACAGCATCTGCCGAGGGTGTTGGCACTGCCACCGGGGGTGGGTTAGCTATAAAGGCATCAAGCTTTTCTGGGGTGTCATAAGTACTAGCGAGATTGTCTGAAACAGCTTTTAGCTGCGCCTTAGTTAGAAGGCTAGGATCTACCCCTGCGGCTGCAAAAACGTTTGTTAGCGCTATCTGACGTTTTTCCGCCATCGCCTGATCGTACTGCGCGTCGTTAACATACACGGATTCGTGCTGCCCGGTCGTTAAGTAGTGCGCAGTGGCGCTCTGGTCCGTAGGAATGTTATTGATTTTGCGATATTCGGCTTCGTTGAAATCGGGAGCCATTACTTCTACAACTGCACGGTCTGCCTCAGCGTACGCAGACGATAGATCTTCGTTAAGCCGCTCAGAACTAACTGACAAGTTTGCCACTGCGTCGGCGTAGTCTTTCTCATAACCTACAAAGTCATCTTGCGCAGTAGTTATTTTTTTCTTATAGCTTTCGAGCTGTGGCGCGTAATCGGTATGCTTCTTCTCAACCGCTGCTTCCGCTTTTAAGTACTCTTTCTCCGCAGCTTCAAACTCTGCCGTAGTGTTCCCGCCGCCCTCTGCCGCTTGATACGCAGCGAAAGCAGTTTCATATGATGCACGCTTAATTTTCAGGTCGTCCATATCACCATTAAGGTCATCAACTAACCATTCGTATGATTTAACGGCGTTATCACGGGCTAAAACTGCATCGTCGAGGTTGTCAGCGGCTTTTTCTACCTTCTCATAGTCGCCCGTCAGCTTGTCCATCGAGGTGTTGACTGCATCACCGACGCTAGTGTTGTCAATAGCCTCGTGCATAGCCTCGGTACCATACGCGCTCATCATACCGTTAAACGCTGCAAGCCCTTCCTCACCGCTGGTGCCATCGAAGGCCATCGTTACAGTGCGCTGAAGTGCAGTGGTGATGTATCCAATATCCCGGTCAGTAAGCGTACTATCTTCAGCCATCAGGCCGGTCACTAGATTAGTAGTGACGAGACCTTTCGCCGCCGCATTCGCTAGCATCTCACCAGTTATTTCTTGCCCCGTAAGCTCGGCTACTATACCAGCATGCACAATTTTACTGGTGATGTTCGGAACCGCTTTTAGTCCCGGATTAGCCTCAAAAAATTCACTAGACCCGTTCTTCTCCCCGATGTAACCCATAGTTGCGGATACCGCCACATCTAGGCCGCCCTTTACGAAGGCTTCCATCGGATCTTCACCATAGAGAACCGCCACTGCGGCGTTACTGGTGCCCTTTGAAACGATACTAGTAACTAGTTCTTTACCAACATAGTCACCGCCAACCGCACCCGCAACGTTACTGCCAACTTTAGCCGCAGTCGCGCCAACCTTACCGACTGCGTATGATATAGCTACAGTCTTCAGTACTTCACTAAACTCTTCCCCGTCAGCAGCAGCTTTTGCACCGTCGATTAGGGGTATTGCCCAAGCGTTGCCCGTAGTCATAGCTGCTATTTTGGCAATCGTAACTAGTGGATCGTCTAGGGCTGCTTGGATTGTTGCTGACGTAAAATCCGCGACCGGTGCGATGATCTCGTCAACTACCCACTCTACCGGTTTGCCGATAAGCGTGTCGCCTACCCACGCAACGGTCTCTACAACAGGCTTCACAACGTTACCTATCGTCTCGACAATGGGAACAGCGACTTCTTCAGCTACGAATCGTACTGCGTCAGCAGCAATTTCTACTACGTCGACTACTACATCAGCAGCAATTTCTACTACGTCGACTACGGCGTCTACTACGGCGGCCATTTATAATCCTCGGGTTAACGGTTCTTTGCCTAAGCGCATGTAGACCACGTATTTGTCCATCGCAGTGCCTTTAGTGACTACGCCTATATAAATCTCAGTGTCCTGTTGTTTTGCACGGCGCTGGAAAATCTTAAACGCGTTTAAAAACACAGGGCTATTAAAGGTAGTCGAATAGTGCGTATACCCTTTTTGCTGTAGGTAGTTAAAGTACTTGAACCCGTTCTTGACAAAGTTTCGTCCAGTGTCCATATTGAACGCTCTACCTACTACTTTGTGTTGGTTCTCCCCCTTACCCACTTGCGCTAAGAATACTGTATTCCCTACCTGAACTATGTCTGTATTTGGGAGCGTTGTTTCCCCCGCTATAACTGCTAATACACTTTGCAAGGGTACCCCCATATCGGGCATATTGTGTACAGCACCGGTAATAATTTCAGGGCCTTTTAGTAGCTTTTCATCACTATCTATGAGGTTCATGCGCTTACCTCCGGCGAAAACACGGCAGCGGAGTAGATGTTGCCCATACCGGCGGCGAGACTGAGCATTAGCCCTCCGGGAGCGGGGGCATCAGCAGACAGGAACACAGGGTCATCCTGCGTTCTGTTAAGGATTTTAGGCACATAGCCTTTTTTCAGGTCTTTTAATAACAATCCAGTCTCCAATAAGCCGCTCGCACCCATAGTATGCCCAATACGAGGTTTATACGATGTTGCAATAAACTCGTCTAAGCTATTCAATAGTGCCGATTTTTCCGCAGCATTGTTGACTGGAGTACCAGTTCCATGCGTCTTCACCAATCTTACTTCATTTTGGTGTGCTTTGGCTACAAATAATGCACCTTCGATAGCTTTACTAAAACCCGATCCATCCGCTCTTTGTCCTAACGGGTTTGTGTTGTCCTCTGCGGAGGTGTAGGCCCCTAGAAATTTAGCCATCGGCGTAGTCATTCCGGGGTGTTCCTTCTCAAATATAGCTAACGCCGCACCCTGCCCCAGAAAGAACCCTTGGTTTGTAGTGTCAAAAGCCGACGGCTGTCGTTCGGTCTCGTCTTTATACTGTAGACTCGCTCCAGCTTCGCCAAAGAACCCTAGCGTCAGGTTGTTAACGGCATCTTCCCCAGTAAGCACGATAACGCGGTCAAACCCGAAATTGTTCATCAGGTTCTGTACATCCATGAGGACTTTTAAGCTGGAAGCGCAGGCGCTAGCGTCTGTTGACACATGGTCATGTACCCCGAACATACTGGCGATACGGCCAGCATATATGTTGGTTAGGACTATAAAGGGTACTTTTACTTTGTAATGCAGTTCAGCTTCAGGATTCTTGTCATACCGTCCGTTGTTACCCATCCAGCCTTGGTTACCCGCAGCGAATATAAACCCAGTCTTACCTTGCACGGGGTTGTCTCGTACGTAGCTAATGGTGTCTTCATCGACCAGACTTTCAAGAAGCGTATGGGGTGGGTACTTCATCCCGCTTTTAGCGCGTCTAAATGTCTCAGGGATTATATGCGCATGCTGAGGGTGTGGAATGTCCGCGATAAGCTTCGTTTCTGTAGTGCATACGGTATTGCATTTCGTGAGGTATATCATGATAAGTCCTTAACTAAGGCTTTAACATTGTCGTATTCGCTCTCGGGGTCTTTAGTTTTGTACTCTTGCAAGAAGGTATTCAGCGCACCAATTGAGCTAATCGGCCAAAGCGCATCCATCTCCTCGCCTCCGGGAATACCATAGGCTTCGCCTAGTACGAAGAAGATCAATGTGACATCTAGGCTGTCGAGGTTTGTCGCGTCTTCAGTTATAGGTACATCAAGGGATTCGGCCACAATATAATCTGCCGTGACTGCTTTCTGCGCCGCTGATACGGCGTTGAATACTTCAAGGAAATCAAACGATTTAGTCATGTTGTCGCACCTGCTAATAGGGGCTTTCTAGTATAAACAAAACATTAGCAGGTGCAACTTTGCGCCATACCTAGTTAGCGATTATCTGGTGGGTTACTGCTGTGCCTGCTCAATTACCAAGTTAGTGCCGGGAGCGCTGGGGGCAAATGCAGTTGGTGCAACGGCAACGAGGGTAACGCTGAGGTCTGTTACTGCAAACATGATCTCTACGTATTCTCCGGGATCTAAAGACACTGACTCGTGGACAACCACCGAGCGATAAGAGCCGTTACCCGTGATACCAATAAGGCGGCACGAATCGGCGATATCTGTACCATTCTTACGGATCCATGAGTAGACAGTCTTGTTGGCCGCATTAGAGCTAATATACTGCAATGTGGCCGACACGCTATATATCCCAGAATTAGCGGAGACGATGCGAGACGTCGGGGTACCTATAGAGAAACCGGTGGCAATTGAAGTGGTGTCAAACGGAATTGCGTACGCAGTGTTTATTACCGCAGGGGTGTAGCTTATGGTTTGGACGAATGTGCCGTAGTACTCTTGTTGCTCGATGATGGGGCGAACGAATATAATACCGTCAGTAGAGCCTACTTTAATCACTTGCGCGATCGGTACGACATTAGCGGGTGCCGTGGGTTTGACGTTAGTGAAAGCTCCGGCAGTGCTAGGTGAAGCATAAATGACATCCCCCAGACTGAACGCGCTTGTATCTACCTCACGCACGAAACCCAAAGTAGTACAGTACCCTTTTGTACCTGCGTCGGGTAAATCATGGGTCACAACCCCCAAAACAGAGAGGGTATCCCGAGATCCGTCGGCGATATATGGGGTTACTATTAGCGCGTCATCGGAAGCATCAACGGAACCGACAACTGTGCCGTTAGGGATAGTTACCCCAGTTTCGTTTTGCACCCGAACGAAAGTCTCCTGCCCTACCTGTTGTACAACCCCGTAATCCATGTCGATTTCAAGAGTTGCATCATCTTGATCCCAGTCTACCCGCCCCGTTTTATGGGGGGCCGCAGTGGTGAGCGAAAAATCTATATAGTCAACGCTCTGCCCCCAGCTTAACTGCTGCTGTAGGGCGGTGATACGGTTAAAATACAGACGCAAAACATTGTTAAGTTGGTCTTGGTATTGGCGACTGTACTGTTCTGTAGCCAGCGGTAATGCTGGCGGTGCGAGCTGGTTAAGCTCTTCTTCAGAAGTAATAATTAAAGCCATTACCGTCTCCCATCCGGTCGCATATCTATGCGAGGTGTGCCGAACTGCCATGTAACGCCCAGCCCAGTAGACTCGATCTTGACTGCAAGCTGCCTACCACGTACACGCGTGTTCAACTGCCCTGTGTACTGTTCTATCGGTAACACAGTACTACGTGTTACGGTGCCAGAACTACTACCCCCCTGCGATAGCGGGTCGTTATACCCTGATCCTGAGTTCGCTAACGGGAGCAAAGTCATGGTAGCTGCGGGAGCCGCCGCCGTAGAACCTACGAACGTAACGTCGGGCAGTATACGCCATACAAACGAGAACTGATGCCCATCGCCTAAGTCAAACTGCGATGAGGATATTGACGCGGCAATCGGTAGCGTAGTAGCCGTTTCGTTATCGTCAGTTCCTGACTCCTGATTAACCAGATTATTACTATAGGTAGCAGCAAGCGGGAAGTTACGCAGCCCAGAATCTAGCCACGCTGTACGAGACATAGTGCCATAATACCATGTATTTTCGAGGTAGTTATAGACTACATACTTACCAATATCGGTCTGGTTTGTGGCACAGTAGAACCACCAAACCTCGTGGAAAGACTCGTTGGTACCCGCAAATACTTGGTCGTATTGCTGTACGTTAAAGTCAGAGAATATGTGTCTACGCAAGTCACAAGGTAGTGGTTGTGTACGCCCATCGTACTTGTAGAACTTATCTTTACCCATCCAGTATGCGATACCGTTGGCATAGGCTACAGCGTTCTGGCTCGCTATGGATATGTTCTCTCCTACTAATTGTGCGCCCCAAACAACAGGTGCTCCTACGTACTGTAAGGAGTATACGGCAGAATCAGTCCAAACAAGGATCTCTTGGCGCGACTGTTTGGCGGCCACGATCATCGTGCCCCGCGATAAAACTATACTACCTGCTTGGTTTGTCGCTGCGGGGGTCCAGTTTGTAGGATCTTCTTGGTCCGACCAGCGCACAAGCATTGGGTTTAGGGTGGCAGAAGAAAGCTCATTCGCACCGAAAGCAAACACAAAACGACTGATGTCAGAGATCTCGATTAAGTTCTGGCTTGTCGGGATGCCTGAACCTGTTAGAAGCGTCGCGCGAGATCCTGTACCTGCCGTCGCGTCCCAATAATACATGGCACCACCACGAGGGCCAAAGATTAGATCCTCACCAAAGTTAGCTTGGCTCCACAGGCGGATACTCTCTGTTGATACCAGTCCCGTACCCCAAACGCCGCCGCCCCAAGTACCCGCGCCCCAACCAGAAAGTGGGATTGCGTATGCAGCACCGACATGGATTTGGTACGCGCCTACTGTTGAACTCCCACCGTTGCCTACGTCAGACCCGTTCGCAGTAGCTACCGCTACTATTGTGTAGCTGCTGGAGTCGATTAGCGCATCAACTTGATATTCTTGGTTGAGCACATCTGCGGTAATGTTACCCCCGAGAGACACTGCGCCACTGAAAGTAACAAAATCTCCTGCGGTAGCTCCATGTCCAACATCGGATATAGTCAGTACCGCGCTACCATTTGTAGCCGCAAAGGTTACATCCCCCGCAGCGGTAGTGGCGCGTAGCGGTGTAATGTCGTTGTAGCCGCCGCCCTCTTCTAAGTAAAACTTTAGGTTGGTACCCACACCGAGTAAGTTAATGCTACCTAACGTAACCCAATTCCACAAAGACCGACATACGCCTAGGTAGGTAGTGCTCGATATACGCTCCCAACCACCAATTTTCTCTGGTAAGCCTTGACGAAACCGAACTTTGTCACATTCATACCAACCACCTTCGTTGGAGTAGCTGGTACGTTCCCGGTTTACACCGGGTTTAAATAGTATCTTTTGAAGAGGCATGTGGGCACCTACGTAGCGTCGCCAAATATTGGCGGGAGAGAGGTAATCGCGAGGGTCACACTCTGCTTTAAATTAAGCGGTTGCCCGCAATCAGCACAAGTATCGGCTGATATCTCAGATTCATCTAGGTCGTATTCGCAGTTCGCACAGATAACTTCTATCGTGTGGGTCGGTTCGACACCGGAGTCAACGTCTCGTGCAGTTACTAAGGTTTTCATCAGCATCCTCGCAATTCAAAGTGGGGGCCGTCGACAAACGCCTCAAGGCCGGTCAGTATCATAGCTTGGCCAGCTCTTTAGATAACAGATTCAGGAAATAAACTGGGTTGTTATTGTAATAAACGTATCTGCGCTTAGGCTCATCTGGGCACAGCCACAGTAACCGTTCGGTACGAGTATCAACGTGGATTAGCACCTGTTTCTCGCCACCAAGATGCGTGTCAAAATACATACCAAAGCCACCAACGCCTGCGACAGATTGAACTGCTGCCCAGACCCTTGCGGATGCTGAATTGTCGAGAAGAAACAGATCTGTGGCCTGCGATTTGAGTCCGCCGTCAGCGCCGACACAATGGAGACTAGAGCCCCCGGTGAAACGCACATGGGCTTCCGGGTCAGGGCTTGGCACCATCGCGGTATTGCAGCTCTTACGGATCTCTTGAGCCATCTCGATAACGTCATCAGCCATAAATCCAATCGCTTTAGCTGGCCATTCGTCGCGCTTTAAACTCATATCAACTCCAGATTGCTTACTTCTTGTCTTTATTGTACAGGTCGTAGAGGACTTTTACTTTCTCTTTAAGAGTCTCGATGTCCGCGTAGCTCTTCGCCAGCCAGAAAATCAAACCAACAAAGCCCACTGCGATGGGCCAAATTGCTGGAATTATTTCAAGTATGCTAACGTCCCCCATTATCGGGCCATGAGGCGATCTAGCTTCTCGTCTAATCGATCCAGACGATCCAGCACCCTATCTATGTCGGTGTTAACCTCAGCTTTAGTGACATACTCGCGCGCCATCTCTTCTCGGGTTCTGTTGAGTAGGATCTGGATTCGCTGCATCTCGGCTAGGAAACTGCGCAGTGCCCAGCTTATCACTCCTAGAATGACGGTAAGCACCCCACTCCACAATAAGCCCATGTCCATCGTATCTCCTACATTTTAGTCTTTTGCTTTATTTCGCAAGAATGCGAATGTTTCCATTACCTTATAGGCTTTGGCTACGATGGCGTCATCTTTGGGTGTGTCAGTGTAGTTGGCGACGATCGAACAGATCGTCACTACAGATGTAGCCAAGATGTAAATTGTT
>Ga0208795_1000573_pt1 | contig 17693 bp, 21 predicted proteins | sample CB_VirMetaG_6_FD_184541 | JGI IMG/M metagenome (GOLD analysis project Ga0208795, IMG submission 184541) | Freshwater to marine saline gradient viral communities from Chesapeake Bay - CB_1508_2 Viral MetaG (SPAdes) (version 4) | ecosystem: Environmental > Aquatic > Marine > Coastal | place: USA... | reverse complement strand
ATCTTCAGGTATATAAGTTTCACTACCTTGTCTTAATAGTGTATATGATTTATGTTTATGTCCGTATGTATCTCTTATTTGTTCTAATCCTTTGTATGTAGGAATACAAGGGTCTGTACCTATGTAATTAACACCAGCAGCAATTGCCCCTAATAAACGACCACCATAACCCATACTTGGATCCCATACTGTACCAGCACTTGTGCCTTCTAGTGGACTATCTTTTTCTACAAATATATCGTATAAGGCAGCGGCAGCAGTAGGTCTAAAATTAGATACCATTTGAGTACCACTATAACGTCTTAACATAGATCGCATATCTGAATCTGTAATATCGTGTGGTTTCTTTTGTTTGAAAAATGTACCAGTAAGTATTTTGTTTAAACCTTTTTTAAGATGTTCTTCATCATTCCATATTTCCATAGGTGTTTTCATCTTACCACATTTGATACCCCAAGCGTGTTGCATATAAGACCAGGCAAGATTTAAACCGTGTGTAGATTGACCAATCACTTTGTTTTTGTGATCTATCATAGTATCACGTTTAAATGCTAAAAGTTGATTATAGATATTGTTTCTCCATTTCTCATCTGTAGGATAATATGGAAAACCTTTTGCTTTTATACTATCGTGTGTTTCTTGTAATATATCACTCATCAATCTTCTTTTTTTGTTGGTACATAAGTTGGTATTTTATCTTCTGGTAAATCTAAATCGTGGTATGTTCCTGGTTTTTGAAATACTTGATCTGGCACATAATCACCTCTAGTTTTACCTGATTCAAATTCTTGTTTAGTTACTCTAGGTTTTCTACTTTTATCTAATGAACCAACACCTAATTTAGGATATCCTGGTTTTAATTTTTCTACTTTACCACCTTTAGAAAGAAATTCTTTCATTAATTTATCTCTTTCTTCTTGCGACATTTTAGGTTTATTTACTTCATATTCATTCATTTTATTTTCCTACGTTCCAAAACAGAGCACCTTTCTTAGCATATTTTTTCATAACAGGCCACGCCTTTGCGTCATAAGTAGGTACAGACGGAAAAGGTGGTTTGTCTTTATCTTTAACTTCTTGTGTAAACTTATAATCTGACATATACAATTTAGCACGTCCTACTTCATTCTGTTTCATTCTATGACCAACTGATACTACATTAACATCTTTATCTGGAAATGCCATTTGCAATCCTCTTGTTAATGTACCACTTGATCCTACTGACCATATTTCACTAATGTTTATATTATACTCTATTTCTATATTTTTTGCAAGGTCCCTTATATCTTCAAATACTCTTTTTTCTTCTAATCCTAGTGGCAAAATACGTCTCCTTTTTGGATCCTCGTAAAAATACTCTCTTGCCCTTGCTTTTGTAACTTGTAACATACCATCGGGTACCCAACGTATATCAGCACCATAGTCTAATGCTTGTTGTTGGTATGGATGTAGATTGTCTAATGATCTCTTTGCCATAAAGAATACTGCCTTTTTACCATATGCTTTTGCTTGTAGTGTTAACGATAGTTGAGCATATCCATTTGCTGGACATCCACCATATACAAATTCTTCAGCACCTTCTTCTATTTCTTCTCTAATTAATCTATCTACAAATCTTCTTTTTGATCCACCTTCTAATAGATCATCACGTACTATATGAAAACCCTCGTGTTCTTCTATAACTAATTTAGGAAATTCGTATGGTTTCATTTTTGATATTTTCTATATCTATCCATTTGTTTTTCTGCTTTTTTATACGCTAAATCTAATTTCATTTTACTAGCATATTCAGTAAATACTCTACCTAACATATGGTCATATTCGTGTTGAAAGATACGACTTATCATACCATCTAAATGACCTTCTTTTAAATCACCATTTTCATCTTCATACTTAACTGTAACTTTACGTGGTCTTGTAATAGATAAAAATAAAAAAGGAAAAGTTAAACAACCCTCTTTCATAACAACTGTTTCATCACTACGTTTTATTATCATAGGATTAAAACAAGTCATCTTTAAACCATTTTCTAAATTAGGATGATCGCCCATAACAAACATATTAAAAGGTAAACCTACTTGATTAGCAGATAAACCTATACCACCATATTTTTTCATTGCGTCAAACATTGCGTCTGATAATTCTTTTCTATCTTTAAATCCTTCTTCTTTTAACATATCTTCTTTAAAAGGTGCTATTGCTGATAACACTCTTGGATCACTTGGTGGTATTAATTTTAGTTCTTTCATATATCTCCTATGTTTGTTCTAATCGTGTAAAGTTTTGATACTTTTCAAATTTAATCATATTGGTAAATTTATCAAACATTATATCACCTTTATGTGATATGATAAAAATGTTTTCTTTAGTCATAGTTTTTATAATTTTAAAAAAGTCATCTGTGCCTTGTCCATCTAAACTTGAATCAAAGATTTCATCTAATACTAATAAGTTTGTATTGACACTATTTTTCATTTTAGCAATCTGTCGCCAAGTAAATAATAAAGCAAGGTCTATTCTTAACTTTTCACCCTCACTAAAACTATTGTAATTAAAAGTATCTCTATGACGACTTTTAACTGTTTCATTAAATTCTTCATCTAATTGAAATGATATAAAGAAGTCCATAGATTGTAAATATTGATTTATAAGTGTATTCATAATAGGTAAATACTTTTTAATAATTTTAGTTTTAGCACCCTTTTCTGATAATATTTCTCTTACTGTATCAACATAATTTTTTTCTTCACTAATTTTTGTTAATTCTGTTTGTGTATCTAATAGTTGTTGTGCTAGACTATCTAATTCTTCTTGTATTTTATTACTATCTTCTTTTTTATTTTCTAACAATACTATTTCATTGTGCAAATTATCGCTAAATCTTTTCATCTCAACAATAGAAGTATTTAATTTTGATATTTCTATATTTAAATCGGTTATTTTTTTAGATATAGAATTAAACTCTTTTAGTTTTGTTTCTGTTTGTACTATTTCTTCTACTAGTTTTTTCATTCCGTCATTTAAAGTTACGATTTTACCTTTTTCAAAAGCACGTTTTTCACCTCTAAATTCTGGTTCTAATGGTTGTGTGCAAGTTGGACAAGAGTCATTTTCTTCAAAAAACTTTAAACTTCTTTCGTGTGTTTTTAAATTTGTTTCAATTTTAGTTTCTAACTTAGATAATTCTTTTAATTTCTTTTCAACCTTTTCTTTATCTTTTATATCATCATTATATTTTTTAAAGTCATTATCTAAATGTTGTATTTTTTGTAAATAGGTTTTTTTATCATTTTCTATTTTATCAATTTGATCTTGTTTTATTTTTTTATCATCAACATTTCTGTTTTTAATCTCATTAAAATGTTTACTTTCTAATTCATATTTTGCTTGTATTAAATCTGCATTATGTTTTACTTCTACTATTTTTTTATTTAAATTTGATTGTTCTTCTCTTAGCATCCAATCCATATGTGAAAAAACTTTAATGTCTAATATTTCTTCAACTGCTTCTTTTCTATAACGAGATTTCATTTTCATAAATGGTTCATAAGAAGAAGAACCAAGTATAACAACCTGAACAAATGATCTATAACTTAATTTCATTATATTACGTTCTAAAACTTTTTGATAATCAACAGTAGAAGCATTTTGATTTACAAGTTCATCATTACAATAAATTTCAAAAATATTAGGTTTAATACCTCGTATAACTTTATATTGTTTTGTACCAACTGAAAAATCTATTTCAACTAAAGTATCGCCGTTATTAATAGTGTTTACTATTTGTTCTTTTTTAATAATTCTAAATGGTCGATTAAACAAAACAAAAGTAATAGCGTCAAGTAAAGTAGATTTACCTGAACCGTTTTTACCTATAATTAAGGTTGTATTAGATTTTGTTAAGTCAACTTCAATAAACTGATTACCAGTAGATAAAAAGTTTTTCCATTTTATTTTTTTAAATATAATCATTTTGAATAATGGTCGTTTGCTTCAATATAAGTTTCTTTAATAAACTCTTTTAACTTTTGTTTATTTAAATCTGTTTGTATTTGATCTACGTAATTATTTAAAAACGTAATGGTATCTTCTCCTTGATCTAATATATCTTCTCTTACACTAGTAAACATATCGCTTTGTACATCTTCAATAATGTTAACCTCGTGTACATTCATTTTATTTTGTAAACGATCTACTAGTTTATTAAACATATCTTCATTTGTTTTATTAGATACAAACAACTTTATAAAACAATTTTCATATGGTGTTAAATCAAAATTAGTATAATCTGTTTTTTTATCATCATAAATTATTTTTTTAAAGATTGTAAGTGGATTAGATATTCTTTCTAACTCTCGTGTTTCAGTATCAAATACGTGAAACCCTTTAGGACAATTATAATCTGACCACATAATCTGATATTGTGTTCCTAAATAATAGATATGACCATCATCTGATTTTTTATGAAAATGACCAGAAAAAACTTTTTCAAATCTTCTTAATTGTTCTCTTTCTAAACCGTGATCGTTTACAATACCATTGTGCATTTCAAATCCTTTAATCTCTAAATGACCAAAACAAATATCAGCAGTAGAGTGATCTATTGCGTGTACTGAATCTTCGTAATTGTCATCACATATCCAAGGTAAAAATAACATACGACAACCACCTATTTCTACTTCTTTAGGTCCTGTGTATATCCAAGGTTCGTTTACACCATCAAAAGTAGTAACAAGTTGTTCTATTGAATTAACTTCATTTGTATTCTTGTAATAAGTGTCGTGGTTGCCTAATATAATATGTGTATCTATTTTTAACTCCCACAATCGTTTCCAAAACTTCTTTTGAAAATTATGTGCTGTATTAAAATTAATAAACTTTCTTCTATCAACAACATCACCTAAATGAATAAGAGTATCAATCTTGTTCTCAATAAGATATGGAAAAAATATCTCGTCATAGAAACGATTATGATAACTTATAAATGCAGGTGAGTCGTTACGGCATCCGAAGTGTGTATCATTCAGTAATGCTATTTTCATAACTCATAAAGTAATCTAAACTATTTTTACTTTTTCTGACCCTCTTTTTTTTCTTCTTAATACTATCTGCTACTTTTTGTTGTTCTTCAATTGGCATATTCTTTTTAAGAAATTCTGTAAATTGATTTGTAAATTCCTTATCTTCACCAGGTTGAAGTGTCATATCATCATAATTAGATTCTGTAATAAGTCTATTTTTAATAGTTACTTGTTTCTTCTCTTTCTGTATTCTTCTTACAAAAGCGTAATATATGATTTGTGTAAAATATGCAAATGGATTATTTGATTTAGTTGGATTAAAGTTATCTAGGTATTGTAAACAGTTTTCTATACCATCACTAATCATATCATCTCTAAATGTATAGTTAATGAAGTTAGGTCTGTATGATAAATGATTCGCAATCTTTAAAAAACAACTACCAATATAATCTGTAACTGGTGGTTTAGGTAATTTTTCTCTTTTTGCTTTATTGACCATCTTACGATATTCGATCATTGCCTGCAAAAATTCTTTATTATTTACATAATGTTCTTTTTTTTGTTTGTTATTCATAATATATAATATACTATATTTTGTTCAAAATGTCAATGTTTTAAGTGGATTTTTTTAAAATAAAAATATTATTTTTTTCCTGTTTCAACATTGACATTTTCATTATTTTGTGTATAATGGAGCGTGTAGTGAGTGATTGAAGGGAATAGCTATAGATAATATTATTAATGGATAGTTTTATCCCAATCTTCATCATCATATTCATCAAATATTTCATTAAGTTTTTCATTTTGTTCAGCAGATAATTCTTGTGTTGTGTATTTACTATTTTTGATCGGAACTGGTTTTTGATTGTAAGTATTGGCAATATTCATATAACTACTAGCCATCTCTACAGTCGCACTAGTTATTGTCATAATTTTATCTTTTGGAATAGTAATAATTTGATCTGGTGTATAAGAACACCATTTAATTAAAGCAATATAATCTTTAAAACCTGCCATTGTCATTTGAGGTACATACTTAATTAATAGAGGTCTCTCTAAACGCATTAGTTTAGAAGTTGTTGGTAATTGTTTATCACCTATAGGCAATATACAAACAACATCCTCACCGTTAATTAACTTTACTATTTTAATATTTTCTGTAGTATGGTGCATATTACTTTAACTCTACGTTGTGAATTTCATAATTAAAATCTTCTTCATTATAGATATTTATTCTTTCTCTAAAGTGTGCTAAAGTGTAATTTTCTTTTTCATTATACGTTAAATCATCTGAAATATCATATAACGTAGCACTAGAATTATTATCTTTTAACCGAAGACCACGCCCAATACTTTGGAGATTCCTAATCCTAGACTTTGAAGGACTAGCAAAAACAATATTGTGTAAGTTACGAATGTTAATACCAGTAGAAAAAGTGCCGTAACTAGCAATAATAATAGCCCCTTCCGACTTTTCTGTAATGAAACGAATCTTTTCTCGCTCTTCTGCTTCAACACCTCCATAAACAAAGAAAACTTTTTTCTCATCAGCTTTCTCCTCGATTAATTGCTTAAGTAGCATTCCGTGTTTTTCAACGTACTGAAACAGACATAATGTATTGCCTTGTAAAGACAAACATAGATTGCGTATATATTTATTCCGTTTTTCATTAGAAACGAGATAATCCATTTCTTCTTGGTATGTTTTATCTTTTAAAAAATGACGAGCAGTTTTATCGTGTTGTAATATTAAACAGAATATTTTTAAATCGGCCAGTTGTTTCTTTTCTTGTAATTCACTTGTTGATACAACTTTATTTACAGTACCAAATAAACCCTCTAATACTAACTTATGTGTTTTAGTTCCGTCTAAAGTACCAGTTAAACCAACTCTATATTTACATTTTTCTAATTTATTCATAATCTTACTTAAAGATACTGCTTTAAATAAATGTGCTTCATCACCGATCACCATACCAAATTGTTGAAACCATTTTTTAGGTAAATTATAGATTGATTGCCAAGTAGATATAATAACTCTTTTGTTTGTTTCTTTATCGTGTCCTTGATATATTCTATGTACGTTACGATCACTATTATAACCGTAATCTTTAAAGTCTTTAAATAATTGTTCTACTAAAGATGTTGTTGGTACAATAATAAGTATCTTATCTTGTTTACTTTCTTTTAATCTCAATAAATTAAAGATTAACATTAAGTATATAATTAAAGATTTACCAGAGGCAGTAGGAGATAATAATAAACATCTACTCTTTTTAATAGAGTGTACAAATGCTTCTCTTTGATAATCTCTTATTTCTATTTTAGGAATTTTAAGTGCTTTTAAAAACTTATCTATATCATCTTCTTTTACTGATACATCTTTTATTTTAGTACCATCTACAACTTGTACATCATTTTTCTTACACCAATCTATAATGTAAGGATAAAGTCCTGCATAGATTTGACCTGTTGCATAACTGAATAATCTAATTTTACCGTCCCAAACTCTACTACGATATTGAGGCATAAACTTAAAACCAGGTACTTCAAACGTAAAGTATTCTCCTAGTTCACGTCTAATATCAGCGTCAGCTTCTATTTTTAAATAGACTTCGTTTTTCTTATCTATGATTAGGTATCTGGTTGTAGTCATTAGAAAATAGATGATTGTAAGTCTTTAGAATCACCAACTTTACCTTTTAACATTATATTAAAGGCTATACTTATTCTATTTTCATTTGTCTGATTTGTAGGAACATAATGTTGTAACCAAGACGGAAAAAATATCATTCTATTTGTCAATGAATCATAACTTAAAACAGTTGCGTTATCTAAATTATCTTGTGTTTTTTTAGGATTTAAAACGACAGCTTGAGGTCTAGGATCGTAAAATACAATACCTGAAGATTTTTTTGATTCAACATAAAAAACACCACTTAATATATTATTAGAGTGTGTGTGAGGTCTGTGCATTTCTTTTGGTTTTAAAACATTAGACCACATATCAGTAATAACAAATTTTTCATATTCATATTTTAAATTATCAAATACTTGTTTTGTATATTGAATAATACTGTTTGTTAATACGTTATATGTTTTGATTGTATGTAAATTTGATTGACTTTGCCAATTAGACTTTTCAACATTGTAATTATTTAATATATCTTTTTTAATTAATGTTAAATTATTATTATCAATAACATCATCTATTAAAAATATATTTGTAGGAAATAATTTGTGTTGTTGCAATTTCATTAAATAGCGCCACTAGTAAACTTTCTCCAGTCTATAGCGTTCTTTATAGTAAAAGTTCTATTAGAAATTTGTCTAATAGTTCTATCTAAAAAATCAACAACTGTTTCTAAGTATTTAACTTTTTGAGTTGCTTTTTGTATTTCTTCGTCTGCTTCAATATACTTGTCAACGTCTTGTTTTAAAATTTTTAGATTAAAAGGTTTTTGTTGATATACTTGTGGGTCTGATTTACCTGTATAATATTCCCATTTAAATAATCGTATTGTTCTTAAATCATCTTCAGCACGTGTTAATAACAACTTAAACTTTGTTAAGTGTTTCATATACTTGTTATGTAACTGAGGAGTTTTCAAAGACTCTAAATCTAATTCAGTATCATTAATCTTTAGGTCTTTTTCTGCTAGTTCTTGTATTTGTTCTAAATCCATAATATATCCATTATATCATAAAACACTCAAAAAATCAAGTTTTTAAGATGTTGTTATGCTTGTTCTACTTGCGTTTGTATTTGCAAAGTCGTATAGTTTATAATCAAATGTTACAGTTGCTGTTAAGTAATCTGTATCAGTTGCTTGTTGTGAGTATTGTAGTCCTGATAGAGATAGAGGAAATATATCTCTAAATCTAACTTCAACTACAGCATTGTTTTTACTTGTTAATATTGTTAGTGTTGCGTCTGAAAATAGACCACCTGTACTAGGGGCAGCAAACTTTGATCGTCCTGCGTCACCTAATACACTATTTTTTGATGTAGGAAATCTATCTGTACCAGAATCTAATAAATTTTTAAACTCTTGGTATCCTCCTGGAAATCCTAATCCTCTTAACCAACCGTGTATCTCTTGGTAGTTTTCTAAATTTTCATCTACTAAAAATGTTAATGCTAATCTATCATAAGTTAACTTTTCACCAGGCATTGGTATATCTCTAAATGGTGTAGGTTGTGTATAGTTATCTGATAAACTAATTCCTGGAAGATTAACTGAAGTACAAAAGTATTCTACTTTAGGTAATTTAAGTACATTAAACTTAAACTTAGTAGGATCTGCATAATCCAGTTTAGTAGGCTGTCTATTGTAACTATTTGTAGTAGTCATACTATTATTTATATACTATTTAGGAAGTGTTCCTGACTCGCCTAGTTTCTCTATTGCTTTAATAACTGTGTTTATATTTTCTGGTTTTTTACAAGGTTTTTCATCAGTAGATTCTTGTAATTCTTCACACACAGGTATTGTTTTATTATCTACTGGTTTAACTTGTTCTTGTTCACAAGCGTTTGCCCAAGTAAATAGAATTAACATTAATAAAACTATAATGAATATGTATAGGTATTGAATTAAAACTTTTTTCATATCTTTATTTAGTACATAAAAAAAGGGCGACTTGTTTAGAGCCGCCCTTTTAAGATTGTCAAACAACAATCAACCAAATTACATTATGTTTGTAACTTGCACTCTTTGGTAGTATCTGTTTGAGTTTGCGTTACCAGCGTTATTAATCGCAGACGCAGAACCAGAGATAGCACCTGTTTCAGCAAATGGGTTTGCAACTAGACCATATCTAGTTTTGAAACCGATTTTTGGTTGGAAAGTGTCTTGTCCAACTGCTCTAACCATTTGTAATGGTACGTAAGGGCAGTAGAATATACCAGCGTCATAAGGTGAAGTACCTTTGTAACCAACTACGTAGTATTGTTTCGCAGCTGAGTTTGCTGAGTATGGATCAATGTACACTTTGTATCTTCCGTTTAGAACACCAGCAAAAGTATTACCTGTGTCATCTACGTTAAGATTGTTGTTTAATGCAGGAGTGTAATCTAAAACACCAGCCATTTGAAGCGCACTTGCAACATCTGAAGAACAGATAATCATATTACCTTTTCCTCTTCGTGTTCTTTGTGCAATTCTATTAGCATCTCTCTCTAATTGGAACATTAATCCTTTGAATCTCTCAACTGACCATCTTCCGTTTGAGTCTGTGTCTAAATCAAAGATACCAGCTGTTGTTGTATTAGCTTGAGCACCTTTTTCTGCATTGATGTAAATTGTTCTTACAACTTCTCTATTGATTTCAGCAAGAATTTCAGCAGATAGAATATTTGCTAATTCTGTTTCTGCGTCTAAACCGTGGATTGCTTTTAAGTCTTGAGCAAGTTCCATAGTGTATTCTGCTTTAAGAGCTCTACTTTTTGCAGTAACAGTTGATTTCTCAATTGAGAAAGCCATTTCCGCAAATTGGTTACCAGAAGCGTCACCTAATGCTTCTGCGTAAGCAGTAGTCATTCCTTGACCTCTAGTAAATTCACCAGCAGATGGAGAGTCGTTAAGAACAGCAGGATTAGATCCTCTTTGTTCTGTTACTCCACTTCCTGATGTTGAGTCTCCAGCAGCGTTTCTGCTTGAAAAGTCTGTATCAGCTTCGTCAAACATAGCTTCTGAACCAGTTTGTGAAGTGTATCTACTTCTCATTGCAAAGATAAGTCCAGTTGGACCAGTCATTGGTTGTACACCAGCGATATCGTATGCAATAAGGTTAGGCATTGCTCTTCTTACTAAAGAGATCAAAATTGGATCCCAATTAGCGATAGCACTACCTGTCGCATTTGTAGGAGCAGCTTCGTTTAAGAAAGCAGCGTCCTCTTTCATAGCTCTTTCTTGGTTTTCCAAGATAGTAGCTGTAACGGCACGTCTGTAAGAATCCCCGATCTTTGGAAGTTCAGGATGTTCTAGGACAGGCTGCCATTTTTTTTCGTATTGTTCTGATAAATACATTTGTTTTTATCTCCCTTTATTACTTTGACAACTTAATGTCTTTTGTTTTACTTATAGCGGCACTATAAGCAGCCATTGCATTACTTAAATCCTCATTTAGAGTATTTGAGTCTGCCGCCACATCATCTATCTCACCAGAAGAGTCTTTCTTACCAAAGTAACTTTCTTTTATAGTAGATACTTTTGTTCTAAAGTCTTCTTCGTTTTTATAGTCAACTTCTTCAGCAAGTTTATTAAACTTTTCTTTTTGAGTTTCAGCAAGTTCTTTAGACGCCTCATCAATGATGGATTGTCTTACATACTTACCGTTCTCTTTAGATAGTTCAATATTCTTTTCGATTGATTCGTTAAGTTTTTTATTTAACTCCTCAATTTTTGAAGCTTGATCTTCTAACACATTATATTTTTCGTCTGGAACATCAATGTAATGGTCTTCAAATAATTTTTTAAGACCACTAATAAAGTCCTCAGCGATTTCGCCTTTGATTCCTCTTTCTAAAGCAAGTTCGTTTTCTTTCATCCACTCCTCTACCACGTATGATAGATAAGAGTCAACTTTTTCTACTAACTCATCTTTAGCTTTTGAGGTTTCTTCTTCGAATTTTTTGTTGTAGTCTGCTTCTATTTCTTCAGCGATTTCTTTTACTTTAGATTTAATCGCAGCTTCAAATACAGTAGCAGCCTTTTGTTTAAATTCTTCAGATAATGAATCATCTCCAGCGACAAGAGCATCAACGTGTTCTTTTACGTCAATGTCTTTTTCTTTTTCTTCCTTTTTCTCGTCTTTCTTTTCTTCCGAATCGTGTGATGACTCTTTTTTCATTTTGCCATAACCTTCTTCTTTAGAATCTTCCTTGTCATCTTTAGACTCTTTTTTATCGTCTTTTTTGTCAAGGTATTTTTTGAGACCAGCAGGTAGTTCGCCTTCTTTGATTTCTTTATCTTCCGAATCTTTATCAGTTTCTTTGCTCTCCAACTTAGTATTATGTCCAGAAAGTTTAGGCATAGCGTCTGCACTTCCTTGACTTTTCTGTTGTGGGTCGCCAGAAACTTGTTTTACTTTCTTTGTAGCGTCAGGATTACTGTCTGTAGGTTTAACTACAGCTGCGCCTAAATCTTCAGCATCATTTTTCAGATGTGTAGGTTCAGCCGCCACAGCATTCTTTTTAGGAGCATCAGGAGCTGTTGCTTCTGTTACTTCTTTTACTGTCGCCTCAAGTGTTTTTTCTGTTTCGGCCATCGAAATCTCCTCTTTAATTTTAAAACTAGTTTTAAATTGTTTTTGTAAGTATATTTATAAAACTAGAGATTTTTAAGAAAGTTTTTAAATACTCTAACTTTAGCTTCTGCTAAAGCATTTCTTTTCGCACTTTCTATTTCTCGTTTCCAAGCGTCTATGTTCTTTTCTACGAGAACGCCATTGTCCCACACCCACTCTTTATTTTCCATAATACCTTCTACGAAAGCGTCTGGAGCAGATGGATCTGCAACAATATCAGCGGCAGTTGCTAAATAGAAATCTTTTCCTACGTAGTTAACGCCGCCTCTTTGTTCTAATGAACCCATACCACGAGAAGATACTCCTAGCTGAGCACCTTCATCTATAAGACCTTTTACAATCTTACCGTATGGAGTATTCATTATTTTTGCTTCACCAATAAAATTGTTACCATCTGGATAGAGTTTAGTAATCATATGTGATACTCTTTCCAAATTTACAGTTGGACCGTCAGGATGACCTAACTCTCCAAATGCACGTTTTTTATTGATAAATTCTGTGTTATATCTTCTTACTTCATTTTCAAGTATGTCTTTAGGATAGACACGTCCATTTCTATTTTTAATTTCTGTCTGTAAGAAGACACCTCTAATTTTATAATTCTTGTTACCGTTGGCCTCTTCAACGATATATTCGGCTTGTGAAATTTCTTCGGATATTAGTTTCATTTTCTCTCTCTTGTACTATTTATACATCTTTTTATCTAAACTCTATCAAAATTGTATAATTATCACCTACTGTAAAGTTTTTTGTAGATAATAAAACATCACCTGTAGGTGTTGTAGCATTGTTAGTTATCTCATTACCAGCAGTTCTTAAATCCCAATATCCTTGTCCTGATAATACTAATGCAGTTGCGTTTGTAGCACCTGCCCATAATATTTCTACTGCTGATTTGCTATCAACTGTATTAATAGAGTACCAAATTTTTGCTATTTTTCTATTACCATCTTCACTCATAAAAGTTGTTGCTGAAGCGTCAACTTTATTGACTAAAAATTCTCCAGTTCCATCAGAAACATTTGTAAGTTTTGTTACGTACTTAACACCTGATGTATCTGAAATAGTTTGTGTTGTTACTGTATCTGCCATTTTTTTTCTCTATTGATTATCGTAATAAGTTTTTGATAACTCACCACGTTCTTTTGTTTCTCCTGCTTTTCTAGTTCTTATATAAACTTGTACTGTACCACCAACATCTGGTTTTGTATAAGTTCTTATACCATTTGCAATTACTGAATTGGCACCATCAGCAGAATCTGGATATGTGTCTGTTACAACAGCAGTATTATCGTACTCCCAAATACCATTTGATCCTGGAACAGTTACCCACGCCATTTATTTTTCTCCTAATTGTTCTACAATTTCTCTATCAAAATATTCTTCAATATCGTCCTTATCAACATTATGAAACTCACAAACTTTTTTAACTGCGTTTTCAAAATTAAAAATTAAGTTACCCTCATTTTTAATTAATTTCATTACATCATTAACCGCCTCTTTCATAACAGGCGATAAGTCATTAAATGAATTACTATTGAACGTCTGGTTGCTCTGCACTAACTGGCTCAGCTTCATTGTTTACCTCTGGTGTTGGTTCTTGTGCTTGTGCGTTTGCGCCTGTAGGTTCAACTTCTCCATCACGTGTAAAGGTACCTGTACCTGCAATTTCTGGTTTAGGATCGCTGTGTGGTTCTACTTTAAATAAACTACTAGCAACTTCTTGTCTTCTAGTGTCTAATGCGTCACCTACTTTTGATCTTAATGCGTCTTTAAAAGCGTCGCCAGCACCTACCATATCGTTTTGTGCTAACTTGTCAATAAAGTTCTTAACTTCTTCACTCATATTTTACTCCTTATATAGTTCCATCATCCGTAACTTGTGTAGTCGGTGATGATATAATGCCGTCTTCAATTTCTTTCTTAATTTCAGCATCCATTTTTTTAATATCTGATTCAGATTGTTTTAAGATATTTCTTCTTACGTATCCAACTGAATAGAATTTACCAATATAATCTCTAACTTCTCTTGCTAAATTAATTCTTTCTCTTAACATTTCAGAATTTTTTAATTCAGCAAAGTGACCGTCTTGTAAGAAATCATAAAATATACTATCTCTTACTAAAGGCCATTCTGTTTCTGCAATTATACCTTTGATTATTAATTGTGTTCTTAATAAATCGTTAAACACTTCAGTAAATTTCTTTCTTAATCTACCTACAAATTTAGTAAACTTCAATTCATCTCTTGTAATTTCAGTTGATCTTCCTAAATTAAATCCAGAAGAAGACTCTAATCTACTTACTGGTACGTTTAATGATCTATATAATTTTGATCTAAAGTATTCAATGTCAGAAATTTCACCTAAGTTTTGACCACCTGGTAATGTCGTAATATCAGTACCTCTGCCACCTTCTCTACTTGGTAACCAAAAGTCTTCTAACATTGACATATAGTTTCTGTCATCTCTTACTTCACCTGTAGCAGCGTCATAAACAAGTTTGTTTCTGTATCTTGCCATAACATCTCTTAAATATTGTTCTGCTTTGACTTTAGGTAAGTTACCTACGTCAATTTTAAATATTCTTCTTTCAGGTGCTCTTGCTATTCTGTAAATAACAGCAGAGTCTTCAATCATTCTTAACTGATTGACAGGTTTAATTGCCTTATGTAAATAAGATAATACTAAACCATTTTTGTTTTGATCTATTAATCCTGATGGACAATATGCAATTGTGTCAACAGCAATTCTTATTCCTTGTACAGCAGCTGCACCTGATATACCTCTTTCGTTGTAAACAAAGTATTCAACTGTTTCGTCTGCAATATTAATGTTAGTAGGAGAAACCATACCTTCTGGTCTTCTCTTTCTAACTTCTCTTATTTTTTTTATTTTTCTAGGATCAAGGTATTTTAATTCTACAATACCATTCTTAGGATTTTCAGAGTCAATAATCTTTTGATAAAAGATTCTTCCATCTACATACCATCTTCTAAAAATGTCGTGCCCTCTTGTGTTAAATTGCATAAGTCTTAACACTTCGGCAAATTCTTCTTCTATTTTAGTTTTAACAGACGCACCATAAGGTAATCTTTCTGTTACAACTTTTACTGATTGTTGATTTTCGTTAGATGTAATTGCTTCGTTGACGATATCCTCTATCGCCATATCACATTCTGGATGTAAAGCAATTTCTCTATATCTTCTTATTAGATCCTGTTCAGTCTTGGCGCTACCATCCATATCGAGGTAACTGCCGAAGAATCCTCCAGCGGCGACGACTTGTGTGCCGTCATCCGCTTGAGGCATACTGAACTGTTGTTTTGGATCCGTGGGTTTTTTGACCCTCGTTATATTAAATCCAAATAGTTCTGGCATAATTTAATTCTCCTATATACTATTACTTATAATAGTTTTAAGTAGTCGTATTTGTTTCAAAATATTGATATTGAAACGTAACGTCAAAGTCTTCTATAGCGTCATTTGTTTCATAGTCTAACGGTATAGATGCTATTTCTGTAGGAAAAGCACCTCTTAACGTGTAAGATTTCAATGTGTTACCATTTCTATCTAACTGGTCAACAAATACGTCAACTTGATAGTCAACAGGATTTGTTAATCCTTCACCGTCTGTCATATTGTTGATACCGTTTTGCCATCTTTCAAAAGCATTTCTTAACTTAAAGTTTGTGTCGTTAAGAACAGTAACAGACCAAGTAGCAAATGTTCTATCACCCGCTATTTTGATTTGTCTTCCTCTAAAAGGTACAACCACTTGACCTATTGTCATTGCAGGAATAGACGTTGCTGTACATAGAAACGCCAAGTCCTCTATTTCGCCACCAACTTGAGCATAACCAGGAAAAGGCATTGTTACCTTAAACTGATTATTTCTAGCGCCACCGCCAGCAAGTTTAGCTTTGAAGTCATTTATGTTTGCCATTTTTTATTCTCCTCTACTATTAACCGCCTGCGACTTCTTCAAAAGAAACGCCAGTTCTTGTTGCAACGAATTGTAATGTGATAAAGTTAATGCTTCTAGCAGGTTTAATGAATATCTCCGCTATAAACTCATTTCTATCAATTACTTCGCCTGTGTTGTTAGTTTCATCACACACTACTAAAAAGTCTGTGATACCTCTTCGACCTTGTACTTCTCTTAGGAAAGGTTCTACAATGTTTCTAAAGTTAGCTCTTGTAAATTCATCATTGAATTCAAAGAGTTGGAATTTAGAAGCAGTTGCAATCGCCTTTTCTAAAGTAATGAACAATCTTCTTACGTTGATTCTATCAAACGCACTTGGAGAAGCTAATCCTGTTTTATCTCCGAACAATACAGTTCCTTGACCTGGGAAGGTAGCAACTGGATTAATTCTTTTTGGATATAACTCATCTCTTTGTGCTTTTGTAGGATTGAAAGCAAGTTTAGCAGCGCCTCTTATAACACCTCTGTTAAATCCAGCAGGTGAATACCAAGAGTCAGCAATGATGTCTGTTCTTGCAGCTAATCCAGCAATATCTCCGTTTAAAGGTACATATCTGTACACGTCATTATATCTGTCGTAGCAATATTTGTAACCACTATCAAATACAACATATGAAGAAGAACGTACTGTACTAAAGAAATCAATTACGTTATCTTTTTGTGTATTTGAGTTTGTTATGTTTACAACATCACTTCTTTGTGGAGAAGCAAATACGATTGCGTCTTTTCTATTTTCTGCAATTGTAATTAAGTTGTCAACGTGTGATACTGAACCACTTGGACCAGCGATAATTAATCCTACGTCAACTGTGTCAGCGTCTTGGAACTTCTCGTAAGCAGTTTTCAATTGACCGTCAGTTACAGTAGAACCATTAGCACCACCTGATAAAGATACAGTTATTGGAGTAGATCCAGCTGCAAACGATCTTCCTGAAGCAGTTAGTCCCCAACCTGTGTTATCAGTTGCTTGATGATCCATCCAAAAAATGTAATTTGATTTATTTTGAATTACAGTTGGATAGTAGTTCACATCTCCTTGCGGAGTTTTTGCGTCTGAAGCTTTAGATACTTTTGAATATGTTTCTAAAATAGAACCTGGTACACCAGAAATTCCGCCGTCTTCGTCAACGACTACAACGTGAATTTCATCATTTGAACCTGATCTAGTTGAAACATATGTTGAAGTGCCAGGAGCACCGTCAACAGCGTCATAATATCTCCATCTTCTTTTTATTCTTGCGTCATCTACAACAGCAGTAATTAATCCGCCAGCACCTCTAGGATGTTGAACGATACCAATTGATGTTGCACCGACTGAAGTTACTCTATATTTTTCACCAGTAGTAAAATCAGTAGTAGCAGCAGTTGACGAAA
>Ga0208795_1000571_pt1 | contig 17769 bp, 22 predicted proteins | sample CB_VirMetaG_6_FD_184541 | JGI IMG/M metagenome (GOLD analysis project Ga0208795, IMG submission 184541) | Freshwater to marine saline gradient viral communities from Chesapeake Bay - CB_1508_2 Viral MetaG (SPAdes) (version 4) | ecosystem: Environmental > Aquatic > Marine > Coastal | place: USA... | reverse complement strand
TTATAATTATCCCATCTGAAGATGAATACATCCCACCTTTATAAATTCCAGCGTTGAAAAATTTAAGAAAAGCATTATTAGAAATAGATGAACCTGATTTAATATTTAGAACTGCGTCTAATGTATTACTAAATGTTGCGTCGTCTGTGGCTTCTAATTTTCCTGAAAATGTTGATGTATCTGTGCCTGAATCATAGGTTAAATCTGTTGTTTTTTGTTGTAATGTTGTTATATTTGTCGTGTTTGTATCAATTTCATCTAATTTATCATTTACATTAGTTCCATCTAAAGTTAATGTATCATTAATAGTTATATTAGGAACAGATAAAGCACCTGTCATAATTCCTCCTGATTTTTTAAGATATCTTGCATCTGCTTCTCCTAATGTAATACCTGTATCTTCTCCAGTTTGGAATACTGTAGGATTAAAAACTGGTAAATTTTCAGTAGGTGGTAAATATGAAGACATTTAAATTATATATAATAATAATATATATTTTTTTTTAGAAAAAATATAAGATTTTTTCTAATATATATATTTATATAATTAATTTGTATAATTAATATATTGTATAATTAATATATTCTATAAATTAAAAATTTTTAATTCATAAATGCGCGTAATTATATAAAAAATATATGTATAATTAAGGATTTTGGTTAATTATACAAATATTCAGGCATCTTTATTTTAATATATTACTATATTATATGAAATGTTATGAATGTAAGAAAAAAATTAATATAACAAATTCGTTTAATTGTAAATGTTCTAATTACGAATTTTGTTTTAAATGTCGTTTTAATCATAATTGTTCTATAGATTATGTTTATGAAAATAAAAAAATAATAGAATCGAAGAATCCTAAAATTGAATTTAAGAAAATAGATAAAATTTGATTTTTTTATATAAATATAATAAATAAATTTGTAATATTTTTTTAATTTTTATTATATATTTTTTAAAATTTTATTACAAATTAATAAAAATCATTAATTCTTGTATTATTTGAAAGATTTATAGGCTTTTTACACGATTTAGATACTTTTTTATCTAATTTCTTTCTTGCTTGTTTTTCTCTATTTATTTTATCAATAATTTTTTTTCTTTCTTCTTGTTTTTCTGTATGTCTTTGTAAATTTTTTTGTTTCTCTTCTTCTAAATGTTTTAAATATGCTTCTTTATCACCATTAAAATTTTCTTTAATATATTTATTTAATTTTTCTTGTTCTTTTACCCATTCTATATGATATGCTTTTAGTTCTTCAGTTTCTTCTTCAGTTTCTTCTTCTTTTTCTTTTTTTATTTTATTTTTTTCAAAATGTTTTTTCATTTTATTTTCTTTATCTTTTTGTTTTTGAATTCTTACATCATATAATTCTTTGAAATGATTAAATTCTTCATCATTTATAAAATAAAAATATCTCATTTCTTTATCTAATCTTTTCATTTTAGATTTTGTTATATCTTTTGTAAATATCTTTTTATACAATTTATTTATTATTTTATCTTGATTATATAAATTTGAAAAATCGAATTTTTCGTCATAATATTTATTTTTTTCAAAAATCATTTTATACTCATATTTAAACTGATTTATTTGTTCTTGATTTAATAATTTAGTTGATGATATATTATTTCTATCTATACATCCTGTCATATTTTTTAATTGTAATAATAGTCTTAATTTTTGATTATTATTCGATACTTTACCTAATATAAATTCATTTTGATTATCTAATTTTTGTAATAAATCATTATCACTTAAATTATCAAAGAAGAAATGTTTAATATTTAAATATTCTTGAACGAAATTATATCTTGAAATAATTTCGATATTATTTTTAATTGTATTAAAATCTGTATCTAAATTTAACCCTATTATTTCTAAAATCTTTTTATTTCTTTGTTTAGAAAAGAATTCTTTAGTATATTCATCAACATTATCAATTTCATCAATTTTTATTTTTTCTTGTTTATTAATTTTTTTATCTTTCATCATTCTATAAGTTTTTAAAATAAAACCTCTTTCATCTAATAGTTTCATAAAATGACAAAATTTATTAGTATTATAACAAATATCTTCATATTCAAATTTAGAAAATAATTTTAGATAATCTCTTTCTAATTTTGCATCAATCATATTAAAATTAGTTTCAATTAATTTATTTTCATTGTGGATTCCATAATCTATAATTTGATTATTTCTTTTTAAAACTTCTTCATAAGTTATTTTATTAGGATTATATGTTTTTTTAACAAAATGATAATATAAATTAGTTATATTTCTACATCTCGCTACTTGCTGGACCATTTGTTTCGTGTTTATAGTATGTTCTTTATAAAAACAATACACAGATCTTTCCATTGATGAATCAATACCATAAATAACTTTAGGAGAATAAATAATTTTATCATATTCATCAAAATTATAATATTCATCATTATTAGAAGTAATACATATAACAGATTCATCATTTAATTTTTCTTTAATCCCTTCTGCTACACCAGCAGAATCACAACAAACTAAAAATTTTTTTTCTGTTTTTAATTTTTCCATAAATAAATCTTCTGTTTGTATTTCATAAGCATTTACACCTTCATTGTGTTTATAAGAATTTTCAAATAATTTATATTTTTTATTAATAAAAGTTTCAATAAATTCAACTGATTTATTAGTGATATCAGCATCAATACAGATAAAATTTTTACATTCTTTTAGAATTTCAATAAATTTCATAAAAATTAAAACTCTTTTTGTCTTTAAAGTTGATGATGTAAAAAGATAATGAATTATTGATTCAAATTCATCTAAAACTAATATATATCGAGATAAATCAATATTTCTATGTATTCTTAATATTGAATCTAATTGAATAATTATATTATCTTCATTTTTTATTTTTTCTATAAATTCATAATAATCACAATTCAAAAAATTATCCTCGTTGAAATTATTATATTGTTCTTGACCTAACGATTTTCTTGAAACAATTGAAATAAAATTATCATTTGTTTTATGTAAAAAATGTTTTACAGATGTCGTTTTACCTGTTCCTGTATCACTTTTAATAATATAATTTATGTTTTCTTGAATAAAATCATAACCTAATTTATTTTTATTGATTTTTACAGATTCTAACGAAAATTTAGGAAGATGTTTTAAATTGTAATATCCACTAATATCTTTGTTATGAAATAAATCGATTAATAAATTAATATTACATCTATTAGGATTAACAGAATTCCATATTTCAATATTATTATTAATATCATATCCATCCCTTTTTTTATTAAATTCATCCCATAAATCATAAGCATCTAAAAATTTCATTATGGTCGTAAATTTCCAAAATTCAACATCGTTAAAGAATGATAAAGGTTTATCATCTAAAATTTGTTTTAAATGGCTTTTAGGAATATATAAATTTTTATCTTTTGTTATTTCCATATCTTTCAATTTAATATTAGAATCTATATTTTTTTTTTCTTTGATTTCAATCCCTTGGATAGAATTATCGTATCCATTATCTAATAAAAATTGTTTTACATCTTGAGGCATTATTTTTGAAGGAATAAAATCATTTTGTCCTTGATATTTATTACCTTTAAATGTAGAACCATCAAACATAATATAAGAATTTTCAGTATTTCTTGTATCAACGTGAATTTCTCCATTTTTACCATTGGCTATATCTTTGTCATATTGATAAAATAAATGAATTCCTCCTGATGCTGATTTTTGCGAGTATGTTGTTTTACATAATTCTTCAATATCAAATGGAAAATAAAAATTTTCTCTATGAATATCTAAATCAACAACAGTTAAATTATTTGTTTTACCTGTTCTAATCGCTACATTATAACCTTGTTTTAAAATAGATTCAATTGTTCTATTATTATATGTATTTTTATTATGTTTAAAAGGATATTTTGATTTTTTAGATCCTTTGATTACAATAAGTTTGCTTAAACTATCAAAAAATTCTTTATTATACATTTTTCAATTATATATATATATAATATATATAAAATTATTTCTTTATATATATATCAATGAAAAAAATCTATAGATTTTTTAATTTAAAAAAAAAAATAATTTTGTTATATTTTTTTAAAATTTATATAATATATTTTAAAATTTTATAACAATATAATTTTGCAACTTTTATATCTATATATTTATACAGATAATAATAATCGAATTAATTCATTTTTTCTTAATTTTGAATATCTTTTAAGATTATTCATTTTACATAATTGTTTTAATTCTTTTATAGTTTTATGTTTTAAAGAAACAGAATTATTTTTATATTCTATATCAAAATAAGCGTATTTTTTTATATTATCTAAAATATCCATTATTAAAAAATATACTCCATTAGCACCATATACTCCATTTATATTTGTCAATATTGGATGATATTTTTCAATATAATAAACTAATAACAAATCGATATCATTATTATTTTTTTCTAATCCATATTTTATTAAATTTTTCTCTGTATCATCTAATTTTTCATAATATACATTATATAATTTTTTAAAATTATTAATATTAGTATTAGATAACTCTGTTGTTATATTATCATATTTTTCGATTTCTCTATATTTTAATTTCATTTTAGTTTTTGTATCTAAATAACTAAAAATATTATCTTTTACAATTTCAGTTGGTAATTGTTTAAAATTTTGATTCATATTATTTTTTTCTATTATATATAATATATAAAAATCAAACCTTTATATATATATCAATTAAAATTTAAAATTTCTATATATTTTTTAAATTTCATCTGTGGTTTCACGCATTCTTTTATTATTATGATATCTTTCTAATGCTTTCTCTCTATGTGTATCTTGATTTTTTTCATACCATTTTTTAGAAGTTTCTCTTTGTTTTTCTAAAATTTTTTGTTTATTTTTTTCTCTATATTTTTTAATTGCTCTTTTCTGTGCTTCTGTGTAAGAACTATATTTAATAATAACTTTTGGATCTTGATTATTTGAATTATTTGAATCTTGATTTTCCATATTTTTTAATGATATATATATATAATAGAAATTAATCTTTATATATATATTAGAAAAATTTAAGATTGAATAGCACCTGATCCAACATCAATAGAAAATGAATTTTCAAATTCAATAAATACATAGTAATCTACAGTTTTAGCACTTAAATTTTGACCTTGGATTTGAACTGATTTAGGTGTGTCTCTTTCTAAATCAGTGCCTCTATTACAATCAACGTAATAATATAAAAATTTTCGTCCCCAGTCTGCTTGACCTATTAAACCACTTGTCAAACCATCTGTGTGTCCTCCATTCACACTATTACAACCATAGACATAGTTATTGAAAATTTCAAATTCGTATCTTCCATTTGTTTGAATTTGATTAACACCACCAACTTGAACGTTAAAATTCGTGATTTGAGCAAGTAAAGCAGTTGAACCTCCTCCACAGCACGATTGGGCTGATTGAAATTCTTGAACGCTACCATTAGAAGCCTGTGGAAACATAGGCATAACCAAAACTGAACGCACACCACGAATACCTGATGTAATCAAAGTGTTAAATGTTTGATTAGCACCTACAGAACTGATTCTAAAATTATAAATATCAGTATAAGAAATTCTTTTAGATGAATTAGCACTAATATAAGATGCTTCTAAAGATGGATTCATTACATATGAAGGAACCCATAAAGAAACACTTTGAGGTAATGATGAAGTTGTTGTTCCTGTGTAATTAGCGAGAGTGTTATCTAAACAAGTTTTACCAACAGATAAATCTGCTCTAATAGTTCCTGCTGCTGCGATTTGTCCAACTCCACCATTATTAGCAGAAGCACTTGCTACTATAAAAGGACAAATACCTCCATATTGAGATTTAGCAACTGCTTCTGCTGTAATAACAGTAGCGTCATTGGTAATGGTTTGAGTATGTTGATTAAAATTTATGATAAATCTAAATTGAAGACCTTTAGCCAGTGGAACGTGATTAAAGAAGTTATGTAAATGTCTTAATTTAATAACAGCCATAACTTGCACTTGAACGACTGGAGATTCACCTACTCCTCCAGCGTGTAATGTAAATACTTGATTTTTATATAATGTATCTGCTGATGCTTTTGATAAAAATACACTTTGAGAGACTTCATTAGCACTTCCATTAATTTTACCAGTTTCGTCATAATTAATATATTTCAATCTCTCTGAAAAACCTTTATTACCAATATTACCTAAACAAGCGATAGTTTGAGCGTTTTCTTGAATTAGATCTTGATTGTTAAAAGTTGCTGATGCTGAACCAGTTGCTCTATTTGCTGTATTAGAAGAAGCACTTAAAGCGTCATCAGGATAGAAACCTATTGTTGAACCTTGAGTTTTTACATCATCCCAAGATAATGAAGTCATAAGTTGGAACGCGTTGAAGAGTTCAGTAAAAGGAGTATTTTGAATAATATTTGTTCCATTAAGATCACAAGAAAAACTATGAATGATAGAAGTATAAGAGTTTTTCAAACCTATCAATTTAGATTTTGCTGTAGCATTAGCCATCCCAGCATTATTAACATTTGTGTTATTACCAACAGTAAGAATAAGTGGAACGCTTAAATATGCTTCTCTATAATTCATGAATCTATCACTGGTAGATAAACTTGTGGTTTCTAAAGTTGATTGACCTGAAGAATAAGAACCATTATTTTGATCTAAAACTTGAAGCCATTTTTTATCAGTCATAACTGAAGATGATGGCGCCTCTTCTACACTTTGATTATAAACAACTAAATCTGTTGACATTTTTTATATATAATATTATTAGATATTTTATAAATAAAAAAAAAATTTATATTTTTAGAAGCATTTTTATTTGTTATAAAATTTTAAAATATAATAAATAAATTTGTTATATTTTTTTAATTTTTATTATATATTTTTTAAAATTTTATAACAATATAATTTTGCAACTTTTTAATCTAATTTAACGTAATGTTGAACTTGTTTTGTAGATGAACCCATTTCTTCTAAATCTTCTTCTAATTCATTCATTTTTTTAACTGTATCTTTGTATTTATCAGTTAAAAATACTTTTCTAAACATATTGACAGAAAAATTAGGTTTATTCATAATTTTATGAAATCTTTGATTAACTTTAACAGATGATAATTTATTACCTTTAGAATCAAATAATAAATATTCAGTTGGATTAACTCTTAACCATTTATTTAAAATTAGTTTCAATTCTTTAGGAATTTCTATTTTATCTTGACCTTTCGTTTTTGATGTTTTATAAATATTAAAAACCATTGTTTTATTTTTTATAAAATTATCTTTTTCTGTATCTATATTTTTTATTTTTAACTCTGTAAAATCTAATGATCGCCTTGGTGGTATTAATGTAAATAAAGCGATCATTACGAAATCTTGAATTTCTTGTAATTCTTTCATTTTTAGATCACCTTTTTTATAATTAACAGAAGCCCTTTTTTTAAGATTGTTAAATATTTTTTTAATCTCTTCTTTTGTCATCCACGCTTCAGTTTCTTTTTCATTTTTATTTCCATTTTTTTTATCTTTATTGTAATTGTTAATATCTTTTAACATTTGTTCTTTAAATTCATTATTTCCAGTAATTACTAATAAAGCACTCAATCGTGTTTTTCTAACAGAACCAGGCATATCTTTTAAATATTCTAATATTTGTTTTGTTTTATTAAAATCTTTAACATCATTAAATTTTAAATCTTTTGAAATTGTTTTTAAAATGGATGTGTATGTTTTTATACTTTTTTCATTTAAATTAGGGCGCTTCTCCTTAATTAAATCACTTATTAAAACTTGAGAGATCATTTGTATATAATTTAGTTTATATATTAATTTTTAAAAATATATAGTTTTTTTATATTTTTTTTTCTAATATATATATATATGATAAATGGTTTATAATTTTAAGAAAAATAAAATTAATGGAGACAGAGCAGAAAATGAATTTAAGGCTTTATGTATTCATTACAATAAAGATATTTTAGATTCTACATATGAAGAAGATAAATATGAACATATTGACTTTTATGTAAAATTAAAGAAAAATATGAAAACTGTTGATGTAAAAAGTATAAAAAAGGTATATGGTGAATATAATAACGATTTATATTATATTGAATTAATAAATGATTATGGCTATAAAGGATGGATTTTTTCAGAGAAATTAAATCTAATAGCATTTGAAAATATAAATGAATATAATATATATCGTAGAAAAGATATATTAGATTTTTTAAATCAAACAAAAAATAAATATAAAGAAATAACAAGAAAGTTGCATTTTTGTAATACATACTCTAAATGTATTTTATTACCTAAAAAAGATATAGAACATTTTAAATATTATGAATTAAATAAAATTAAACAAACATAATAGAACAAATACAATATAATACGTATTTTTTTTATTATTCAAATAACATTTTATACATCTATAAACATCTCTATCAAATTTTTCATTAAAAAAATATCTTGTTGAAAAACACACTTTAATCATGTGAGATGTATAAAATGATTGATTACACATATCACATTTAGCAATTAAATACTGATATATTTCAAAAATTAATTCATTAGGAAGTTTATCCATATAATATATATTTATATATTTATTATAAAATTATCTACTTACACCACTCAACATTGAAACTTTTTTAAGATGATGTGCTGGTGGAATGTAATGGGTTGCTGGAGGTGCGTCTAAACCTATTATTTCATTTGCACCACCAAGACTTAAACCTCGTCCTATTCTTCCTCTTAAATTTTTTACAGGATGTGGTAAAGTTCTCATAGGAGGTTTGAAATCTTTTCTTAAATCTCCTATTTTTTCTCTAATTTGTTCTCTAATCTCTTCTCTTCTTCCAATACGACCACCAGCACGTAATCCTTCTCCTCCTGCTCGTAATCCTTGACCTAACATTTCCTCAACCTCATCTAATGCGTCCATTGCTTCACCTAAAGAACCACCAGCCATTAATCCAAGACCTATTGCTTTAACAGCCATATCGATACCTTTAGAACCATATTTAGCATTTACAGCAGTCAAGGCTGGAACTAATGGCGCAGCAGGCGTTCCTGCGAGTGCTGCGATACCTGCTGTAATACCAATTTTAGAACCTGTTTTTACGCCTTGTCTAATCATTTCACCAGCAACAGTATCTTTAATATTTTTCTTATAATATGCTGGTGCTTTTTTGATTGCTTTACCAGCCTTTGTAAATCCCTTCTTGATATTATCAAATAAACCTGATCCACTCATTTCTGTTTTTACTTCATCGTCATCTATCATATCTGGATTTTGATTAACTGCTATTTCTTCTTCATCTAATTTAAATTGTTTTCCTCTTCCTGAATCAAATGCTTTTGTTAAAGCATTATATTTATGTGGATGAACTAACATAACAATACCTTTTCCTTCCATTGCTCTATTTTTAGAAGCAAGTCTAATAGAGACTCCTTTTCTTAATTTTGCTTTTTGGGCTGGACTTAGTTCTAATCTAATTACTCTCATTATTTTATATATAATATTATTAGATATTTTATAAATTATAAAAAAAATTTATATTTTTATTCTTTTAATCTATTTTTATATTATATGATGTGTATAAAAAATATAGATTATGAATGTTTGAATTGTGTTTTGAATTTTTTACTTTTAATAAGTAATTCGATGTCTATGGTTATAACTTGTTATAATTTACAAAATGTCGAGTCTTCTATTGAATTTGTTTTAATATTAGTCTCTTTAGGTATTTCTATGTTATCTGTTGCTATTAAGCAGTCAATGAAATTAGAAAGTATTATAAAAGAAGAAAAAATAAAAAATTTGATTAAAAAAAGAGATAATATAGATGATTTAATAGAAGAATTATTTTAGGAGGAATGATAATTATATAAAGAATAAATGTTTAATTAAGTATAATGAATTATAACCAAGGTAAAATTTATAAAATTGTTTGTAATAATACAAATAATATTTATATAGGTTCAACTATTAAAAAATATTTATGTGATAGGTTAAGTCTTCATACACACAAATATAGAAATTTAAAAGAAAAATCTAATCGTGGTGTATTTTCTATAATAGGAGGAGGAAATTATAAAATAGAATTAATTGAAAATTTTAGTTGTAATAATAAAAAAGAATTATTAGAAAGAGAAAAAGAAATAATAGAAGAATATAAATTATCTTATAATGTGGTAAATGAAATAAATCCTATTACAACAAAAGAAGAATATATTAAAAGGGCTATAGAATGGGGGAGAAATAACCCAGAAAAAAAGAAAGAAATACAGAAAAGGTATGTTGAAAATAATAAAGATATAATAAATGAAAAAAAAAGAGTTAGGGTAAATTGTCCTCATTGTAATATAGAAATAAGTAAGAATTCTTTAAAAAGGCATATTGATAATAGTTGTAAATCAATAACCAAGTTGTAATAATATAGTAAATATTTCATTAGCCTCTGTTTTTGATATATGACCTGTTGTTGATAATTTTAATAATAAAACTTTGAAATCTTTTATCATATTTTCGTTGTTATTGCCAGCAAGGAGCATTCCACGCATAACATTAAATTTATTAATATCACTTTGAATTTTAGATAAAGTAGGAGATGGAATTTTTAACCTGTCATTAATACCTACCTTTTCAGCCATTTGTGCGAGATAATCTTTTTCGTCGTCTTTTAAAGTATCAACATCTTTAGGATTTACTGATTCACCTGAAATAAAATCATCTATAATTTTTTTCATGGATGATGACATTCTTCTATTTTCTAAACCTTTTATAGGAAATCCTTTTTTGGATCTAAATTGTAATTTTCCACCTTTTAATTGTTTTAAATCTAATTGATATCTTCCAAAAGGTAAAAACTTATTCATAGGATCTTGACGATTGACATAAGAAATATTATGAAGTTTATTAATATTGTAATTTGAATTAATATATTTATTATCCATTTGTATATATATATTAATTTATATAATATTTTTTAGTATTTTTTTGTTATAAAATTTTAAAAAATATATAATAAAAATTAAAAAAATATTACAAATTTATTTATTATATTTATATAACAAATTTATTTATTATATTTATATAACAAATTTATTTTTTATAAGTTTCTTTTGCTTTTTTCATACATTCTTTTAAAGATAATCCTGGGTTCTCTTTTCTACATTGCATCAAGTGTTGCATCCAAGCGTTCATTTTTTTAGGAGGCATAATTTTTATATATATAATCTAATTAGATTTTAAATTTTACTAATGATTTAAATTTTTTATTAGCATAAACTATTTGTTGTTTTGTTATTTTCTTGAATTGATATTAATTTAGATTTTTTATATTAACACTTCTGCCTATAATTCCTCTTTTTTTAGGTTCTTCAACTTCTCCTCCTGTAATTTGTTTTACGCCCCTTGCTATTCCTACAACAAATTCACTTATTTTTTGTTTCCAAGATGGTATTTTTTTCGATAATTCTGCTACATCTTGTTTAACAAATTCTTTATTATAAGTTGCACCAATAGAATCTAAAGCATTCAATACGAAATCTTGACAATTGTTTTTCAAAGGATGATATCCTTTAAATTTAGCATCAGTCATTCTTTTTCTTGTTAAATCAACTAATTCATTAATAGTTATATCTTTATTAAATTGAACTGGTGATGTTTCTGCTTTTTTTAAAAATGAATTTTTATTAACTTTTACAAATGTATAGGATTCTTGTTTATCAAAAGCATATTTATCATTTATTAAAATACCTAAATGAAAAAATTTATCGTAAGGTTGTTTTTTTAAAAATTGTTCTACTTTATCATTTGTCATTTTATTTAAAAATTCAACTAATTTATTATCTAATGGTTTTCTAAATATTTCTATTTTTTTGATTTTTTCTTTACCATATTTTTTTAAATTATTATCAGTTTTAGATCCAAATAAAAATGCGAGTCCTCCTTCAATCTCTTTAGGTTTATCTTCACAATTACATTTATGGCTTCGCACATGATCATCAAAAGAAATTCTTTTTTTGCTCATAATTAAATTATATATATTATAGTTTATATTTTTATTATAACAAAAAAAATATAATTTAAATTATATAATAATGACAATAGAAAACTTTTATAAAAAATCAGGGATGTCTAAATATTTAATTAAACAGGATAATCCAAATTTTCATTTACATAATCTATCAGTTTTACCTTTTAGAATGGTTGTTGTCGCCCCAAGTGGTTCAGGAAAAACTAATTTCATATTAAATATGCTTCAAAAATTTTCATCAGGAAAAGGAACATTTAACACTATTACAATAATAACAAAAAACAAACAAGAACCCTTATATGAATGGTTAGAAGATAAAACAAAAAAAACTGTTAAGATATTAGAAGGCATTGAAAATATCCCTAAATTAGATAGTTTCAATAAAGAAGACCAGCATATCGTCATTTTTGATGATTTAGTTTTAGAAAAAGACCAAAAAAAGATGAATGAATTTTATATTAGAGGTCGTAAAAAAGGCGTTTCTGTATGTTATTTATCACAAAGTTTTTATAAAATTCCTAAAGTTATTAGAACAAATTGCAACTATTTCGTTATTTTAAAATTATCAGGTAAAAGAGATTTAAATCTTATTTTAAGTGAATTTGAATTAGGCGTATCAAAAAAAGAATTAATGGATATGTATGAATACGCAACAAAAGAAAAATTCAATGTTTTACTAATTGATGTTGAAGCACCAAAAGAAAAGAAATTTAGAAAGAACTTTTTAGAATACATACAACCTTAAAATGTTATATTTTTTTAAATTATTATTATATATTTTTAAAAAAATATTACACGAAATTAGACTCACTAAATACTAAAAAATATATGTATAAAAAATTTAGTAATTTATGAGGACTAAAAAAATTAAATTTCAATACTTTTCGTTTCTTCTGTTCCTTTTTTTTCATTTTCCAATAATTTATTTTCTTTAATTGCTTTATGGACTGGTTCTAATAAAGTATCTATAAATTCTATACCTAATATATTCTGTGTGATAACATAACCATTTATTATTTCACCTAATATATCACCTTTAATTTCATCTAAAGTTGCATATTCAGTATCTTTATATTGATTTCTTACAGGTGTTAATTGTTTTGAATAAATATATGTTTTTTCAGGTGTTCTAAAAACCTTAATAGACATTTTCAAAAAGGCATTATATAAGTTCAAAACTAAAAGATTCATTTTATATATAATTCATTTAGATATTTTTTTTCTAAATAAATTATATATATTATGTATCCACAACTTGCTTATTATTACGAACACAGAGATTATAAATTACAATATCAAAAACAATATTATTTGAAAAATAAAGAATGGATTACTAAATATTATAAGTCTTACTATGAAAAAAATAAAAAAAATGATAAATCTATAAATAAAAAAAAAAATATTTTACAAAAAAATAAGAAACTTGAAAAACCTACTATTCAACAAGAAAAAAGAGATTTTTCTTTAGTTGTTAGTTTTGATTAAATTTTTAGAAAAATAAAGAATACCCAATAGAAAATAAACATATAATATAAAAACATATAATTATTTAGGAATGCTCTTTAAAAATTCATCTCTTATTTTTATAGCATCATCTAAAGTGTAATCTTTTAAATTTAAACTCTTTGATAACAATCTTTTTTTATTTCTTATTATTTGTATTTTATACCTTAATGGGATTAATGAATTTTTTTTATATTCTAAACTTATAAATCTTTCATTAGTTCTTGTGGGTTTTATATTTTCTTTATTTTGTGCTTGTAAATAATCATCAGCCCATCTTAAGTTTGTATAATGATTATTTTTTTTATTTCTGTCTATATGGTCTATTTCATCTTTACCATCTGTTTTTTCTAAAAAATGAATTCCAACTAATCTATGAATTGATTTTACTTTTTGACCTTCAGGATTTCTTAAATTTATACATAAATATCCATTGTGATTATAATATGGTTTAATTTCATTTCCAGTTCTTATATCTATAACTCTCCCACAATTAGAGATTTTATAAGTTTCGTAATTTTGAATAATTTTAAATTGTTCCATATAAATAAATAATAATTATCCCTTTAAATATATAATTATTTAGGAATACTCCAATCATTTTCTTTTAATCTTCTATTATAATCATTTATAGACGCTTTTAAAGTGGGTTTATTCCAAAGCAGGAAAATTGCAAGGTATCCAGCCCTTTTAGGGTCATCTGTTTTTAAATCTATAGTATGACGAGCATTATAATTTTCTTTTCTTTTTTTATCTTTATGATCCAAAAAAGTTCCAAATTTAGGATTTGTTAATCCAAAATCAACTGTATCGCCATCTGAAAAAGTTGCTCTAAATCGTTTATGGCTTCGCACATCATTAATTTCTTCAACTTTATCTAATTTATAATTATATACTCTATATTTATCAAAGTATTTTTTATCTATTTTTCTTGAAGGTCCATCCATCAAAACAGAACATAATCTCGCATATCCCCACGAATAAGGGTTTTGTTTAGGTCTGCTTCCTGATGTTTGATATGCTTTCATACCTTTATTTTTAATTAATTCTTGACCTTTTTGTTGTAATAAATTTTTATCAATCCATTCTGTTTCTGTAATTTTATGGTCGTATTTATCTTCAAACTGCTCGCACCAAGGGCTTCTTTTAGATTCAAATTTAACATCTTGAGGACGACTGGTTTCTTCAAATATCGATTTAATTTGTTTTTTCAAATCATCTCCTTTTAATCCTTTTATATATGTTTCTGGAACACTTCTTTTTTGATTTTTATATGTAATCATAACTTTTTTATAACCATTACCATAAATCATATTTATATAATAATATATAATAAAAAAAATATATTTGTTTTATTTTTTTAAAATCTAACTAAAATATATATAATAATGAAACTTCCAAAATGTTTAAAAAAAAGGTTAATCGATATTTTAGATGATGATGAATTAATTTATATCATTTTTAAATCTTTACATTATTTTAAAAAAAAAACTGATAATGAAATAGATGATTTTGTAATAGAATTTTTAGATATGAAATTTAATAATTTACATAAAGATTAATTTCTAATTTCCATATTTTCAATATCAACTTTTATATCATCTCCATTTTTAGTGATATCATCTATATCTGCTACTTTATTAAATACTTTATCTAATCCTTTTGGCGCTGTATTAGGTTCTTGAAAAAACAATTTCAAAATAAATTCATTTTTTTTCCAATCTACAACTTGATCTAAATCTTCAAATAAATCTAAAAATACAGCACTATCTAAATAAATATTTCCTGTTCTATTATAAAATTTATTAATAAAATGTAAATAAGCCATAACAAACCAACCACAAGCATCACTCATTAATGACTGAATATTTTTAGTGGTGTAATTTATTTTTTTTTTAAATCGTTTTTCAACAATGTTTTTTATATCTTCAGGTGGAGGCATACCATACGAATCAAAATAAAATGGAGTAATTACTTTATTTACTTTACCTACATGTAATCCAACCCAATGACTTCCAATATTAGGATTTCCATTTTCATCAAATTCATCCATTAAATTGATAACATAACTTTTATTGGCTTCTAAATCATTAGGTTCTAAATCATCTTTAAAATAAACACCTTTTAATGGAATACCCATTTTAGGAGCGAGTTCTAACATTTGAAAATTATTCAACATTTTTATATATATATTATATGATAATATTTAAAATACTAAAAAATTTATACACTTTTTTTTTAGTATTTTTCCTAATACTAAAAAACATGCTTTAAAGTTGCATAATATCATATTAATTAATATTAATTAAATAATCAAATATTTTTTATTCTTTTTTCATATTATAATGTTAATGATTCTAACTTTTTAATAGTCTCTTCCATTTTTTCATTTTGTTTTATTAAAGATTGTGCTACAGAAATTAAGGGACTTATTAATTCATTGTATCTTAAACCAAAACTATCATTTTCTTCAATATACAAACCCCAATCAAAAGGCATCACCTTTTTAACCTGTTGAGCAATTAAGCCTGTATGTGTTTCTTTATTTTTACCTTCTTTCCATTTATAAGATACTGGATTTAATTTTTTTACGAAATCAATCATTTTTGTTTCATCTAAAGATTGAATCCAATTTTTTTGACGTTCATCAGAGGTATTTATCGTTGAATTCGTTGCAAATATTTCAGTGAATCTACGTGTAGATGATCCTAAATCATAAGTATTATCTATATTAGGTTGTATATGATTAGAAAATAATGTATTTCTCAAATAGGTTTGACCATTCCTATCCATAAACATAACAGCATTAGGGTCATCTCCAGCACCATCATCAATAGCAAAACAAATCCCAGAAGTTGAAGTATTTGAATCGTCGTATGCTGTGCCTATATACATAGTATTAAAATTAGAATTATCTAATACAATTTGAGGAACAAATCTATCTACTCCTGTTGTTGATCCAATATTTCCAAAATCTACTGTTGAATCTGCTGTATTATTAGAACAATGAATTTCGTTCGTATGAATTAAATCAAATCTTTTTGTATCTGTTCCTATATTTAAAGTTCCTGACGTAGAAGCCTCTAAATTAGATGATATTTGTGTTTCTCCTGAAACAACATCAATATAATTTGTTTTTGATTGTAAAGCAGTTATATCCACATTATTAATTATATAATCACTTTGTAATTCATTCAATTGAGTTTCAATTTGTTCGTCTGTTAAATTGTCCTTAAATACTGTAGAATTAAAAGAACTTAAATTATTATCTGGTGGTAAATATGAAGACATTATTTATTATTATATATTATTTATTTAGATAAAATATTTAATCTATTTTCTAATAATTCATTTTTTTCTATTAAATACTGATATGTTTTAATTAATATAGCATATAATTCATCGTATCTAACGCCTAATGAATCATTTATATTTGATAATAATCCCCATTCTTTTAAAAATTGAGTTGAATGTGGTTCTAATTCTTGATATATTAACCCACTATGAAATCGTTTTCCATTTTTCCACTTATATCGAACAGGTCTTAAAGATTTTATAAAATTTATTGTTTTTTCTGTATCTAAATTTTCAATATCTTTTTTTTGTCTTTGATCTGAAGTATTAATAGTTCCATTACTCGCATATATGTCATCCCATCTATAAGTTCCATTTCCTGCTGAATATGTATTATCTATATTTGGTTGAATATCATCGTTTCTTAAATTTTGTCTATTATATATAATACCATCTGCCTTTGATAACCAGCATAAATTAGGATTAGCGCCTGATCCACCAGAAATAGCGATCGTAAATCCATTATTAGAATTATTACCATTTTCGTATCCTTGACCTATATACATTGCTCTATTTATATTTGTATTGAAATAAATTGCTTGATTAATAGCATCTATTCCTGTTAATGTTTCAATATTCCCTGCTGTTAAATTCGTGTCTAAAACTCCATCATTTATTAATAATTTATTTCCATAAAAATTAAATGTATTATTTTCACTTAATCCTAATCTATGATTACCATCATGATTGGGGACTAAATTAGAGGATAAAACAGTTTGATTTGAAATAACATTTATATAATTTGTTTTTGTTTCTAATGTGTCTATATTTGTTTTTATAGTATTATTTTCCCTTTGAACTGTATTTAATT
>Ga0208795_1000566_pt1 | contig 17840 bp, 22 predicted proteins | sample CB_VirMetaG_6_FD_184541 | JGI IMG/M metagenome (GOLD analysis project Ga0208795, IMG submission 184541) | Freshwater to marine saline gradient viral communities from Chesapeake Bay - CB_1508_2 Viral MetaG (SPAdes) (version 4) | ecosystem: Environmental > Aquatic > Marine > Coastal | place: USA... | reverse complement strand
TCACGATATAGGTCGCAGTTCGAGTTGAATCTTGCTCGAACATTGACAGAAAACGCAGTACCCTTCCGGTACGAAGAAACAAAATTCCAATACATACCCGAACCACGCAACTATACTCCAGACTTCTACCTAGAAAAGTCAGACATCTACGTTGAAGCAAAGGGTCACTTGACAAAAGATGACAGAGTTAAGATGCTACTTGTCAAGAAACAACATCCCAAGCTAGATATTCGTTTTGTATTTCTTCGAGCATCAAATAAGATTTACAAGGGTAGCAAAACAACGTACGCTGCTTGGTGTGAACGACATAATTTTATCTGGGCTGAAGGCTCAATTCCAACAGATTGGTATGAAAAAAATGGCAGACGATAGCGATATCCAACAGAGTATGGAAGCCCTGTCTCTTTTACCGGACAGGTATTACATCATTCTTCGTTCTACTGGAGACAATGAGTTTACCCTGTCAGCGTACGACACCACAAGCAAGACGTACGAAGAGGATGAAGATTTCGATTCGGCTATGGTAATACAAGAGGGTGCACTAGATATGATTCGTATGCACACCGACGAGGTTTACGACAGGGGTGTTGCTGCGATACAGTTTAGGTTGGTAGGTCAGGAGATGATTGAAGAGGCAGAGATCACTGACCCTAAAGCCATCAAAGCAGTTGAAGGAAATGTAGTTAAAGTAGACTTTGGGACGAAACAATGAAGCTAGATGAATACCAAATGAGAGCGGAAGACACCTCGATATACCCCAACGAATACGCTATTGTGTACCCTGCGCTGGGTTTAGCTGGGGAAGCCGGTGAGGTAGCGGACAAGGTAAAGAAGATCATTCGTGATGGAAAGCCTGAACTTTTTTACAAAGATGATATTGCAAAGGAACTAGGAGACGTGTTATGGTACGTTGCAATTCTTGCAAGAGACTTAGGATACAGCTTAGAAGAGGTAGCGCAGCGCAACTTGGACAAGCTAGAGGATCGCAAGAACCGCGATATGTTGCAGGGCAGCGGAGACAATCGATGAGACACGAAGCATACATGAAGACGATGGAAGATGAAAACGAACAGGCTGGTAAGATGGCCTATGGGGGAGTAGATCTTGTCAATAATCCGCCACACTATAATCAAGCAGGTATTGAGTGCATCGACGCAATCGAGGCGGCGTTGTCTCCAGAAGAATTACGAGGATACTACAAAGGTAACATCCTCAAGTACACATGGCGAGAAAGATACAAAAACGGAGACCAAGACCTTTCCAAAGCCAGATGGTACACAGACAGACTATTAACAATTAAAAACCGACACGAAGAGGAATAAGAACATGAACAACATGTTGCCTACACCATACCAACAATTCATTCACAAGTCGCGCTATGCACGTTGGATCGAAGACGAGCAGCGCAGGGAGAACTGGGATGAGACTGTATCCCGATATATTTCTTTTATGGATTCTTATGTGCACGACAAGCACGGCTATAAGCTGGACAGTTCACTGAGAAACGAACTCGAAGAGGCTATCCTCAATCTGCGTATCATGCCTTCTATGAGAGCAATGATGACTGCTGGTCAAGCCCTAGACCGTGACGCAGTGTGTGGCTACAATTGTAGCTACATTCCTGTAGATAGCCCTCGTGCGTTCGATGAATGTATGTATATTTTGATGTGTGGTACAGGCGTTGGTTTTAGTGTGGAGAGAGAAAATGTCGATAGGCTACCTACTATATCTGATAATTTTAATAAGTCCGATACTGTAATTAAAGTAGGGGATAGCAAACCGGGATGGGCAAAGGCACTGCGCGAGTTGATTGCGTTGCTCTATGCAGGACAGATTCCTTCGTGGGATGTGTCCGGTGTTCGGGCTGCAGGGGAACGCCTGAAGGTTATGGGTGGTCGTGCAAGCGGACCACAACCTCTTGTCGATCTGTTTAACTTTACTGTTGAAATATTCAAGAAGGCACGTGGTCGCCGTCTGTTTCCAATCGAGTGCCACGATCTCATGTGCAAGATTGGGGAAATCGTAGTCGTAGGGGGTGTTCGTCGCTCTGCTCTGATTAGCCTGTCAAACCTTAACGACGATCAGATGGCACACGCCAAGTCTGGCATGTGGTGGGAATCTGAGCCGCAACGTGCGTTGGCAAACAACTCAGTTGCCTACAAGACAAAGCCTGAGATGGGTACGTTCATGCGTGAGTGGCTTGCCCTGTACGATAGCAAGTCTGGTGAGCGTGGCATGTTCAACCGTGAAGCAGCCGACAAACACGTTGCTCGTAACGGTCGTCGTGAGACAGGTCACATGTGGGGAACAAACCCATGTTCTGAAATCATCTTGCGTGGTTACCAGTTCTGTAATCTGTCTGAGGTAGTTGTTCGTGAAACCGACTCCCTTCAAGACCTTAAAGATAAGGTACGCTTGGCAACAGTCTTGGGAACCCTGCAGTCTACCCTGACGGACTTCAAGTACCTTCGTAACATCTGGAAGAAGAACACGGAAGATGAGCGTTTGTTGGGTGTGTCCCTGACAGGCATCATGGATCATCCGCTTCTTTCAAAGAACGTGGATAGCAAGCGTTGGCTAGAAGAGATGCGGGAAACCGCTGTCGAAACAAACCGACGCATTGCAGAGGAGATTGGTATCCCTGTTAGCGCAGCAATCACCTGTGTCAAGCCATCAGGAACCGTATCGCAATTGGTAGATGCAGCGAGTGGCATCCACGCACGACACAACGACTATTATATCCGCACTGTTCGTGGTGACAACAAAGACCCCCTGACGCAGTTCCTGATCGAAACCGGCGTACACAACGAGCGTGATATGATGAAGCCAGACTCTACGACTGTCTTTTCGTTCCCGATGAAGTCGCCTGACGGTGCAGTTACACGAACTCAGATGACAGCTATCGAGCAGCTAGAGTTGTGGAAGACCTATGCCTTACATTGGTGTGAGCACAAGCCATCTGTTACCATCACGGTAAAGGAACACGAATGGATGGAAGTCGGTGCGTGGGTATACGAAAACTTTGACGTTGCGTCTGGTGTCTCGTTCCTTCCTCACAGTGACCACACCTATCAACAGGCTCCGTATCAGGACATCGATGTGGATGAGTATAACGAGTGGATGCAGACCTATAAAGATGTCAAGATCGATTGGGAAAAGCTGACTGACTTCGAGAAAGAAGACAACACCAGTGGATCACGTGAGTTGGCTTGTACTGCGGGTGTCTGTGAAGTAGTGGACTTGAACGCAGCATGAGTAAGTTGGTTTGGAAGCGGGGTGACGGTTGGGTTCAATACAACCCACCCCGCAGCCATCCCAGCTATGCGGAATGGCAGAAACTAAAAGAGAAAGAAGCCAAAGAAGGAGAAGGCAAGTGAGTTGCTGGCATTGTAAAGGTGAAATGATTTGGAACAGTGATGTTGACTTAGAAGACAATAATTACTATTCTATGATTACGTTTCTGGAATGCAAAGACTGTGGGTCAGAGGCAGAATTTTGGTTACCTAGAGAAAAGGAAGAAAGTAATGTCTGAAGAACAAAAAGACATCATCGTTATCGATGGAACAGAATACGAGTTTGACACCCTAGAGGACAAACAGAAGTACATCGTCAATCAGATTCGTGATTTGAATGTTAAGGTTGCACAGGCGCAGTTTGGTATAGACCAACTACGTACGGCACAATCAGCCTTCACAAACATGTTGGTTTCGTCTGTAAAGGAAGAGTCTGTTGATACAAATCAAGATAACGCCTGATATTATTTCTCGTGCCAAAAAGAAAGCTGCCTCTGTAGGTAATCTACAGGGCAGCATCACGGGCAGTCTCAGCAATGTGGTTGGGGCAATCGGAGAAATAATCGTTGAGGAGTACGTCGGCGGTGAGCCTGTCAACAGTAAGGACTTTGACCTGTTGATAGGAAACCGACGTGTCGACGTAAAGACCAAGCGGTGCAATACCACACCATCCCCGAACTATGATTGCTCTGTTGCAGCGCACGGATCGAAACAAGACTGCGACAGCTACGTCTTTGTCCGCATCCTTACAGACCACAGCAAGGCTTGGATCTTGGGAGAGATATCAAAAGAAACGTTTTATAAAAAGGCTACACGATACAACAGAGGGGATGTCGATCCGGCAAACAGATTCACATTTAGAGCCGACTGTTACAACCTAGCAATTCAAGAACTAGAGAACGTCAATGGCAAAGAAGCAGCACAAAGCTAATCTATTTCAATTTACAGCGTACCTAAAACAAGACGGCAATATCGAACTGAATATGGATGGCGTTACGCCAGAAGATTTAGAGTCCGTAATGAATTCAGGGATGCCAGAGTATGAAGGTGCACACTCTATAGCATCCCTGCTTAGATATCTCAGATCGATGGGAAATGAGATGTTGGATAAATCGAGACAGTATATTTAGGCAGCAGCCTTTAGCTTGTCGATTTCAGCATCCACTTTTTCCTTGATTGATTCGAGGTATTGTAGACGCTTAGTATCCGCATCTTTTTTCATTTCTTTGATTACAGCTTCGCTAACCACATAAACTGGGCTACGGCTGTACATGTCTAACAAATCGAACAACATAGTTATCTCCTTTTAGTTGTCGTTGATTACCGGAGATATAGTTTGTGTTCACAGAAAGTCAAGACTTCTTGTGTTCCTTAATTACCTCAAATCGTGCATTCAAGAACGAACCCCGATGACGCTTGTAGCCGTCTTTGGGGTTTTTCATTAGGACAAACTCCTTGCCCTTTTTCATCCAGTGGTAGCCCTCTGGTGCACGAATAACCTTCCTAGCCACGAGTCTTTGCCTTTCCGCCGTACATCAGTTTAACACCACGACCTTTCAAGATATCCTTCTTGGTAACCTTGCCATCACCTGTTAGATCAGGGAAAGCTTTACCACCCTCTGCCATATTCATGGACATACCCATAGGTTGCATCTGGGTCGGTTTCTCTTGTTTCTGTGGTTGCATCATAGGCGCAGACTGCATCATCCCACCCATCTGTGCTTTTTTACGGGGCTTGGTTGCTGTACCACCGTACATCATTGGCTTGCGACGAGACATACCACCATACATCATACCCTTGCGTTGTCCGTTGTTATACTGTTTCATAGTAAATTCCTTTTATCTATGGCATTACTTTGTATTGTTCAGCCTGTGTCATTTCCGCTTCCATTGTAGCCGCATACAGTTCTTCTTGAGGTACGAATGCAGGGGCTAAGTCACCAGTCTTTGCAATCTCTCGTGCAACAAAGGCTTTGGCTATTATGCCAAAAGTTTTTAATTCTTCCTGCGTTACTTCTCCGGGAGTGTTTAGGACTTTTTGCATTATCCGCGCTGCTTCCTTGTCGGTTGCAGCCAAACTCAAAGCGTTGACGTTGCTTTGTGACATCAGGCGAACTGCAAATTCTGCCGCCACGTACGTTGGGCTAACCATTCCACGAGCAATGTTGAATGCACGACTGATTAGTTCGTTTGGTGAGATACCACGAATTTGCCCCTTCGGTTTGAAAGCGACAGCGGCTGCACCAGAAGCGTACAACATGTACTCACCGATATCCTGCATAAAAGCAATATGATCGTCGTCCATAAACTCTTCTAGAATTGCAGTTACATTTGGATTGTCTAGATCAGACACAATGGTAGCAGCCTCTGTCATGGTTTCAACGGTACGCTTTTGACCATCGAGAGCCTTAAAGGTAATCTGTTGATTTGGTGCTACCCCTGCTCTTGCAATCAAACCATTGGTCATCATGTAGGTCATACCCTGACCAAATTCTCTGATGGCTTCTTCTTCAGACATTCCGCCGTCCGTCATAGCTTTGACGAAATTTGCTTTTAAGTTTCGAACAAGAGTGATATCATTATTCAGGATGTAAGTTTCGTAGAACTTCTTGGGGTCTTTCATCTGAGCAAGTTCTTCAAGTTGATTGACAGTACGTTTTTGTAAACCTACAGCCTCTTGAGCAATCTGACCCATGTCACCAACCTTACCGTTTACTTCGTCAATAAATTCTCCGTACTGCTTACGAGCACTCTGACTAACAGAAAGAATTTGTGTGATGTCTTGTTCTGCAGCAATCATATCATCTAAATCAAACAAAAGCTTTGGCTTTGCCGGACCATCTCCGTCCTTGACCATGATTGTTATTGCTGGGGCAACTCTTTCAGACAAGTTACGAGCCGCCATAAAATTGTAAGTTCCTTTTGGAAGGTCGCCACCTAGAACATTTTGTCTAACGGCTTCAGATAAACCAGCCTCTTTTGCTTCTGCCCAGTACTCATACAGATTAGCTTTTACAAGATTGGCTACATTCTCTAGCTTTGCCCTGCCCTTTTCAGTGGTTACATCAAATACAATGTTGCCTGTTTCATCACGATCACCCCAGAAACGAGTAAGATCATCCACTAAAACCTTGACATTATCCGCTGATTTTGCTTTTCCCTCGATGGCATCTTTGATCGCTATACCCAAATCTTCGTGCCAGTTCTCAGGCTCCATACCAAGTCTATACGGACGCTTGTATCCACCGGGAAGCTTAGTTACAAATTCTGGACCAGTGGCTGCTCCAACAATCTGATTTCCTTTACTACCAGAACGAGTAGGATCGAATATTAAATCGCGGTAAGTATCTCGTGCTGTTTGTACGGCTTCCCACACTTCTGGTATGGCCTTCAAAGAATTTTCCATGTCACTTGCAGCATCGTTAAACGGTTTTGCTGATGCGTCATCCGCTTTTGACATACCCATCTTCTGGAAGTGACGACGTACTTCTTCAACCTCAAAAGGTTTGGCAGAAAATGGAGAGAATTCACTGCCCTCTTTCTGGGAGAAATGTAAAGCAATGTCGATGAAAGATACCTGATCACCTAAGTAGTCAGGGTTTGCTGCTCCATCTGCAAGGTTCTTTGTCGTAACAAATTCAACCAACTCTGACAGATCATCTTGGTCGAGTCCCATATTTTTAACAAGAGACCGCTGTGCCATATCATTAAAGGCATTTTGTGCCATCTTACCAGACCGACTAGAAAAGAATTCGCTTCCGGCACTAAACAAACCGCGCAGTTGAGTCGCATCCATATCCTTCTGTTTGGTTACAAAAGACAGAACTGCACCAGAGATATCTATATCCCTGTCACCAATTGCTTTGTCTGCATCCGCATAAGCATTTCGTGCGAGAGCATATATCGTTGACATGTGAGAGTCGTATATATCTTCTTGCAACCGACCCAATTCTTTACGATATTCTGGGGTTCCGCGCATGTCAGAGATAATTCTAGCACGGTCGTTTAGACGTTTAGAAACGTCCGTTGCAGTTTGCATGATAATCTCACGCTGTTGTTCGATGTTTTCCCGCGCACCGGGAACCAAAGCAATCTCTAATTCAGCGAGATTATTTACAAGGTCTTTATCGATATCAACCGACGGGTCAGATAAAACGTTGGTTTTGTATTCACGCAGAAGCCCAAGATATTCAGTCTTCCGTTTTACAATATTCATCCGCTCCTGATCAGCAGCCGCTTGGAAGTTATTTACCCAGCCAGCTAGAAACTTTGTATCCTCTGTGTCGACACCAGATTTCTGTGCAATCATTTCCCGCAAACGTGTTATGCCAGCTTGGGCAATATCTAAACTTGCTTCACTTTGCAACTGGAAAGAAACAGCATCCTTGATAGACTCGCCGGAAACATTCTTTAAAGAACTAAATTCTAGAGCCTGCAAAGGAGCAAGACCAGAGATGTGACCAAAAGATAGGCGGAATATTTGTTCAGCTTCGTCGCGCATTTCGCCTTCATCAAACCGACTTACGATTCGATCACGAAGTTCGTTGTAATTTTCAATCGAACGGAAGACTGCTTCGCGTTGCTCGTTCGGCAAACCCTTCATAATCTTGTCGAGCATTTTAAAGGACTGAACTTCTTCTCTTGCTAGTGGACGACCTAAAGTTGCCTCTAGTTCAGCAAGGCTTCTGTTCACGAGTAAACCTTTCGGAAGCATGGGTAGATTTTCAATCATCTCAACCATGTTCATTCCGATTACACCTGCGTTACCACCCGTAAAAAAGTTAACAACTTTAAATGGTGCAGCTACAGTCTTTTTTATAATAGGCCGACCAACAAAAGCAAATGAAAGTGCGCCTAATACTTCTCCCGTACCTTCGTCTAAACCGATCTGCGGAAACAGGTTGTAACCAGCCGTTTGACCGATAGCAATGATAGACTCGTCAACAAGCAAGTTGAACATGTACGGATTTTTTGCCCCACCAAACATAATTCTATTACGCCGACTTTGCAAAGCGTCTAGTTCACCTTGAATAACTTTTATTTTGTTTGGTGCTTTTTCTGCTCGTAAATCCTTTGCTTTTTCTGCAATTCGTTTGTCTAGATTAAACAGAGCAGAACGTGCGCTTTCGTTAGCTTCTACGGAACCGATAGCACCGCGATTATTAAATGTTGTACCAATTCTAGCCGTAGCTTTTCTCCACTCACGGGTGAACATGTTAGACTTTTCGGCTATTTCAATTTCGCGAAGGGCCGTAACAGGGTCCATATCAGCATACTTAGGATTTTTCTTTGATTCCCTTGCTACTTTAGCTAATTGACTTTTACCTTTTTGTAGGTGCAGGATACCAAATCCAGATGTTACTGGGGCGTTCTGCAAAAGAAAAGATATGCCTTGTTCTGTTGGGGCGAGTTCGTTGAACCCAAAATCCAACAGTTCCTGTCCCATTCCAGATGGAATGATTGGAGATTCGATTTTGCCAAGCCCTTCTAACTCAGGCTGATAGTCACGCTCGTATACGTCCTGACCATATCTTTCAATAAATTTTTCTTTTATAAAATCGTTTATAGAGCCTTCGTACGTTGCACTAACCCCAGCCTCATCTAAGAGGTTACGATATGATGCAAAGGCTCCAGCTACGGCTGGTTGACGCTTTGCCCACGCCTCTGAAAACGAAGGAACCTCAAAGCCAAACATACTAGGAGTTGATTCAACTACTGCCGGAAGAACATACTGACCCAATACCTGAATGTAGTTTGGGATGTTTCCAGCGAATCTAGCTTGCTCACCAAGCTGCCGTCCTGTTTCCTTAAAAAACTCGCCTGTACTGTAGTGGTCAATCAGCAGATCACGCACACGTGGATCGACAACTTTGCTGTCCAAAAATGAAAAGAAAGCCTTGCGATTTTCTACGTAATCACCCATCACATCCCGCTGACTATCCGTCAAGGTTTCAGGAAGATCCGTTTCTAGTTCACCAGTTGCGGTTCGCTTGACACCAGCAATTGGTTGCGTTTCCTGTGTACTAGGTAGGTTAGCAACATCGATTCGGCTGCGGATAAACTTTTCTGCCTTTTGATCGCCACCAATAGCAAGGTCGATAGTTGCTTGGGGTATTTCCAGTTTTCCAATTACGTTGGTTTTACCAGATATAATATCTTCGTAGGAAGGTATTTCTACGGGTTTAGGCTGAAGCATAGCTGCTGCTTCATCCCGCATACTCACAGGAAGATTAGCTGTTGGAACTCTTGGTTGTGGAAAAGTCTGAAGTTCAGCCATAGATTAAACACCCATTTCAATTAGGACATACCGTCCGTTAACCACTTTGTACGTGCCAGAAAGTACTTCTTTCGTTTCTTTATTCCGAAGAGTAAATCCACTCATGGTATTTCCGCCAGTCGGTTCAACCGTCTTAGGGTCGATACTGCCCGTAGGAGCGTTTTGGGGAGCAGGTTGTGGAGATTCTACCACTGGTGCTGCGGTTGATTCGTTTCTTTGTATATTGGTTTCTGGTAGCGGACCTGTTCCTTGTCCTTGTGGGGCGGCTGATTGAGCCGGAGCAACAGGAGCAGAAGGTTGAACAGTCTGGCTACTTTGTTGGGCTTTGACTTCTACTGGGTTGCCTTCTACATCAATGTAGATATTTCCACCGTCGTTATCTGTGACAGGAATACCCCCAGACAGTGCGGGAAACACGGGTCTTCCGTCTATGCTGATATATTGTGTAGATGGTGCTTGGCCTGTTGGTGGATCGTAGGCTGGTGCCATAGTACCATCTGCTGATTCTATGTACTGTGCAAAGCTGCCCTGACCACCCAGAGCCTTCTTAGACAACTTATCAATACCGACGATTCCCTTAATTAGTTTCTTGGATGCAACAGTTGCTTTTCCTGAACCTGTCCCAACGGTTTCTATGATTGCACCGTATCGTGCTTTTTTGGTTTCGAAATCTGAAATAGCAACTCTCAAACGAGCCTTCATTGCAGCCGGTGTATCAAAATTTTGACCAAGACGAGCAAGTTGGTTTTCAATGTCTTGGTTAGACAGTCTACCTGACGGATCAGCAGCACGTGCCATCTGGAATGCAAGAGATATACGAAGAGCTTCAAAGGCTGCGTATCTTGCGCCAGCTTGCTCTAGGGTTTCTCCTTCTTTCCGATTTAGTTTTCCGCGTTCACGAGCCATTTCAATTTTATTATTTAAGCCCGATACATAACTGTCTGTCAAGAACCTATAGGGTTCACCGGTTTCAGGATCTATTCTTCCTTTCAAAGCTGCAGCCTCAGAATCGCTTCTTATGTCCGCAGCCGGAGCAAAAGCACTAACAGTTGATCTTGTTATTTTTGTGGAATTATCGGCAAGGGCTGTAAATATAGCCCCAACAGATGCAAGCTTGCCTTTAATTGAATCGAGAACAACCGGCGCGTCAAATTCGGTTTCTGCCATGTTGAGCAAACCATATATACCTGTGTCACCGCCTTCTGTCCCTAAAACTTCAGTTAGTTCCATGTTAGCCGCTTCAATTTTTCCGTAGTCGGATTCTTTAGCGGTTTGTCCAAATAACTCTCGCGCAGAAAACAAACGGTTTGAAATTGACTCGTCAACATAGTCGAAGTTAGTATCTGGGTCCCAGTTTTCTACTTCTTGAAATGCTCCGAACACATAGGCGGCACCTATTGCGCTACCGTTTGTTTTTTCAATGATGGTGTTGAGGAGTGTTGCAGCATTTTCCTGTGTCATGCTAGAGATAGCAAGGGCTTTGGTAGGAAAAACCAACCCTTTATCTGAAAAATCTTTTGCAATGTCTCGTGCAGCGTTGAACCACGACTGACGCTCTGCTTTGGTAGCCATACCAGTTTGCTCAGTGTACTTGGCCCAGACATTTGGTAAATTTTCAAAGTCAGTTCGAAGAGAGTTTCCAAGTGTATTGTAGCCTGCTTCATACTCACCAAAGCCGCTGGCAACAATAACGTCTGTAGGATTAGTAGGACTTACGTATGCCGGTTTACCGTTGGTTTCACCGTACGCTCGACTTAAAGTACTATAGTTTTCGTCTCCTGTACGCTGACGCATGATTGTGTCAAACTCTTGAATACCTCTCAAGATAGATGTGTCAATCTTAATTTCTTTGCCGCCCTGCTTGCTTTTTGCAAAATCGTTGAGGATACGGCTTGCATGAGCAGTATATAGGCTTTGAAGTCCAGCTACTTCTGCATCGTCTGCCTCTAGAAGCATGTTTCTATTTTTTGTGTTTCCAAGAAGCTGTGAGTTCATATCTGCAATAGCACCGTAGCTATCGCCCAAAGAACTAAACTTTCTAACGTCAACATTAAATCCAAATCTGCCCACTTTTGATTCGTATGCGCTGGCTTTGGTTATAGCACCTTGCATCTTTGCAAGATCCAAATCTATCCCGTCGGTTGCGCGACCAAACATATCAATAGGCTCACGCTCACTGAATTTTTGACGAGCGGATTTAATCAGAGGAAATATGCCGCTGGTATCTTTCTTAGGATCAAAGCTTGCTTGAATTGCCAATTCTTCAATTCTGTCAACTTTAGCCTGTTCAGCTAAACGTCTTGCTTCTTCTTTTTCAATGCTCTGTGTGAAGCCCTTGATAAGGCCAGTAGCGAATGCTGCACCAATACCCATCTTATTCAGCCTCTTCCATCTGTTTCATGTTCATAAAGCTTTCTGGCTCCGGCTCATCCGGTATGTAGCCACGCCGAATTTCCTCGTTAATCTGTTCGCTAACATACGCAAACATGCTAGGATTGTTTTGCTTCATCATCTGGAAGAATGTATCGTCGTCCATTTCATCACGCTCTAGTTCGTCGTCGTTCTCAAAGAAACGATACGGAATACCTTCCTCTTCTGCCATCCCAGCGATTACCATTGCAAGAGGACCCTTCATCATCACGCCAACATCAGGGTTAAACCGACCCTCTTGGAACCCCTGCATGATATATCCTTCGACAAGCACCTCGACAGAGGCACCGACGATTAGCATCTTCATCATTTCGCGTTTGACTTTTTTTACCTTGAGGCTGGCTATAGCTCTGTTCAAGGCCTCTTCTGCATCGACGGTTTGAGGGGGCTGACCCCAAGCGTAGTTTTGATTGTCTTGTGTTAGGCTATATCCCGGTGGTACTCGTGCGAAGGGATCTTTCGCTTCGATGCTTCCACGCATAGGCTGATCTTGTGCTATTCTCATATGCCTACCTCACCTTTCAATGTCGCCTCTGCAAGGACTTTTGTTTTGCGTCCAGACCGAACAGTAGGGGTTACCTCTTGTCCTGCTGCTGCACGTAGGTTTTGAAGATGTGGGTTTTGGGAATTGTACAGGGCTTCCCAATATCGTGATACCTCTGGGTTTTGATATAGACGCTGTTGCATTTCAGGCATCTGGACCTGACCGACTGCTGTACCGCGAGTCAATTCCTTTATAGTACGTGCTCTTTCTATTTCTGGTGCTTGACTAAATAATTGAGCGTCCTTGCCTTTTGATTCAACCCAAGCTTGTGCACCCTTCTTGATAAATCCCAGAGCGGTTGAGGAATCGTACAAACCGGCATCTTCGTCAGCAAACATGTCTGCTGGATTGCTGCTTCTTCCGCTCCCAAACAACGAACTTCCGAAAGTCCATGCCGTGCTAATAGCATTACCTAAACTAAATATTTTATCAAGCATCTATTTTCCTTACTTAGCGTTTGCAATCCACTTGGTAATCCAGTTTCCAACTCCGGCAGCTAGGTTGTCTTTTTGCTGCTGATCGTAGATTTTCTGGCTGTTAGCAAATTCCATCGCCATGATACCAATCTCATGTTGACGCTGCAGTTGTGACTCCCCTTTTTGAAAGTTCCACGCTGCACTGTCGCGATACTGTTGCCACAGATTATTCATTGCATTTTGTGTTGCATTAAAAGTGTTCTGAACGTTTTGGCGGTTGGCTTCGTTAGCGGCTGCAGTATTTGCCGTGTTTACTTGTCTGCGCCACTGAACGTTGGATTGATCTACAGCAAATTGCATGTTTGCGTTGAACTTGTCACGGGCATCGTTCATAGAGGCATTGAACTGGTTCATTGCGTTGGCTTCACCTGCGTTAAACTGCTCCATAGCAGCGATACGGTTAGCGTTTGCTGTCTCGACCTGACTGCCCAACTCAGCAAAGAATTGCTCAACTTGCAACTCGTTCTTTGCGTTGAACTGCTGACGGGCGTTTTCTTCAGCCGCATCTTTGAAAATACCTTGAGTCAGGGCGTTGTACGAAAGGGTATTGGCCTGCTGTTGTGCGTCAAGGTTCTTTGTTTCGGTAGCAAGAAGAGACTGTGCGTTCGTCACTGCAGAGGTCAGACGGGCACTCAAGTTTGCCTTGTCCATTGCCGCAAAGGTTGCAGCGTTGGACAGAGCCATCTGCTGTTCATTGTTCAGGTTTGCAAGCTGAATCGTTGCGTACTTCTTTGCGTCGTCTGCTGCAATTGTGATTCCAGATTCCAAGACAGCCTGAGTCATTGCTGCTGCAGCCATCGAACTGCCGCCCAATCCACGTGCCTGCATAATACCGCCGATTTTACGAACGGCAGGAGCAGCCCACGGGGGCATCGGCTGACCTTGCTGGATGCTTTTCATAAGCTGACCAAGCTGATACTGGGTGGTAGCCCGTTGGTCTAGCTGCTGAGTTGCTGCTGTGCCGATTGCTCCTGCAGACGGACCGGCTTGGACACCAGTCATGTCAACCTGTACAGGCTGGGTGATCTGAGCAGCTTGCATCGTTCCTATCTGGGGGGTTACCTGCGTGGTAGTTGCGACTTGGCCTACTCCGGGAGCAGGTTTGGTAGGAACATAAGGTAACATTTGATAACCGCCAATAGGTGGCGGGATTCCCGGAAGTGACGGACCCGGTATGGGTGCTAATGTAACACTGGGAGTAGTTGCAGGAGTAGGTACTTGAGTACCGGCAGTGCCTTGTATTTCATTCGGATCAATCGTCTGTTTTACAGGTACTGCGGCAGGAATACCCGCTCCGGCAAGCGCACCTACTTCCTGTTGCAATTGCTGATCTGTAGTAATCGTCGCCATAGCTTATCCTTACCTTTTATCCAAAGCTTTATCTAGCTTATCTTCTACGCGGTGCAAGGCTTCCATGACACGGCGCATATCATCGCGAACATCCATACGAGTAGCGTATTCTTCGCGAGTCTTGTTTAACAAGATTTCGATGCGCTTCTGCTCTTTGTTTACGCCGCTTGCCCACCAAGCACCACCTGCAAGGATCAAACCGACGAGCATGTCTATGAGGTTGTGCATTTCCATCGTTATGCGTAGGGGCTATCGCCAAGTACACTTGTATCCCAAGCTGCCTTCAAGCTAGCAATGTCTGAAGCACTGTCGATTGCTGATGCGGCGGGTGCATCACGCAAGGCATCCTTTGCTGTTGCAATAGCAGTTGTGCTGGTGCCAGCCTCTAGTGCCTTCATTAGCTCAACGTCTTTAGCCGCAAGCAATGGCGCACGAACTTCCCGAATTTTATCACGGAAGATTTCCTTTGCCTTAGTCATGTCCTCTGAAATAACAGAGCCTGACAATGACCATGCACCACGAAAGTGACGGTCAGAAGGTACGGTTGCTGTAGAAGCATCAATCTGATTACCGTCCTTATCTACGATGTATGTTGTTACTGCCATTAGGTTTCTCCTCTTAGGCTGCTAAATCAGTGACTGTTAGTTCTTCAGTAATTTTCCAAGCGTTGCGCCACTCACGAGTGCTTGGTAACTGTTCTTTGCGGCAGATAACCAACTTGGGTTTGTTGCCTTCGTTCCAAGTCTGCCATACAGACTGTGGACAATCCTTCATAATTAGGTATTCGATTGCTTCTTCCTCAGTCATCGCTGGTACAGGCTCAGTGTTGTGCAGCAAGTAACCACGAGTGTGCTTCTTGAAGTCAGGCTGCGCTTCATCCTTTGCCAACTCGTGATACACCCAGACAGGTGGTAAAATACCGCCCTGCAATGCACACGCCATCCAGTTAGGGTCAGGCACAAGTATCTTGGCGCACTCATCAACGCTGTCCTCATAGACTACACGATAGTCTGACTGCACACCTTCTAGGTTTTCCTTTGCCCAGCAGAGGCGGTCAAATAGATGTGTGCCTTGAAACTCAGGTGTCTGCATTATGCTAAGTCTCCGTGTACTGCGCTGTTTATTACTACTACGTCCGCTGCTGCGGTTCTGTCGTTGTTAAAGCCAACAATCCCATATTGGCTAGAAGTGTTGGTGGTGTTGTATGGCATTTGCAAAACATAGCCTATTGTATTAGTTGAGCCTTCTTGTCCTGTTGTTGAGTAATTCCCGTTATTCATACTATTAGTAAATGCAAGAGTGGTTACGCCAAGACCACCATCTGTGATTGAGGCGACATTGAAACTGTCTCTATTGGACTGTGTGCTTGTCTGATTGGTATTAGCCCAAGCCTTCACACTACCATTAACAACGTAGTCTGTAGTAAGTGACCCTGCGGTCGAATGGGTCAGTGTATCCGCTGCGATTGTTCCAGCCATTATGCTAGGTCTCCTGTTACTTGGATGCCAACATAATGTAGGTCTGAGTTTGTTGTATTATTTGCGTAGCTATTTTTCACACGGACAGAACCTGTTTGCATCATTGATGTAGGGTCTTGGCTGGCCGGAGTAGATAGCCAGTTTGATTGCGCCACGCTAGTGCCAGTAGAACCAGACCACATATAATTTCCACTAGACAAAGAATTAGAAAAGTTAACGGTTTGGTCTCCGGTCGCATTATCCGTAATGCTTGCAAGATTAAAACTATCCCTAGCTGTAGGAGTACCCGTACCGTCAAAGTTAACCCAAGCCTTCGCCAGCCCCTGCATCACATCGGTTGATGAGCCAGTGAGACCAGAGATGTTCGTTACTTTTAATGTACTCATGCTAAGTCTCCTATAATTGACGCAAAAGCACCAAATAAATCAGCGTCTGCCCCTGCACCGTTTTGGTCTGAACCGTAGCGTACATTTAATTGAACTTGTGTTGTAGATGGTGTAACGCTACCTTCCATTTGCATACCAGATATTCCCCTCTCCGGTTGCGTTTGCTCGTTTGTAGCCGTCCTATTGTGAACCCCACCAAGAAAACATCTGTCAGTTGTTGAAGAATATGCGTTAGCAAATGCGCTGGTATAATTGCCGCTAGAGTTATCTGTTAAACTGCTTTGGTTTAGGCTTCCGCGTACAACGGAATTTATGGCTTCGTAGTTTATCCAGTATTTAGCAGCTTCCTGCTTTGTCAGCGTAACCGGACTACTGCCATCACTCGCTACAATTGTATCTGTTTTGATTGTACTCATTATACCACCGTCCAAGTTTCACCAGTGCCGACTGTTACCGTCACACCAGTATTGATTGTGATTGGTCCAGCCGACATTGCGTTCTTGCCATTTGTAATTGTGTAATTTGTGGTCACTGTTTGACCATTCTCATAGAATATCTGGTCAGAGCCACCGCCTGTTGCACCAGCCGAAATCCCTGTCAAAGAAGAACCGTCACCAGTGTAACTTGTTGCCGCAACAGTACCGGTTACTGTTATGCCTGTAGCTGTTGTTTCAATTTTTTTAGCATTGTTATGGTAGAGTTCAACCGCACCATCATCAATAAATTTAGCAAGAGTTTCACCAGAACCATCAATGTTGAGAGTACCGGTTACGGCTACATGACCATCTGTACCGTCCCAATGAATTTGCAAATCAGAACCATTACCAAACTTTGCCTTTACGTTGTCACTGAAAGACAAGTCACCGGATGTCTTCGTATCCGCTGCATCTGAACGAAGAAACTGTGAACTGTCGATGGAATCTAGAGTTGCAGCATTACCGCCATTTGCAGACGTAATAAACCCGCTATCATTGTTGAAGCCGGAAATATTGATATTCCCTTTGGTTAGCTTCTTTTGATTACCGACTGCATCGACTACAGCAAAGAAGTCACCGTCACCATCCGAAGTTGACGTGGTGAGTTCGTTTAGGTCGAGAGAAAGGGTGTGTGTAATCCCCTCACCCGAAGTAGCCCCGGTAGAGTCGATACCAGTACCGCCAGTAATAGTACCAACGTAGTTTCCAGTCGTGTCGGTTCCCAGTGCAACAGAGTTAGCCTGAATCGTAGCTGTGCCTGTTACGTTGCCTGAACCGTCAAATGAAGCAGATGTCCATACTACATCGCCAGTCATTCCAATGGTGCGGCCTGTTGCAAGGGCGGTAGCCGTAGCAGCGTTGCCCGTAGTGCTTCCAGATGTCCCAGATACGTTTCCTGTCACATCCCCTGTTAGTGCAGCCGTTATTGTTCCGGCAGAAAAATTGCCACTTGCATCGCGGGAAACAATAGTGTTTGCCGTGTTTGCATTAGTGGCATTGGATGTAACTGTAAATGTTGCGCCTTCAGCACTTGCTGAACCAGACAGACCCACACCGCTTACCGCTCCGGTTGCAACGTAGTTGCCGGTTGTTTTCGTACCTAGAGCAACCGCGTTGTTGGCGATACCTGC
>Ga0208795_1000559_pt1 | contig 17888 bp, 9 predicted proteins | sample CB_VirMetaG_6_FD_184541 | JGI IMG/M metagenome (GOLD analysis project Ga0208795, IMG submission 184541) | Freshwater to marine saline gradient viral communities from Chesapeake Bay - CB_1508_2 Viral MetaG (SPAdes) (version 4) | ecosystem: Environmental > Aquatic > Marine > Coastal | place: USA... | reverse complement strand
CGAAGCGTATAAGAAAAACGGATTAAAAGTACATATGACTAATATCTGTAGCGAAATAGCTTTGCATACGGATGAGAACCATAGTTTTGTATGTTGCTTGTCATCATTAAATCTTACAAAATATGAAGAGTGGAAAGATACTAACCTTATTTATGATGCGATTTGGTTCCTTGATGGAGTACTTGAAGAGTTTATTCAAAAGGCTAAAGGCCTTAAAGGATTTGAAAACTCAGTTCGTTCTGCGGAAAAAGGAAGAGCGCTTGGTCTTGGAGTCCTTGGGTGGCACACTTACCTCCAACAAAATGGAATACCTTTCGAAGGGCTTCAAGCTCAGTTTGAGACTAGGAGAATATTTAGCCAGATTAAAATTGAAAGTGAAAGGGCTTCGCGTGCACTCGCCGAGGTATACGGAGAACCTCTTTGGTGTCGTGATACTGGATATAGGAATACTCACCTTAGGGCTATTGCACCTACTGTATCAAATAGTAAACTATCTGGTAATGTGTCTCCAGGTATTGAGCCTTGGGCTGCTAATGTTTTTACAGAGCAATCTGCAAAGGGTACGTTTATTAGAAAGAATAAAGAACTTATTAAAGTTTTAAAGAAAGTAGGAATTGATACAGAGGAAACCTGGAACAAGATACTTGAAGATGGAGGAAGTATTCAAGATATAAATAGTTTAGATGATTGGGGATATATAAATAAAAAATTAGTATATTTACCAGATACATCAGAGCAAGACATGCTAAATGGCTATGACAATGTTAAAGATGTGTTTAAAACATTTAAAGAAATAAATCAGTTAGAGTTAGTTAATCAAGCTGGTATACGTCAACAATATATAGACCAGTCGGTCAGTTTAAATCTTGCCTTCCCAAGTATTGCTACACCAAAGTGGATTAATCAAGTTCACTTTGAAGCATGGAAGAAAGGAGTAAAAACATTGTACTACACAAGAACAGAATCTGTGTTACGAGGAGATGTTGCTGCTAAAGCAATGGATCCAGATTGCTTATCCTGCGATGGGTAGTATAATACTTAGTTAGTTTAGTTAGTTATATTAAAAAAGGGGAGGCCGTGAAGCTTCCCCTTTTTCGGTTACAGGAACGATTGGGTATGGTGCCCATTTTATTTTGTTCCTTTCTTTTTAACAGGTACACAATTAGGCACTCTTTTAGAACCTTTCATTTTAAAACCTATTGCTTCGTAGCCTGACCAGCAAGCTTTTACTTTTTTCTTTTTCATTATTTTCTACCTTTTCTAGTTTTACCTTTAGCTGCATCTGGCAAATCTCCAATTTGATTACCAACTTCTTTAATAGCGGCACCTACATCGGCTAGCTCCTCTTTAATTCTTCCTAAACGATGCATGGTTTGTTCTTTTACCTTAGCTGCTTTGTCTTCAATAGCATCTGGTATAAAGTCTTTATCGGCGTCTTTAATTTTGCCTAAGTGCATAAAGCCTAATACAATGTTTAATAATATTGATAATCCTAAAATAATAATTAATGGTTCCATAGTTATTTGTTTTTATTTAAATTCATCTTTAAACTCATCTTTAAATTCATCTTTAAATTCGCTTTTAAATCCTTTTTTATTCTTTTTTGCTGCTTCAATTTCTGGATCTTTTAATCCAACATCCCAAGTGTTATAGCCTAAAAATAAAGCTGTACGTTGCCATGCTTCTGCTTCTTGATTTGTTAAAGCTTGCAAGTTTTGCGCTTTTGTAACAACACGATCTAATGGTATGTTAAATGCCGCTGAAGTTAAACTTCCAGCAATACCATAATAAGGGTGATTTGGATTAGCAAAGCTAACATCATCAACAACTTTTTTGCCGTATTTATAAGCATTCATTGCGTTATTAATTTTTCTAGCTTTAATACCAATGGCTGGGGATATATTTAATAATTCTATAATAACTTTTGAATTGTCAGCATTCCAACCTTTATCATTTTCTTTTGCCCATGCAATAATTGCATTCTTTAGTGTAGCCACAGCAGCCCCTCCAATCCCAGAGCCTCTTAAAGCACTATCTAATACAGTATTAGCCGCTCTTAAAGCTTTGTCATCTAACTTTAAATTTTCATCTTCATCATCACCAAACACTCCAGCAAATAAAGCGTTTTGTAAAAAAGAAAATATTGTGTTTTGAATCGCTCCATAATAAACAAGTCTTGACACATTTGCTTTAAAGCTACCTCTACCATTTATTAAATCTAAAGCGGCTTTCTTTTGTAAGCGGGTCATTTGCATAGTTGTGTTTTGGAATGCTAAAAATATCCTTCCAATAACACTAACTTGCTGATTAGATAATAAATCTTGTCTTGAAGATTGCTGAGTACGCTCTGCTATTTCTTGAAAGTCTAAAAAAGCTTCTTCTTTAGCTTTAGCTTCAGTCATGCCTTCTTTAATATACTTTTGCTCTCTATTATATAAAAACGGCGCTCCACCTGTTGCTATAGCAATGTTATCTCCATATTTAGTAAGCGAAAATCCTTTTTCTAAAATATAAGCTAATAAAGCTTTGTTTTTATTTTTACTACCTTCTAATCTAGCAACAAGTTCAGACTCGTTTATATCTGTTTTTAAGCCTTGTCTACGCTCTTTCATCCAATCAGAGTTAAATATATTAACCCAATATTTTGCGTACATTTTAGGACTCCCTGCGATAAATTTACCTTGAGCAAATATATTGTTGTCTTCCCAATTTGTAAAGTTAACAATAGAAAGCTGTTGCAGCAATGCTGATCTCGTGTTAAAAAACATGGTTGTAGCTACCGAACCTCTAACCCAGTCTAAATATGCAGAAGCCATTTTATTGCCGCCTTCATTTCTTGCCCTACCTTTTTCAATACGGTAAAGCATATCCTCTAATGCTCCTCTTAATTTTGATCCATAAGCAGCTTCAATTTTATTTAAATTATCTTCTGAAAATATAATATCAGCATTTGTAATAAATTCTTCAAATATTCTAGCCCTACCAATTTTACTTAGTATTTCTTGAAGATCCATTTCAACCGTACTGGCCGTCCAATCAGCTTCTGGTTGTAACCAACTTTCTGTTTTATTTGGTACATCTATAAGCTCTTCTGCAAATTTTAAAAGCTTTTCACTGGAATTAACAGAATCTATTAGTTCAGCTTTATCTGTTTCGCTTATTCCTGGAATATCATAGCCAAGTCTATCCCACATCCATGTTCTAACAGCGTGGTCATTTGTATAATATTTATAATCACTTTCTTTTCTAAGTACTTTAGTAATGCCTTTATTTGATTTTACAACTTCTTGCCATCTTTGTTTTATAGCTTGTCTCTCTCCATTTAATTGTGAATTTGCTTTAGCTAAGGGTCGTAACAACTTTTCTTCAAAAAATTGCATATCAGCATCGCCTTGTTTTTTTGTGCCTAAAAAATTATAAAGCAATCCAACAAAATCATCCGCGGAGGGTGGTACAAAAACTTTAAGTTTTCCCTTGCCTTGCCCTTGTAATTTAGCAGTAGCTTTTGAAATAGTTTCTGTTGCAAGCACTCCTTTTTTACGTTCTAACATTTCGTTAAACGTAGTGTTCATAGACTTGCTAAATTTTTGTAAATCACCTGGTTTATCTGGGAATCTTTTAAAATTTTCAAAAGTAATATTAGGCTTTCCTTCTATTATATTTTCTAAAACTAATTTAGGAAATTTGTTTTTAAAGTAAGCATTAAAATATCTATACAATGGATTTTCTCCTATTTTGTAACTTTTTGGAAATCTTTGTTGTAATTTACCTTTTACTAATATATTGTCAAAAGATTTAGGTACTAATGCAACTTTTGAATTTTCAAGTATATTTATAACCTGATCAAAATTAACACTATTGTCTAATCCCATTGTGTATCCAATAATTGCTCTTGCTAAATAAGAACTTGGAGTAATGTGTTCATATACATATTGTTTAGCAACTTTACCAGGTATTCTAGCTATATATTCAAGCTTTGCGGCTAATTTTAAAGATGTAGACATGTTAGAAAGCAATCCTGTTGTAGCCACAGCAAGTTCTTGCCCACTTATTTTCCCTATATCAGTATTATCTTCATTAATATCATAAGCATATTTTAAAAATTTAATAATTAATTTAACATCATCTTGTGCATCTTTAGATAAATTATTTCTTTCTATAATATTAATTTTGCTTGTATTTTCAACGTCTATATCGCTAGCGCTAGCTGATTGAACATAAAACTTTCCTTTTACATTTGTTTCTTTAAAATATATAGATTTTCCCCCAACTACATCTTTAAGGCTAAATTGATCTTTTTCTTTTTCCGTTAAACTATCATTTTTAGTTATAAACAGATCGTATACTGTAGAATTGTTTTTTAAGAAACTTGATTTTCCATTAGCAAAAGCTCTTCCAAATGCTCTAATTGCAAGTTTAACGGCGTCTACATTAGATTTATTTTCTACTGTACGTAAATAATTTTGAAAATTATTAAGAATACTTAATGCTGTTTTTTGTTTTTCTTCAGAAGTTAATTTTGATATATCAAAGCTTGTTAAGCTTTTAATGCTATCTTCTATAGATTGAGATTCAAAAACTAAATCATTTATATAATCTGAAAATTTATCAGCTAATTTAGATCTGCTTATTTTTTTCTCTTTTAATCCTAAATAAGTTTTTCTTCTTTGATAAAATATTTTCCAAACACGAATTATTTCATCTTTAGTTTCTTTGCTTATATTTAAATCCGGGTACACTTCGTCAAAAATAGCGGGTATCTTATTTATATCTCCTTCAAAAAATGCTTTTCTTGAAAACTCTTTTATTTTTAAATTATTGTCTCCTACAAAATTATAATATTGATTAGGATTTAATTTAGTGTTAAGTATTGATTTAAGTCCTGCTTTAGAAAATTTAATATTCCCTCTCTCTAGACTTGTAGCAACTTTTTCGGCTAAACTATCTGAAAATTCAATTCCGTATACAGATGCTCTTTCTCCTATTTTTTGCGTAATAGGCCCATTAGATAATATGTCTTCTTGTAAAATTTCAAATCCAATTTCAGAAGCCAATTGCCTTGACAATGAATCTAAAGCATTTACTTTTATTTTATTTCTTAAAGCCCCATCTTGAAAATGATAATCAACATATTCATTTTCTTTTAATATTTCTTTTATTTTAGGATTTCTTTTAATAAACTCTGGTCCAGATGTTAATCCGCGAGCAGCGGCATTATCTCTGTCAATTTTAAGTTTATTACCATTTGCATCAACCCAATCATATTTATAGGCACTTATTCTTGTTGGAGCAACCCATTCTCCGTTAACTCTTTTAAGTATGCCTTTTCTAAAAAACGGATGTTTAGATAAAAATGTAGTGGTAAAATTATCTAAAATTGTTTCTCTATTTTCTATTAAAAATTGCTCTAAGCCTTGTTCTTTAATATATTTTGCAATAGGCTTTCTTAAAGATTCAGCTAAATCTGCTTTTATATCATTAACATAATTTGCAGAAGTTCTATTTTTTGATTGTTCTTCCGTAAATCCTTTAGATGCTAGTGAAGCAAATTTTTCAACAGCTGTAGTAATTTCCGTTGTTAATTCAGCTGGAAAATTAATTGTTTCTTTTAATTTAGGTTTTTCTTTTTTAGGTTTTTCTTTTGCAATTTCTTCAGAAGCAATAATAGCATCTTCTGCTGTTTCTGTAGCCATTACGTCTTTTACTTCTGTAATATCAGATTTAAAAGTACTTGCTTCGTCTTTGCCTAAAAGCTTGTTGGCTAATGTAATACTCCTTGCTGCTAAATATTTATTAATATAAGCCGCTAATGGAACTCCTTTATTCTCTTCTGGCTTATAATTTAATGTTAATCCTAAAACCCCATAGGTTGGGTCCATTAAAATGTCGTCTATTAAATCTTCTTTATACGTTGTAAAGCCAGGTCGATCTCTATATCTGCCTGCAATTTTAGCAGCCATACCCTTGTATTGATCAACAATCTCCATTGCACCGTCAACCCCTTGTTCATCATATATTTGCTGAACTTTTTTAGAAGCATCTGCTGGAATAGAATATTTTTTAAGATCCTCAGTAGTAGTAGTAGTAGTTTTATTTGAAACCAGCGCACCCGTTGCGCCTTTTTTTGCTGTAGCAATTACTTTTTCGCTTATTTTATTTTTTAAAAGACTTTTATTATAATCTTTTATAAAATTATATACGTCTTTACCATTATTAAATTTAGCTGCAACTCCAGATCTTGTAAATGTTTGTCTTAAAAAATCGCCAATTTTAGTAAATAAATTTTCTTCAAATTTAATATCACCATTTAAAGTTGCTTCTGAAAATAAAGTTAAAGCTTCCTCTAAAGCATCACTAGTGGTTCCTTCCCCCTTTGAAGCATCTTCAAGATAACTAGCAAGTCTTAAATTAAATTCACTATTTGAAACCTGATCTTTATCTATATTAAGCAGTTCATTATACAATGCTGCTCCTAGCTTCTCTTGTGTTTCTGGGCTATTTTTAACAGTTTCAAACAAAACAGCATGGAAAACTTCATGAGCATCAGTAGTAATAACCCCATCTTTTAATGCAGCCGCTCTATTTATTATTATTTCGTTTTGACCAGTTTTTTTGTTTTTAAAGAAAGAACCGTATTGGTTTGAAAATTTTTCTTTGCTGCCAGTTTCTTTTAAATATTCATTTATTTCCTCTACACTATTAAAATTATCATTTATTTTAACGCCTAACTCTTCTGCTAATTTTTTGCTTCCTTCAATTAATTTAGCCTCTGTTTCTAACTTTGTTTTTGTAACTGATGACTCTGCTATTTTTTTATCTATTTCAGCTATTTCTTTATTTACAGATTCATGAAAAGCAGAATCTAAATTAGATTTTTTATCGACAAGTTTTTGCTTTTCAATTAATAAATCTAATTGATCAGAGCTTACATTTTCTGGAGCAATTTTTGAAGCTCTTACTAAATCTGTAGCAAAAATTCTTGCTTCTTGTAATGCTTTTTCTTGTTCAACATATTCAGGTAAAACCTCATTATTTTGATTTCTAGGTAAAGACGCTATTTGTGTTTTAAGCGCATCTAATACTCCATTTGATTGTTTTATTACATCTTTATATATTAAGTCTTTTGTTCTTTTAAAATCAGCCCTAGCGCCTATAGAACCTAATCCTCCTGATAATATTACCGTGCTTGCTGCTAAATTTTTTTGAGCAATTATATCTGTAAAACCATTTTCCTCTACAGAAATACCTGATGTAATTTTTATAAGATCACTAAGAGCGAGCATAGACTCCTCTTCAAAAATTTCTTTACCTATATTAGTAAAATATGTTTTTGCAGCATTAGATATTGCTTTTTTATTTGCTGCATTTTTTAAACTATTAAATAATCCTGCTTTTACCGCTTTTGTTCCAGCTTTAACAATTTGTGTATCTGGCATTATGGATTGAACAACTCCTTCTCCTATTGAGGTTAAATTTCCATAAGCTAATGCTTGAAGCTTATTTAAACCAGCGTCTTCCCCTTCTTTTATATTATCCGATATAGTAGCTTTAAAAGCACCTTGGGCTAATAATAAATCTTGTTTAACTGAAGGTGTTAAAAATTTACCTCCTTTATATGCTTTACTAAGCATTTTGGTAGCACTATTTAAATTTCCCTTAGAAGCTTCTGCCATTATTAATAAACTAAAAGGCAATGCTTCAGCAAAAGTATTAATAGCATTTGCGCGGGTAATATTATAATTTCCTTTTTCGTCTACAATTTTAAAATTATCAGATTGTGGTAATCCTAATCCCGTGTTAGCAAAGGCATTTAATTGATCTGTAAAGGCATCTATGTAAGAATATTTATCTTCCCCAGTTATTGTTTCGGTTATAGCATCAGCAGTTTTAAGTATCATAGAAGGTATGCCAACAGCACCCTTTTTTGCCATAGAATACATTTCATTAGAAAAAGTATAAAAAGCATTTAAATTTGGACTAATATCTAATTTAGCACCCTCTTCTTCTCTTTCTTTTGATTTTGCAAAATTCTTTAATACTTTTCCGCCGGATTCAATTACGTATTTAGATTGTAAGCCTTGTATGTTTTTTGTAAAATCTTCGTTTTCTAACTTTGTTTTATTTAATAAATTATTATACTTATTAATTAATTGATTTTTATAATCAAGGGCTTGTTGGTTAGTTGGTTTAATTGCATCTATTTGAGAATTTAAAGCCTTAAGCTCTTCTGTTTTTTTAGAATAAGTTTGAGCGTATATATTAGATTCTTCTTCAATTACACGATTTAAAACATTAACTTTAGATGTGTTTATAATATTTTCTTTTTCATCTAAAGATAATCTGCCCTGAGAAGCTTTTTCTAAAGGAATATTTTTTTCTTTAAGAACATTTATTAATTCAGTTTTAACTTCTGAACTAAGATTTAAAGTTTCGTTAGCCTCTTCGTTTTTTGCGCTTCCAAAAGAAAATACTTTAAACAAATCTGTAAATGCTGAATCAGCATTATATGCTTCTGTGTCTTTTTGTATTTGTTCTATTGCTTCTAAAACGCCAGGATTACGTTTTTTTATTAATTCAAGTTCTTTTTTTGCATCATTTTGCAACTCTTGAATCATTTTAACTTGCTGTTCTTTATCGGTAATATTATTTAATATTAAACTTTCATCTTTTGAATTACCGATTATAATATTATTTAATTCAGAAACTCTATCTAAATCTTTTGCAAGCATTTTCCCTTCTTTTACAATAGGAGGAACTGCTTTAATTTCACTTTTTTTGTTAATGTCTTTTGTTAATTCATTAACTCTTTTAATGCTAAAGTCCTGCTCTCTTGTTAACTGCTGGCGTATTGCATAAGGAAGTTTCTTTTTTTCTTCTAAACTAATTTCTTGTAATTCCAAAGAACCATCTACCGATGGCGATACCGTATCTGTTAGCTGAATTTCGGGTGCTGCAGTTCCCGCCACAGGCGCACCCTGTCCCTGGCTTGTTGGCTTTCCCGCTTCAGCGTCTTCCTTCTTTGTTATGCCAAACTTGGTTATATAAGAATTTAAATCTAAACCCTTTGCTTCAGCCGCGGCTTGAACTTCTTCTAGGGTAAATTCTGTACCTTCGTATTCGAACATATTATATATATTTAATTATGGTAATTTTGCTTTTTCTGCTGGATCTATAACTCCCGGATATTGCAAGCCTGTTGCATTAAACAATTTAGTAACAACTTCATTTAAAGTTTCATCACTTCTAATTTGTTCTCCAAAGCTGGGTATTTTTGAACTTTCAATAGTATATCTTGTTATTTTATCGTCTCCTTCGCCTGCAGATTCGGTCTTTTTAATTTTTAAACCAATTTTTTGTAATTGTTCTGCAAATCCAGATTCACCCATAGAAGCTATTGTTTGCCCGCCTAATTTTGCGGTTTTATTATTTTTATCTGTAAAATTTTCTTCAAATATTTTATTTACGTATAATGCTTCATATGCATCATCAACATTTTTTTGTATAGATTTTAACTTTACTTGTTCATTAGTAGGCGGCCTGTCTGGTTTATCGTCTTTAGGACTAATAGGAATAGACATAGATTGATATTCAATAGGTACTTCAGCCATACCTCTATTAACATACGCATTTATGAAAGCTTCATTAGCGTCTTTAGAAAATATATTATTATTGCCACTGTCACTTCCAAGGGCTAATTTTTCTTTGCCTTTGCCTAAAGTATTTTCCCAATCTTTTTGTGCTTGAGAAGGGTTAGCTAATAATCCTATAGCTTCAGCTCTAAGCTTTGGCTTTAATACATTTTCAATTGCAGTTTTATTATAAGGATGTATTACGGTTCTATATGTTACCCCATCTTTTTTAAATTCTTTTATTTCTTTAACTTCAGGATTAAAAAAACCCGGACTTAAATTACCGTCTTTATCTATAATACCTAATCCTTCTGGATTTTTTTCAGACTTAGCAGTTAGTAATTTAAATTGTTTGTTTTTTATATTAGTTAATTTTCCTAAATCGTAGCCAGCTAATTCGCGTTTACTCCATATAACGCTATCTCCTTCTATTAAGGGGTCATTGGCTATAGATTTACTGGTAAATTTAATTTTCCAATCTTTTGTTTTTGGATCCCAAAATTGCTCTTGTTTACCTTCATTAAAACCTCCAGCAATTGCCATAGCATAAACATATTTTTTATCTTCTGCTCCGGCTAAAGGAATGCCTCCTTCTTGTCCCGCTAGCCCTGGATTATTTCCAAAGTCTTCTTTAAAGTCTTCAATAGCAGCGTTTTTACCTTTTTCACCAACTAAATATGCTCTAATTTTTGCTTGATCATCATTTGCTTGCTTTAAATAAGCTGCTTGCTCTTCAGGCGTAGTTGCTTTAGCCGCTTGCAGTTTTAAAGATGTTGAATTATTTATTAATGGATTTAATAAATTAAAGCCCTCAGCAGTAGCGGCACCATTTGCAATCATTTGCTCATGAGCTTTATCATACTCGTTCATTGAAAACTCAAATGTATATTTTAGCCAATCTTTTCTTGCTTTTTCTTCGGCTATAAGCCTTTGCTTTTCTTGATCTAATACACCAGCAACTTGTTTACCAAAACTACCAATAGCATTTGCTAATATTTGAGGTGTACCTGTATCTATTACTGCTTGTGGATTTTCGTATGCTCCCATTTTTTATATTTTAATTAGTGCCTCTAAATATTGGCGCTGTTGGTGTTGTTGTTGGAATAGTAACCATTGGCCGCGGTGTTATATTCATAAGATTTGCTTGGCTATTTGCTATATCTCCAGCTGCCATTGCACCGCCGCCCCCGCCACCAGCCATTCCCATTGCTGCTGAGCCTATACTTCCTACCGCACTTAATCCAGAACTTATATAACCAGCTTGGGCTTGATTAGCCGCAGCTTGTTGTTGTTCTGCTCCAGTTATTTGAGCTTGCTTTCTATTAAGTTGCTGCATTTCTCTGTTTTCTCTTTGTCCAAAAACAAATTGTTGTCCAGCAACATCTGCTTGTTGTAATCTACCTTGTTCACCCATTAAAGCACCTTGAATTCTTTGGGCTTCAGACATTTTAATGTTTTGTAAATTAGCTTCTCCTTGAGCTTTTAACTTTTCATTAGCAGCTTCTTGCTGTTCTATGCTCGCTGATACACCCTTTTTACTTTGTAAAGCCGCTTGAGCTAATGCGGTTGCTCCTCCAGCTCCAGATCCAGTAGCTCTAATAGTATCTAGTGTATTTGCTAAAGCAATATCGGCTTCTTCAACCTGCATTTCAGCAGCTTGAGTAGCAACACCTAAACTAGCATATGGGTTAGAAGCCATGCCGCTAACATCCGTTATATATGAAGACAAATCTTTAACACCAGAATATGGATTTATAATTTCTTGTCTATTTTTTTCTAAAGCCTCTAACTCTCCCGTTAGTTCTTTTGCTTTTAATCTAGCTTTTCTAGCTTTTTTACCAGAAGATATAGTCCCCGCTACTGATCCAGCAACAGCTACTCCGGCGCTTACTATAGCTACTACTCCAAATGACATAGTAAATTATTTAAGTTTTTTAAATTCTTCATATTCTAAATAGTTTTTGGCTATTATATTATTTTCTAATTCTTCTAAATTTTGTGTGTTAGTAGGATTAGCATGTATATTAACCCATATAATATCTGTTACTGCATGAGCAACTCTTTTTACGCCAGCTTTAGATTTTATATAACACGGTCCTTCATATTCTTGTACTCCTGTATCTGTTGCTACAGCTACTATTCCGTGTAATAAAAATACTATATGGTCTTCTTTGTGTATTTTTCCAACTATTGTTGTACCGGCTTCTAATCTTAATTCCCTTAAGTAAAGTCCTTCAGTAAAAACATGTGTTAGCGGATGTTTATGATCATCTCCTAAGTATACATTATCTTGATCCTTTATTGCAAGCAATGTAGCTTCAAAATCTAGTATTTGCTGTCTTTTTTCTTTTACAGCTTTAGTCAATTTTTTTGACATATAATTTAATTTAATTTAATACGAAGATACTACAAAATTTGATCCAACACTCCAAAGTTCTTTTGCTCCGCCTACATCTGTTAATGCATCTGTAGAAAAAGTAACAGTAGCAAAATATCCTTTAATACCAGACATTTCATTACCCCAAACTACTTCTCCATCTCTAGCTGGGCTATTATTTACTAAATTAGCAAAATATTTGTTTTCTTTTCTATCAAAACCTAATCTATAAATAACACCACCATCATTGTATGTTTGATTATAACTAGGTACTTGAGCTGTTGTGTCGTCATAACTAACCCAACCATTATTTACATAATCATATTTTTGAGCATCAGATGTAAAACTAGTTACTTGCCAACCATTATCACCTTCATAGTTTACTGTTTGGAAGTTTTTAGATACAGAAGAGTTTTCGTTAAATATAAAAGTTATATTAGATGGAGCATATGATCCATAAAAAGCACCTCTATTGTTTCCAGTCGGATTGCTGTAGTGCTGATATATTGAACCATTTTTAAAACTATAAAACTTATTTTTAAGACTTGTTACAAATGTTGGTTTATATGTAAAGAAACTACTCCATCCTTTAACTAATTCATCAAATGTAAGTGTTGCATAATTAGATGGGCTATCTGTATTTTCTTGCCATGCAGGTGTCGTCTGTATTGACAATGTGTAATTTTTATTATGAATATCATATCCACCTATCAGGCACCCACTTTCTCCTACGTTTGCTAAATTATCTCTAAAATAATCTATCATACCATAAGATGATATTTCTGTTAAGCCATCTACAGATAGCCTTAAAACAGCGTTTCTATCTTTATCAGTAAAATACTTTTGATAACCATATACAGCAAAGCTTTCAGGGTTTCTACTAATACCATAGTTACCAGCGTAAGGAACTATTTGTCCTATTACTAGTTGTGTTGATGTTACAGCTGCGTTTCCTTCGGCAGAATATATAGCGTCTTTATCTATTAAAGCCCTACTAACTTTGTTTTCTTGAAACACTATTAAGTTTGTGTCTTCAGCATAAAGCTTTTGAATTGACCCATTAGCTGGATCAGTAGCTTTAGTTATACTTTCGCCTACTGAGAATTGATTTGTATTGTTTACACCAGTTCTTGAGTTAAATATACCTGAGTATATTAAAGCATTAGAACGATGCTGCTGTTGAGATTCATCTTCAACTAAGTATGCTTTTACACCTAGATCTACTTGTGTATTATTATAACCACCTCTAATTCTAGATTCTTCAATGAACCAGTTGTTATCTCCAGCTGTAGCAGTTCCAGGAAAAGTGTTTTGATACGGGTAACCGTTTGGCCAAACAACCCCACCACTTGAATTGCGAACCTGTTTTAACCAAAACGAATTAAAGTATGATACTTCTATTGATGCTGCCATAATTTATAATCACTTATTTTTGTAAACATTTAATACTAACCATAGTACACCTCTACCTTATATTCAGACTGCGCTTGAACGTTTGTAAAAGTATATTCTACAGACGCATCAAATGGAGGTTGTTTTGTTTGTGTATTAACCACTACATTGTCAACTATAAATGAATATTGAGCTGTATCTAGTAATGGAGCAGAATAATTACTTACACTAGCTACCATTGTATTGTTACTTGGTACTGATCTAGTGTTAATTGTTTGGCATCCAGAATTACAAGGTCCAGGCAGTGATTGCTGTCTAGTTCCGTCAACAGTAATCCATTCAACATTCCAATCTTCAGAATAAGGAGTTTCTAAATAAAAACCTATAGAAATTTCCTGTGGTACACCAAAAGACACGTAAAGATCACAATTTGATGAAGTTAATCCTCCAGCATCTTGTAATCCTATAACTAATTGATAATTACCTGTTTTTTGGGCATTACCGTTTGGTTGATTAATAACACCAGATGTTTCATTTATCGTAAATAACTCTTGATTTTCTATTAATGTTCCGTTATAACTAACACTTTGTATACTCCAAGTTAATCCTTGTGTTGAATCAACTAAAGAACCATTGTTTCCTTGCATAGTATAAACTTCCCACGGAGAAGTTAAACCTTCTAGTAGTATTTGTGTTGCAGGGCAGTTTGTTATAGTAGGTGCTACATTTTGAACTGATCCAGTAAATTGTAATTGCTCCGTTGTTCCTCCAACTGTGTCTTGACAATTAATTGTAAACGTAAAAGATCTATTGCCTAAATCATAAGATGAGTTTGATCCGTAGTAAAACAAACCATTTGTAGCTATATCAAATTGATACGCAGAGTTGGGCGTTTTAGATATGGTAAATTCATTTGTTCTGTCTACACCATTTCCATCAATAACAGAACTAAAACTAAAATTAACAGGAGTTACTATCGGTAGGTTATTACTATCTTCAGTAAAAGCACCACTGACTATTTTGGTTCCAGATGTCATTCCTTCGTTTTGATTATATCCACCGTTTAAATTAATAAAGTATGGTCCAGCAAAACCTGAGTTTATAGCTTGATTTAATTCTGATATTAAACCAGTTGTACTAGTTTCCCAATATATATCTAATAAAGAAACAACAGGTGAAGTTTCATATACACCTAAGGTTACATTATATGTGGCACTACCAACAACGCCTATTGACTGTTGCGTACTAACTCTACCTATAAGAGGATTGGTTTCACTTTGATAAAACTCAGGATATACTAAATCTACTCCTTGTGTTTCATTGTAGTTAGTATCATTTACAGTAGATATTGAAACAACCGTATCTGATAATATACCAGGCTTATATTGTTTGTTTAAAGTAGAATCTAAAGGATCTGGTGTTACTCTACCAAATATTTGAACACTACTTCTGTATTGTCTTTGATCAGGACCAACTTCAGATAAATCTCTTGGAATTTTATTTATGTTATCGTTTATTAATACGATGTTTGCTGTTTGACCTACTTCAGTGTTAAAGTTTGTTGTTCCACTAGGATAACCATTTAAAATACCAGGCAAGAATACATTGTAATAATCTTGCTCTTGTTGTCTAACAACTACTTTATATGAGTACCAACCTAATGGATTAGTTTCGCTATATAAACCAGGATAACCTTCAATATCTAAATTAGAAGGTATAGGTGAGTTAAATAAAACCCTAAGTGCGTAACCAGGCCAACTTAATATATCTGATAAATTTCCATTAAAATAAGGTAAGTATATAGTTGATCCACCATATTGTATACCTTCTTCGTTATCTCCTGTATCCTTTGAAGATAACACAACTGAAGATTGTCTACCAAATTTGTCTGATAAAACAATACCAACCTGATAGTTTCTATTTTGTTTTGTAGTATGATTAGGATATTCTACTTGACTGTCTTGTAACTTTAAAGAATAACCAACACCATAATCTATAGATTTAGGCGGAGACATTCTATCGTAAAAGTTACCATACATCACTCTATTTCCAGATACCTCTTGAGCCAAAGCCCTAACTGGTACCATATCATAAACTCTAGTACCTTGATCAGATGGAAGAGTTCTGTATGGTTTAGTAGATATGTATGTGAAATTGTAAACCTTTTTGTTTACATTAGACTTCATCTTGTTGACAACTGAATTTACAGGTACAGATTCAACAACCTTTATATTAGTTGTGTCTGATTCTCTGTATATTATTTCTAATTCACTTATGTGTAAATCAGTAGCTGGATTTTCAGTTTCAAAAGGTATGTTTAAACCTATCTGTGTTACATTGTTCTCTACAAATTGAACTATAGTACTCCTATAAGCTTCATCTTGATCGCCATCTAAAAAATAACCTTGCTGTTTAGGTATAAAACATGTTTGAGTGAAAGGAGCCATCAAAGAGTATTCTCCATCATCAAACTTGTATCTATAGCTAAATCTAACAAATTTATCTTGTAAAAAATTAGGATCACCAGCCCAGCTAGCATTATAATCAGGATTGGGTGTTGTCCCATCCGGCATAAACTCTTGAGCAGGATTTATCATGGTAGATTCCAATGGTAATCCTTGAGCTATATTAACTAGTTTTATTGCTTCTAACGGAGCTGGTTTTGCTACAGAAACAGTGTCTTCGCTAGAATAGTAAGTTGGATTTGAACTACCACTTGGGTTAGCCTTGTCAACATTTATTTTTCTTGGCTGGTTTCTATTGTCAGTAAAAAATAAAAGATCTTCTAGTATATTTACTCCAATAATAGGATTATTTTTAGCAAAGTTTAAAAATCTTCCTTGAACTAGTTTAGTGTATATTTTTGTAGATGTATTGTATCTTGATATAATACAGTTTGCGTTTGATGGCGCGAAATTAGATACGCCACTAACAGAGGTATCAATATAATCTGTTAAAAATAAATATATATTGTTGTTAGCATTATCTGCTAAAAAACCTATAACATCAATATTAGGTATATTTAATACAGTAGAAGATATAACAGAATTACCCAAAATATTTTCTAAAGCACCTACATCAGAACCTTCTGATCTACTTATTGAAACATTTTGAGCATTTCTATATTCTCCAGGAGGAACTAACCTGTCGTCCAGGTCTTTGTTCATCTTAGCTCTTATAAAATTATTTTTAATTTCAGCCATTTAATTAATGTTTAATCCACTTAGATTTACCTCTCATCTGCTGTATTACTTCACTAAGCTTTATATTTGATAATCTTATTTTAGCATTTCTAAGTTCCGCAGATCTTTCTCTTTTAAATCTTTGCACTACGTATTCAGGTTGATTCGCTCTAGTAGAGATAATGCTATACATAATATGCTTGTACATTGCTTCCTCAGCCATTTTAGGAACCTTAGTGTCCATGTCGTAAGCTAAACCATCTGAAATATATTCTAATATAATTAACGCACCAACTAAATCACTTGAGAAAGATATTTTACCTTCTCTTGGATTTAAAGTGAAGTAACCATTTATATTTGCATTTTGAGGATCTAAGCCATATGCTCTTCCAAAGAAATTACCATCATCCCACCAATAGTTTTCACCATCAAGACCCTCGTTGTAGTTTTTAAGAGAAGCAATATTGTTTATTTTACTTTTATTAGCTACACTCCATCTTTCTTCTGTTTGAGAAGATCCTTGTAGATTTTCTTCGTAGTTATCTTGAATTGGTATGCCGTTATCGTCTTGTAATGGCGTAGTGTATGGATTACTAGTGAGTTGCGTTGGAAATATTTGATGTTTAACACCAAGTTTATCTATCCAAGAAACCTTAACATAGTTAACGTAATCTTGTGGAAGCGGTACGCTTAAACTAGGAGGAACACTTAATTCTTGAGATTTAATACTTTTTAATGTATCATAACTAAATTCTTGTAATCCTCTTTTAGCGTGAAATATAACATCTGTTCTTTTAACATCTGAAACTATTTTTCCAGCACCAACATAAGCTACTAAAAAGTTGTTTATAATGTCATTCAATGTTACGTATTCATATCCACCATAATTATTTTCGATAGCATCCCCATAAGCATCTTCATCACCATAGTTACCGCCATCATTGCCTTTTAATTGTATAACTAAATAACTACCAGCGGCTAAAGATGTAGCTAGATTAATAGTATTGTCTACAACCGTGTATGCTTGTATGTACTCAGTGAAAGTACCAGGTAATCCACTAGAACTAGTATATAATACAAAATTATTTAAACCATAATCTGTTGTATTTGGGCTGTAATTGCCAAAAACTAAATCAGTGTTAAATGTAGAAACAAAAGAAGTTTGTCCTGCTACAGTAGTGAAACTCTGTGATCCAGCGTAATATTGGCTATTTGTTTCGGTTATTAAGCCGTTATTTGGTTTAGACATAATCTATTAGCTTTTTTTATTTACTTCTTCTGCTTGTGCTTGTTGTGCTGCAACTTGTA
>Ga0208795_1000557_pt1 | contig 17891 bp, 16 predicted proteins | sample CB_VirMetaG_6_FD_184541 | JGI IMG/M metagenome (GOLD analysis project Ga0208795, IMG submission 184541) | Freshwater to marine saline gradient viral communities from Chesapeake Bay - CB_1508_2 Viral MetaG (SPAdes) (version 4) | ecosystem: Environmental > Aquatic > Marine > Coastal | place: USA... | reverse complement strand
GTCTGCCACACCATAAATTTCTGCGCCACGTTCGTAGATTTGATTGGACCGCGCAAGCAGGTTGTCTGTAGCAGTAAGAATACCCTGTATCCGGCGACCGACTGCCACTTCCTCGTTCCGTGCCTGCTCCACGGCGTTTTCGGCTTCGCGAACTTCAAGCTCAGCGTAGCGGTATGTTTCGGCGTTGGCCTCTTTTTCTCTGTCAAAATCAAGCCGCGCTGCTTCCGACACGGCGCGAAGCCGCGCAGAGTCCATCGTAGCTGCTGCTGACATAGCTGCACGCTGGTTGGCATTGAAGTCGGCAAACATCTGAGTACCGAGGCTGAGCGCAGCGCGGCCAAGCTCCGAATCCAGCGCCATGCCGCGTTCGCTAAGGGCGATGCGGTCAACCATACGACTACGACGGTTTTGCTTCTGCCGGTTCTCAAGGTTGATTGCAGCGGCTGCACCGCCTGCCATGGCGTAACCGATGTTCGTAGCGCCTGCGGTGCCAATGAGGAACGCCTGCAGTTGCTGGCGACGCTCAGCTTCGGGATCATACAGTTCTTCGTCGAGTGCACCCAGCTGCGCTTCCATCTCCGCAAAACGTGCGGCTTTTTCTCCGCGACCGAGAACATCTTCACCAATCCGAACACCGCGCATCAGGGCAGCTTCGGCACCGCCCATACCACCTGCGCCACCTGCAAGGCCAGCAAGGCCAGTATTATCCGAAGCCGGAGGCCGCGGGGTCTCAGATGCTGTTGCCGGAGATTCCGACGTAGAGATTGCTTCTGCCGCCGTAGCGGGTGCGGGGGCCGGTGCCGGTGCCGGTGTAGGAGTAGGCATGGGGCCACCAAGCGCATCCTCGGACGCAGGGGTGGATTGTGGCACAACAGCGTCTTCCCCGGACGATATTCTAGACGCCACACGTAGAGGCGAGTAAGACGCAGGGGTGTATTGTGGCGCAGCAGTGTCTTCCGACGCAGGGTCATACTCGGCAGCAGCCCGCGCGGCGGCAACGGCAGGCGCGACGCGCGGTGCTTCATCTCCTACGAGATCGCCGATACCCCCACCACGCGGTCTGTTACGCCCCCTAGAACCCGGAGATGGTTCCCTACGAATACGCTCACCAGTCTCGGGGTCGTTCAGCCCCAGACCTACGCCGAACCGGTTAAAGTACAGCTGCCCCCCGATATCGGACACAGGGAGCCCTGCGCGTTCGCGCTCAGCGCGAGACATCGCCAACCACTGTTGGTAAGTAATCCTATCTTCCCCTTCAACGGCACCGCCCGGCTGGAATGCGACGATGCCACCGCCAGCCATCTGCGGCATGGGGGCTTGAGGAGCAGGAGCGGGGCGCTGTTGCGCCAGAGCGCCGATACCACCCTGCGCGGCGCGCTGGAGGTTAGCCTGCTGTTGTTGCTGCTTACGCTGCAACACACCCTGCGTCTGTTGGGCGAGTTCGTTCTTAGTAAGCTGCAGGACTTCCTGCTCGCGCTGTTGTGCGATGGTACCGGGCTGCTGCTGCATCTTCAGCTGCATGTCGCGCGCTGCGGCTTCCTTCTCAGACTTGAGCTTTTGCAAGGCGAGGAGGTCTACCAGCTCTTGGTTTTGCTGGTACATCTGCATGAGCTGCTGCGGGTTGTTCCGGTATGCGTCTACGCGGTTCTGGACCTGCGCGTCTACACCTTGATTCATCGCCATATCGGATACCCTTATTTCTTAAACAGTATATCGTACAGCTTGTCGATACCGCCCGCGGTCGAGAGTACCGTGGAGAGCTGGCTCGGTTGCATATACGAGTAAGACTGCGCCGCAATCGGCAAGCCTTGCAGCAGCGACTGCATGTACTGCACCTGCTTGAAGGGGTAGTCCCGCTCTTCCTCAAACTGTGCAATATCAGCCGCGATACCTTCGGCTTCGATTCCGCGCTGCTCTGCGCCCATGCTAGCAATTTGCTGCAGTGCGGACAGGCCATACCGATTAGCTGCTTCTTGCGCTGCCATCTCACGGTCTTGTTGCGTGTTGAACTGGCCCATGGCCGTATCATACGCCGTGCGATAACCCTCGCCAGTGATCGCTGCGAGGTTTTGCAGGAGGTTCCGGTTGGCTTCCGATTCCATGATTGCTTGGCGAGAGCCACCATACGCACCTGCACGGGTTAGGCGACCTGCATCTGCTACCCGTTGAATTTCGGCTTGACGGCGAGCCTCGGCGATCTGGGGATCGAGCGCGGCCTGCAGGTAGGGGTTCATATACTGCTGAGCTGCCCCCGCAGTGAACTGCTGCGGGACAAAAGCGCCCATCTGATCGGTAGGGATGGCAAGCCCTGCAAGCCCTTGGAACGCCTGTGCCTGCAGCTCCGATTGCCCAGCAGTAAGCGGCCCCATGTAGGCTTGATACGGCTGATCTGCCAGCGCCTGCCCCCGACCAAGCATGTCAGTAACATACGGACCTGCCCAAGCAGACAGGGAGGATTCACGACCGGTCTCAGCACCCGCGAGAGGGTCTGTCGGCTGATTGAGGGTTGTGGCTTGTTCTACCATGGCTTACCTCGTTCCCGGCAGATAGTTCGCCGGATTGATTTGCTTGCCCTGCTTGGGGGTACCAGTGCGAGCTTTGCGTACATCTTCCATCATAGCATAAAGCTGCTGCGCACCGGCATTGGAATTGCCATTACCAAGATGGCTCACAACGTCCGCAGGGATGACAAACTCGCCATCGCTAAGCCGCGCTTCTTGCCGCCCGTCGATATTAGCTGGAACTTGATCAGTCATACCATCAGTTGTTCCGGTGAGATACCGACCACCTGCTAGATTGGCGATGCCCCCTTGGGCGTACCGCGGAGTGAAACCCTGCAGGCCCTCTGTTTGCTGGGGGATAGGCATGTCTTGGATTACCTGCGCCGGAGCACGCGACATAATCGGCGACGTGTCACCCGTGGGGGGCGCTGCGAACTGCAAGGCGGTGGGCCGCGCTTGGTAGGCAGGGTTGGCGATATTCTGTTCTTTAAGATACTCGGCTTGTTTACCCGCAAGTTGGCGAACTACATCAAGGGCCGCCAAACCTTCTGCGGTGGGATCAGTGGTCACTGTAGTCGTGGTATCTGTAGCTGCCGCTGCTGTATCTCCTGCCGCATCGTTGGCGACGGCGGTCTCGATCGGGGCGTATGGGTCGACATATTGTGTATCGGTAAAATACCGCAGGCCACCACTGCCGGGGCGGCGGGTAGGATCGTAAGTGCCGGGCACAACTTCCCGCACCGCGGTGTAGCGGGGGATACCACCTTGGTAGCCGACGTTAGGAGCTTCTGAATTGGCGAAGCTGGATTTGCTTAGGAAGTAGCTGCCCGCAAGGTTGGCAACGCCGCCCCAGTTAACTTTAGGAAAACTACCGCTTCCCCCAAGCCAGTTGCCAAGATCGCTCCAGAAGCTCATCACGTTTCTCCAAGGATACGTAGTATTTTATCAGTTAAGTCGTTTACTTGTCCACCCTCGACAAAAGGTTGCACGGGACGACGCGGCTGCGCAGGTGTATCAAAGGGTCGCACGAAAAGGCTCTCCTGCTCAGGTGTAGCAAAAATACTGCTAAAATCATAGAGGTACTCCAACTCGACGGGGCCGGGAGTGTCCACATTTACCTGCTGTCCGTACAAATCGGTCTGCTGCATGAGCATGTTGCGGAACTGCGACTGGCGCTGACGCTCAGCCTCTTGCTGAATCTGCAGCTGGATTTGCTGCTGTTGTGCGATTTGCTGCTGTTGCTGCTGCTGGATCGCAATCTGGTTCTCCGCAATCTGCGCCAAGACGTCCGCATACGGGTCTTCCTGCGCCTCATCGACTGTCTCGTCGACCGTCTCATCGACCGTCTCGTCGACTGCACCGTCTAAGATTTCGTCGGCTATTTGATCTACTGTTGTGTCGGTCGTGGTGTCAGTCGTGGTGTCGGTCGTAGTGTCGGTCGTGGTGTCAGTCGTGGTGTCAGTCGTGGTGTCAGTCGTGGTGTCGGTCGTGGTGTCAGTTGTGGTGTCAGTTGTGGTGCCGGTGTCTGCAACGTAGTCATTGACCCACTGTCCTTGCTCGTCTTTGACGAAGTTAACCGTTGACCCGGTGTCGCTAGTCACAGTGCCGTCGGGGTTTGCAGTCCAGCCATATTGGTCAATGAGGATTTGTTCTACGGCAGTGTAGTCTACGCCGGTGTCTACAGTCTCGTCGACCACCTCTTCGACTGCCTCATCAACCGTCTCATCGACTGTCTCATCGACTGTCTCGTCGACTGTCTCGTCGACTGCCTCATCTACCGGCACCTCTTCCTCAACTACGTCTTCATCGACTACGTCTTCATCGACTACGTCTTCATCGACTACGTCTTCATCGACTACGTCTTCATCGACTACGTCTTCGTCGACTACGTCTTCGACCGGTGCCACGTAGTCATTGACCCATTGTCCTTGCGCATCTTTAACAAAGTTACGCGTTACCCCGCTTGCACTACTTACAGTGCCATCAGGGTTTGCGGTCCACCCGTATTGGTCAATGAGGATTTGCTCCACAGCAGTGTAATCTATGCCCGTGTCTACCGGCACCTCTTCCTCAACTACGTCTTCGTCGACTACGTCTTCGTCGACTGCCTCATCTACCGGCACCTCTTCCTCAACTACGTCTTCTTCCTCGACTGCCTCATCTACCGGCGCCTCTTCCTCAACTACGTCTTCTTCCTCGACTGCCTCATCTACCGGCACCTCTTCCTCAACTACGTCTTCTTCCTCGACTGCCTCATCTACCGGCACTTCTTCTTCGATTACTTCTTCGACCGGCACTTCTTCTTCGATTACTTCTTCGTCGACTACTTCTTCGACTGGTGCTTCCTCCGCGAGATCGCGCTCCGCAGTGGCTGCATTTAGAAGTTCTTCCAGTGCAGTGGCTTCGTCCCGCTGCCCAATATAGTTACCGATAAGTCCTTCGCCGTACTCCAGCAGCCCCGCATTTTGCAGGGCTTGGGTGGCTTCGTCTTCAGTGACTACGCGCTCGTCCGCAAAGCTAGTTATATTAGCTAGCTGCTGCTCTTGGAAAAGATTAGCGCGCTCGTTTGCGCCTTGGACTAACGCATCGACATCGGCTTGGGTGAGCGCCCCGTCACCATCTGCGTCGAACGCGAATAAATAGTTTGGTTGGTCTTCATTACCAATGATAGTCGGGGCCCAGCTAGCAGTGGCAGTGGCAGTAGTGTTTACGCCAACAAACTGTGCAATCTCTTCGTCGGTTGGCGTATACCCAAGCTCTTCGAAGTACGCGCGCACTTCGTCTTCAGTTACAATTTTTGGATCAAGATACGCATCTAGAAGCGCGTCTAGCCCAGCTTCATCGTACTCTCCAACGAACTGCGCAGCCTCAGCCGCGTTGCTCTGATAGCCTTTTGCTGCGAGTGCATCGAGTGCTTCTTGCGAAGTGACCGCGCTACTATCGAATTGCGCAACGAGATATTCGGCGGCTGCGGTTTTGTCCTCGACCCGCCCGGCGCGCTCCATGATCTGCTCGTCGGTGAGCGTAACGCCTTCAGCTTGTGCGATCGCAGCGACTTCGGCAGGGCTAATATACCGGGAGCCCACGTATGTCTTGACATAGGTCGTAACGTCTTTCCCTGCGCTGTTAAGCGTCAGGTTGAGCAGCTCTACGTCAGTCGTGGCAAAGCCGGGGTATTTGGCGACCTCATTTAGCACCTGCCCCAGACTATTATAGCTGTCGTTCACCGTGCTGAGCAGGTTGTTCTGGGTCAGTGGGTCGGTAACGCCGAGATCATTGAGCGCCGCAATGGTAGCCTCGGGATCAGAACCACCAGTGGAAATTGCGTTGCGTACATTTGGGTTTAAGCGGAGAAGCGTGTCTGCGACGGCGTCCCCAGTATAAATACCGCCAGCAACACCTGCACCAGCGACAGCGCCGAGTGTAGCGGCTTGCGCCACTGACCCAAGCACATCGCGGTCGGGGTCGATTTGTGTAAGCACCGTTTCGGTAAAGAGGGTGGGAAGTGCTTCCTCAATCGACTCTTGGACGCCTTCTTTCCATGTGACGCTCGCGCCTTCTGCGACGCGGCGTGTTAATAGGTCAAATGCTTCTGCGGTGAGCCCTGAACCTTCCCGGCTAAGGATAGCACGTTCAAATGCGTTACCATCCATAACCCCCATGCTGACGAGTGTGGTTGTGGCACCGATCATACCAGCAGAAATGGCTACATCCCGTGCATAGCTTTGTGCTTCTGCGTCGGACATCCCGCTGTTAAGCGCGGTGTTGTAGGCTTCATCAAATGCGCTTTCAGCCGCGCCCCCAAAGGATTCGGCGAGGTCAAGCGTAGCGCTTGTCCCGATAGACGCGCGGAGCGCCATGCGTTTCGCAACATCTTCCCCCATCGTGCGGAGCGTTGCGCGTGTAACAGTGCCGACGCCTCCACTGGCGAGTAGAATTGGGAGTTCTTGTATGATTTCTTTACCGATAATTTCGGCAAGGAACTGCACTGGGGCTTCTTCAAACCCGCCCCATACAGAGGCAACTTTCTCCCACCCAGTGCCTTCGGCCATCCGCGCGTTCATGCGGTCGACAGCCTCACTCCATTCGGTAGTCTTTGTATCGCCGCCGAGTGCCATCATGTCCCGCGCTAGCGCCCCGAGCGGCGTACTTTCTGGGTTGATATTGGCCAGCAACACGATTTGGTTGAAGTTACTAAGCAGCTCGCCACCGGCTTCAAGCGCGATACCTGCGGTGTTAATAGCCCAATCGGCGTCGTTTTCTTCCGCGTACTGGTACGCGCCCCGCGCTGCGTCTACGGCTGCGTTACCTACTTGTGCGGCGATGACCCCGACAGCATCCGCTGATAGCTGGCCCGTCTGCCGAACAAACTCGGCGGCATCGGAGTCTTTGAGGTCAGCGAGCGTCTGGCCGACAACACTACCCTCAAATGCGCCTTGTAAGCGGTTATCGAACTGATAACCGCGAATACCGACGCCCGCTTCGGGGTTCCTAATCCACTCACCAGTGATAGCGTCTTTATAGTAAAAGACGGTCTCGTCTGTCCTAGTCAGGCCGGGGCGAATACCGACGCCCGGCGGCAAGCCCTCGCCCTGCACAAAGTCTCCGGTCTGCTCACCCTCGGTACGATAGAACTCATACTGCCGCACCATGCGACCCAATTCGGGCGAGTAGAACGCGGGGGCCCAGTTATCGAGGTTTGTCGCGTCGCTCCAATTCCACAACCCTTCATTTGGATCGTATGTCAGCCGCGCAGTGCCGCTTGCGATGCTAAGGTCTGATACACCTGCGCGTTGGATGTCGCCAAATGTCACGCTGTCTCTGCCGACTTCGCGGTTAATCTGGTCCATCCGCGTGCGAAGCGCGTCAATATCTTCCTGCACCAACTCTTCGCCGACAAACCCAGTTGGACGCCCGGCAGCGGCTAGTAGCGCGTTGATTTCGGCGGTAATGACTGGGGTGATACCCAGCGTCTGACCACCCTGCCAAGCATCTAGAATGTTATTGACGTCCCGCGCCTCGCCTTCGAGCGCCAGCCTGTCCCGCATCGCCGAGGTATAGTTAACAGAAAACTGATCCGCGAGCGTAGCCCGTGGCGCATCTTTTAGCGACATGTAATCGGGGTATTGCTCACGCAGCTGGTTTGCAAATTCGTTGAGCGTCGTGACGTTGACGTCCCCTAGCGTGAGGCCGTTGCGCTCAAGCGCGCTTGCCAAAACCGAGTTAAACGTCGACGCATACGCGGCGTCATAGTCCGCTGCGTTCGTCGGAATGCCTTCTTCCTTGCCCTGAGTCAGCCAGTGGAAGTAGGCATCCTCGTCGGCATCCAGCCCGGCAATCGCGCGGTATTCTTCTTCGTTGAAGCTCGGGTCCATAAACCGGACAAACTGCTGATCGAGTTCCTCTTGCAGCGGCACCAAGGCTTCGTCGAGCTGGCTGGACGTCGTGGTGAGGTCTTCTAGCAGAATCTCATACTGCTCGAACTCTTGCTCATACTGCTGGTTGAACGGCTCAAGCGTATTCGCAAGCGTGTCCAACCGCTCCCGTAGTCCGGGGTATTCGGCATTGTATGTTTCAGTCGCACTGTTTAGCGCCTCAACAGCGGCTGTCAGTGCATCGGCGTTCTCTTGGTTTTCGTTTGCTTGGAAGTTCTGGAGCGCCCGCTCGTAAGCGGTGTTCAGCGTCTCGATGTTTTCCGCCCCGCTGGTGAGCCGGGTAATGATGCCATTATATTCGTCAATGTCGTCGCCATACTGCGCCCGAAGTTCTTCGAGTCGCCGCACTTGAGCTTCTACCCGCTGGTAGTCGCCTGTCACCTTGTCCATGAGGGTAGTGACTTCGCCCCCAAGCTCGGTGTCGTTGAACCATGTCCGGAACTCAGTATCAGCATACTGGTTCAAGCTATTGGTAAGCGCCGCGGCAACATCACCACCACCAAATGCAGCGGCAGCGGTGCGTTGCACAACCGACGTAATCGCGGCGATCTGGCCATCAGTGTAGTCGGCGACGCCACTCACAAAGCCTTTGACCACATTGGTGACAGATTCTGCTGACAGGGCGGCGTTGAACAGCGACTCCGGTGTGATTTCTTGACCAGACAGCGTGCGCGCAATCGACGTTGTGATAACGTTACGTGCTACATCAGGTAGTTCGGCGAACGCGCCTCCAGTTTGCTCATCCACCCAGCCGTTGATAACAGGCAGAGCAGCGCCGAGCCCCCCGGTAAGGAACGCCTGCATGGGGTCTTGTCCATACACAAGCGCTCGGGTTGCCGCACCGGCCCCGGAACCGATAATAGTCGCCGCAACCGCATTTCCTGTTGCCTCTAGCGCAAAGTCACCGGCAACCTCACCGGCAACCTCGCCAACAGTCTGCGCGACGTAGGAAATGGCCGCGGCCTTAAGCGCGTCTCCAAGATCGCCACCTTCGGCCAAGGTGCTGGCACCGCTGATTAGGGGCACCGCCCATGCGTTACCCGTCGCAACCGCGGCCACTTTAAGGAGTGCTTCGCCAAGATCACTCCGCAGCACATCCCCGATGGCATCGCCTACGGGCTTAATAACCTCTTCGTAAACCCATTCAGCCGCGCCAGTTTCGTGGGCAAGAATAGCTGCACCGGTACCAACAATGGCTGCGGTAGCAATACTGGCCCCCGCCCACGTTACCGCGGCGACACCAGCACCAACTCCAATAGCGGCGGCAACAATAACGGGCATTTACATTCTCCAGAACTCGGTCAGGGGCTGCTCCCCTATAAGAACAAATGCACGGTAGCCACCGGTATCTAACTGTACCACATCTATCTCGGTATCAGTATCCCTTGTTTTATTATGCCAAAACTTGAACGCTGACACGTATTCCTGTGGTTGGAAGTCCGTGCGGTAGTACTTCACTTTACGTTTCTGCAAGTACGCAAGATACTTGAGCCCGGCTCGCAGGAAGTTCTGCGCGGTGTCTACGTTGAGCGCCCGGCCTTCCATGACGTTCTTATACTTACCTTTGCCGCGGTGACCGATGAACACGGTGTTTCCGATCTGCACCTGATCTGTGTTTGGCAGCTCCAGCTCTCGGGCCACGGCGGCGAGCACATGCGGTAGCGGATACCCTGTGTTGTTTAGCTCTGACGCAAAAAGCGTAATGATTTCCGGCGCGGTTAGCGGCTTTTCTTTGCTATCGACTACGGTAGGCATCTCATCCCCTATAGATTACTGACGAAGCTGACCGCCACGATGGCTGACGGAATCCCCGGATGGGGGGAGGTAGCCGCAGTAGTAGCAAGCGACAGCGTGGTATCATCTGTGGCCCAGTACATTTCAATATACTGCCCTGCGGTCAGGTCGATAGAAAAATTCCAGAACACCGGTTGACTGGCGTTGCCTTTACTTGTTTGCGTTTGCCCACCGTACGGCACGTCGGTGCCGTTTTTGTTGATCCATGTGAGTATCTCAGCATCGGACGAGTTCGTATGCGCGGTCTGCAGCGTCACTTGGAAGTTGTAGATGCCGTCCGCTGTCACAGTTATACGCGTGTCGTTAGCGCCGCCAATACTGACCCCATTGCCGATGTAGGTGTTCTCAAACTCTACGGGGTACCCTGTGCCTGTGGCTGCAGCAGTTTGGTTGGTCGTGCTGTAAAACAAGCCGCGCGGCATGTAGAGGAACTTGCCGCCGTCGTCGGTGCTAAGCAGCGCGTTAAGCGTGCCCACAAGCCGGTTGAAGAACAGCCGGAAGACGTTGTCCTTCTGGTCCATATACGGACGCTGGTATGTTGTCGGCGCGAGTGGGATCGCCGGTGGTTCGGGGCGGTCTAGCTGGTTGGACATCAGCGCCTCCCATCAGGACGGATGTCGATTCTCGGCACGCCAAGCTGCCACTGCACCCCAATGTCGTTTGACTCTACCTTTACCGCAAGCTGCCGCCCACGGACACGGGTATATACCTGCCCTGTATACTGTTCGATCGGCAGCACCGCAGTGCGCGTGACGGTAGCTGTGTTGACCCCACCTTCCGAGGCCGGGCTGTTATACCCAGCACCAGAGTTTGCCAACGGCAGGAGCGTCATCGTAGCCGCAGGAGCAGCGGCGGTAGACCCAGTAAACGTGAGGTCGGGTAGCACTCGCCAGATAAACGAGAACCTGTCCCCGCTATCAATGTCGAACTGCCCAGACGCGACGTACGCAGAAATCGGCTGTGTGGTGGCCGTCTCTTTGTCGTCGATGCCGTACTCGTGATACACGAGGTTGTTACTGTATGTAGCCGCGATCGGATTGCTCCGCAGATCAGAATCCAACCACGCCGTGCGGCCCATAGTGCCGTAGTACCAGATATTCTGGACGTAGTTGTAGACGACATAGCGGTCTATTTCAGTTGACCCTGCAGAGCAGTAGAACCACCAGACCTCGTTGAACTGCTCATTGGTGCCAGCATGCACTTGCTGATACTGCTCTTCGTTGAAATCGTCGAAGACGTAGCGCTTCACTGCGCAAGGCAACGGCTGAACCCGACCATCATAGGTATAGAACTTACCAAGCCCCATCCAGAAAGATACGCCACTGGCGTATGCTACGGCGTTTTGCGACGCGATGGAGATGTTGTGCCCCATGAGCTGAGAGCTCCAGACACCCGCACCAGCACCTACGTACTGCATCGAGTAGAGCGCTGCATCCGTCCAGACGAGGATTTCCTGCCGAGACTGCATCGCCGTGATGATCTCGCTGCCATGGGAGAAACGAATATCCCCCGCTTGGTTCGTTGCTGCCGGAGTCCAGTTCGTGACATCCTCTTGGTCGGACCACCGTACGAGGAGGGGGTCTTGGGTAGCCCCGCCGAGCTCGTTTGCCCCAAAGCAGAACACAAACCGGCTCGTGTCTGACACGAGGATAAAGTTCTGCACAGTCGGCACGTTTGACGCACCACCCAACGAGGATACAAGCACGCCCCGAGTAGAGAAGCCGCTAGACGCGTCCCAGTAATACAACCCCCCACCGCGAGGCCCGAACACGAGGTCTTCGCCGAAGTTACCTTGGCTCCAAAGCCGGATGCTCTCTAGATCAGTCGTCGTAAACGACCCAAAACCCCAAGTGCCAGCACTCCATGCACCCGCACCCCAACCGCTAACCGGCACTGAAAACGCCGGACCTGTGTTAATCTGATAAGCCGCGGTCACCGAACCGCCGCCAGTGGCGCTAGACGTAGCGTTTGTATCCGCAGTGACCGTGTAGGTCGTAGAAGTAAGCAATGTGATCTGGTACTCGCCGTCGAGTGTAATACCGCCAACCGCGCTGGCCCCGCTAAAGGTAACGAAGTCGCCGTCAACAAACCCGCCCGCAGGATCAGTAACTTCTACAATCGGCGACCCGCTAGTTGTCTCAAACGGATCAGTGAGCGACTCGGTCGCACGAATCGGGGTAATATCATAGTACGCTCCACCCCGCTCAACGTAGTATTTCAGGTTCGTGCCGACGCTCACTAGGATTTCGCTATCTAACGTGACCCAGTTAAACAACGAACGGCAGACGCCAAGATACGTGAACGACGATATACGTTCCCAACCACCAATCTTTTCCGGGTAGCCCTCGCGGAAGCGAATCTTGTCACACTCATACCAGCCGCCTTCTGCGCTGTAGGCAGTGATCTCCCGATTGATACCGGGCCGAAGTTTAAGCTGCTGGATGGGCATGGTATAATCCTACATAGTGCCGCCGGAGAGGGGTACGGAAGTGACTTGGATGCGCACATGCTGCTTGAGTTCAAGCGCTGCCCCGCAATCTGCGCAGGTATCGGCTGCGAGTTCGGCTTCGTCGAGATCATACCCGCAGTGCGCGCAGACGACCTCTACCTCGTGTGCGCTACGGATTACCCCGTCGTCTAGTGTTTCTGCATCGAAGACCTGTTTCATGTTCTACTCCGGGATTTCGAAATGGGGGGCGTCGATGAACGGGCGCTTGCCTTGGCTACGGCGCGCGTCGACATAGTCGTTCATCAGAGCTTCCGCCGAACCCTTCCAGTCGCGGATATCCTTGACATGCCACGCGGCCCCCCAGCGAATCGGCACACCGACCTTGTGCGCGCCTTCTTTCATGGCGTCTGCGACTTCGTCGTACAAATTGAGTTCCCACGACTCCCTTGAGCCAATATAGACCATAAGGTCTACGGCAAACCCACCGAGGTGGCGGCTGTTCATGGTCTTGCTAGCACCTTTGGCGACCAGCTCTTTCTGCTCTTCGACCGTGCGTAGCCCGCAGATAACACCGAAATCGACCTTGGTGACCGTAATGGCATGCTGCACGACCGCGATAAGACGCTTGTCTACGCCTTCGAGCTTGTCCAACGACCGCTGTGAAAGTTTGAAGCTCATTTCTTTCTCCTAAACGGTGCCATCAGAAACTGTCCGATAGCGTAGCCCATCTGCGTCGGCGTCGGCAGCAGCCAACCAAGCAGCATCAGCAAGATAATCCACGGGGGATACTCTTCGTTGTTGATGGTCATGCGTTCTACCTGACCAGTTTCTACTTCCTTTTGTACCACATCTCTACCAGCTTCGACACGTTCTTCAAAGCCCACAGCTGTTTGACGGTTTTCTCGGCCAATTTGAGTGTTCGCAGCGACGTTCGGCCCGCCTCCACCAAGCATACCCAAAGGTAAGCCCCCGCAGCTGCTCAGCAGCATTATGAGAATCAACGCTCGCATTCGTCATCATACCGCGACGGTGGCGGAGCAGGTGGAGTAGGGGGTGCCGAAGTCTTCGCAAAGCCAAAATAAGCGCCAACTAGCGCGGACAGCGAACCATACATCATCATCAATACCGCATCGGCCTGCGCCATGCGCGCCGGGTCGACGATCACCGCGGTCGTAGTAACAATCATCATCGCCAAAGCGGCCCACGCCATCCGACGCCGGTTGGACTGATAAGTCTTCATATCTGGCAGTTGGTTGCTCATTTTTGCTGCGCCGACCAAAGGATGAATGCCAAGAGCGCCAACCCCGCGACGCCCGCCAAAACCACAAGTGTTACAACGACAATCGTGGTCGCTAGTTCCTTCATCTCCTCTCGCCGGTGCTCAGTCGCTTGCTTACGCTTTCGCACCTGTGCCTCGATCCGGAGAAGTTCGTCCCAGCCGCTTTGGCCGTAGGAATACTGGATGTAGGTTTTCAGTTCGTCGCGCTGTGCCTGTATGCGCTTCTTGGCCGCAAAGATTTCCACGGCCTCGGCCTGCACGTTGCCGCCGACCTTCCACCACGGCGGGTTTTCCGCCTTTTTAGCTAAAAACTCTAAATCCGATACGGCACCGGCCCATGTGGCCAGCTGGCTGCCCATGTCCTGCAGCTCACGCCCGATCGCGATACCCTTCTTGAGGGCATTATATGCGGCGGACGCCGTGGCAATAACAGTGATTGGGTCCATAGCCGCACCAATGTTGTAACATGGTAAGAACCTACCATACAAACGCAGTCGGTGCTACAGCTTGGTAACCCTCTCCATGAGGCGGTCTATTTTGGCGTCGAGGGCCTCTAACCGCGTGATGACGCGGTTAATATCGGCATGCACCTCTTGTTTTGTTACGTAGTCCCGCGCGACTTCTTCGCGGGTCCGGTTCAGCAGGATGTTAAGCCGCTGAACTTCCGCCCACATCGTCCGTGCAAACCACCCGACTAGCGCCAGAGCCCCGGTCAGGCCAACATTCCAGAGTATCAAGTCCATCGCCCCACTTTACTCCGGCTTCACAGGCCAATCGGCTTCTTGGAGGTGCGGAAAATTCGCATGGGTGGTGATGTCCCGAAGGGCTTGGCGGTATGCCGCCATCTCTGGCGTAAGCGTCTGGTCAGAGAGTGCGAGGTAGTCGGTAGCCGCCAGCAAGATGTTACGCAGAGTGCGGACAGATGCTACTGCACTAAGTTCAGCCGCTTCAGCCTGCTGCGCTACCAACACTTCCTTCTCTTCCGCGGTGTACTTTTCAACAATCTGCCACCGCTGAACAAACACCCCGTCAACTTCAACAGGGGTAAGCTCCTGAGCTTCCTGCCACTGAGGATCGTGTTCTTGTGGGTCGGAGTATTTAAACGGCGCAAAGCCATACGGCCTAACATCTATGTTAGACATGTCACGAGGGAAGCTAACACTCTTATGTTCAAAGCGTATCCGTTGGACAGCAACAGGCCACTCTGTAGGCACACCGTTTTCAAGTTTAACGAACATGACTCTTCTCCTTATGGTGTGCTGACGTCAGTGGATGGGAATGTGCGGGTATCACCGGGCCAGATGATGCGGACAACTCCACCACCACCGTCGCCACCAGCATACCCGTAACCATTAGCATTTCTGCATCCCCCGGCGCCGCCGCCACCACCAAAAGTGCCGCCGGTACCCACCCCGCCCAGAAAGATAGAACTACCTGTGTTGTCAATAACCATGCGTGGGGTTTTACCTGATTCACCGCCAGACCCTCCTCCGCCGGGGTTTCTTGTACTTGCAGTGCCAGCAGCGCCTGAGCCACCAGACCCCAAAATCCCTACCCCGCCCCCGCCTGCAGCGACGGCTTCGTAAGCGGCTAATTCTGCGGAACCGCCGCCCCCAGCACCTCCTGTTCCAGCGGTGGCATTTGATCTAGAACCGGGCCAACCTGCGCCTTGGCCCCCTGCTCCAGAATAGCCACCAGCACCGCCTCCGCCGCCGCCGTAATAAAAATAATCAGTCGCCCCGCCAGCACCGCCGTTACCCCCTCCGTCACCCGTATAAGCTCCGCCAGCACCGCCCGGAGCGGGGGAAGCACCGTCGAGAAAGGCGCCGCCACCGCCCCCACCAGCGCGGCAGGTAGATGTGTTTTGAAAGAAGCTTTGGCCCCCAGCTTCACCGGCGTGGAAGGTTCCATATGTTGCAGTTCCATTGTAAGAACCCATTCCACCCCTTCCACCGCCTCCAACTGTGACACTGTACGATGTTCCGGGGGTGACACTAATATTGTTTTTATACGCAAGAGCCCCTCCGCCACCGCCGCCAGCTTTGTTAAAGCCGTTAGTATGGCCTCCGCCACCACCGCCGCCGCCAACGCAGACAACGCTAACAGAAGTCACACCCACAGGGCAGACCCAACTATAACTTCCCGGAATTGCGTATACAGATTCACCTCTAGCCACTTCATCTTCTCCTGCCGCCATCATCAGTTTTTTCGCAGTACTCATGACATTGCATCTCCAGCTTGGAAGCCATACCAGTTTGTACCGCCATCGACCGTATAGAATACAAGAATATCGGTCTCGCCGCTCGCAGGGGCATCAGGCGCAGTACCACCGGGCCAGTCAACAGAGGCAGGCCATGTCAGGGTATGTGTGCCGCCCGCAGTTACTTTGAGCGTAAAGGCATAGCTATCGTTAGTCGTCAGATTAACACCAGAATAGTCAAATGTGAACGTAGTGTTGCCGCTGGTGGTGAGCGTGAATGAATTACCTTCATCGCAGTCAACAGTGGGCGTCGTGCCAGATAGCGCAACAACAGTCTCAATATAGGCAGTGGCCTGCACTTCCTCTGCCAAAACCACATTGCCGTTAGCATCAGCGGTAACAACCTTCGAAGCCTCAGATGTGCCAAGCGTGGTGATGTCGCTGTAATTCAGCTCAGCCGTTGTGGCTGTGACGCCATCAAGAATGTTCAACTCCGCGGTGGAGGCAGTAACACCGTCTAGGATGTTTAGTTCTGCCGTGGAAGCGGTAATACCATTTAACACATTCAGTTCTGCTGCCGTAGCAGTAAGGCCGAGATTTGTCAGCGCAGTGGGTGCGTCGGCAAGGTCAGACAAGTTATTTGCCGCAAGCAGCGCCCCAATCGGAGTGAATGTGTTCGTGATGTCCACAACTGCAGCGCCTGCACCTGCACCGTCAGCATAGACGATAGCGCTCGTACCATCGGCAACAGTAACATTGCCTCCGGAACCTTGCGTCAGGACAACACTTTCGCCGGAGCTGTTTTTGACGATGTAGACGTGCTGCGCGTCATTCGGCGAGATCGTCACCGTGTTCGTGCCGCTGGGGCTACCACCAAACACCAATACGGCATACTGGCCGTCAGACAGTGATCCGTTAGACGTTGTCAGTGTGTGCGTTGTTCCGGACAGCGTAATAGAACCAACACCGTTGGTCAGGCGGTCGATGATCTGCAGGTTCGTGTTCGTGGTCGATCCCCACGTACCCGACTGTTCACCTGTGGCGATAAGCTCGATGCCGCCGTTTGTGGTATATGTACTTGGCATAGTCGATCCTTACGCTGCAATCTCAGTCCAGACAGTTCCGGGGTTTGGTACAATCCTGCCCCACACTAGCACAGGTTTTACAACGCCTGTAGCCGAAACCCCAGTCAAGAACACGGTAGCGTCAGCCGCAACAGTTACAGAACCCACGAAACCAGTGGCCGCCACCCCGGTGACGTTGACGTTGATGCCTGTACCTTCGATGACGGTGACAGAACCAACAGCGCCTGTAGCCGCGAGACCCGTAGTTGGAACGTTCGCCCCAGCCTCAATCGTGGCCGTGCCAACAGCGCCTGTAGCCTCAACGCCCGTGACAGATACAACCGCCCCACCAATAACTGTTGGGTTGTTAACTTGCCCTGTAGCTTCTAGCCCTGCGGTCGGTACACTCGCGCCGCCAATAGCTGTTGCGGTCCCTGCGGAGCCTGTAGCCTCAACGCCTGTTACGGAAACAACTGCAGCGGCTTGAACAGTAGCTGTACCAACTTCACCAGTGCCTGCGACCCCGGTGAGCGTCAGCGTTGACGTGCCTGTTACAGTAACACTGCCAACCGCACCTGTGCCGAAGCCAAGCGGCTCAAACGGAATAACCGTTGCGTCACCGATGACAGTTGGATTGTTGACCTGACCCGTTGCAGTAGAGCCGGTGAGAATAATACCAGTGTTGGGGGCCTCAATCTGCCCGACACCGCCAGTGGCCTCTACCCCTGTCAGCGGAACAAATGCAACAATCTTGGCTTCGACCGTTCCGACTTGCCCGTTCCCCGCAACCCCAGTGAGAGAGACCGCTACATTAACGACCCCATCATCTGCGTAAGCTGCTTGTGAGAACGAAGAGAAGCCGAACACTCAAACCTCCCTATGCTGCTGCTGCCGAAGACAGCACGCCGTACCACGTTGTGCCACCATCACGAGACCAGAAGACATAAATGTTTGTTTCACCGGAGGCGGGCGCGTCGGGCGCAGAACCACCAGCCCAGTCAACAGAGGCGGGCCATGTGATTGTGTGAGTGCCACCAGCGGTAAGCTGCAAGATAAAGGCAACAGAGCGCCCAGACGTAACAGCACCAAAAGTAAACGTAGTGTTGCCACTTGTGGTCAGGCTGAACGCCCCACCATTATCTGCGTCTACTGTTGGCGTAGTGCCAGAA
>Ga0208795_1000554_pt1 | contig 18010 bp, 23 predicted proteins | sample CB_VirMetaG_6_FD_184541 | JGI IMG/M metagenome (GOLD analysis project Ga0208795, IMG submission 184541) | Freshwater to marine saline gradient viral communities from Chesapeake Bay - CB_1508_2 Viral MetaG (SPAdes) (version 4) | ecosystem: Environmental > Aquatic > Marine > Coastal | place: USA... | reverse complement strand
TTTCTTTTGACTTATCTCTACGAATATAATAAAAACAATAGCTCATAATCTGGATTTTAGGGTTACTAATTCGCTACATTTAGAATAATCTTCTAATTTTTCATAGTGCTTAATAGCTTTATTTAAGAACGTTTTGTAATGTTCTTTTTTAATTGCTACTGTTACATTATAATTTTGTATACTAAAGATTACACATTCACTTTTATTTTTGCGAATCGCTTGCTTGACAGCCGCTATCGCGTTCTTGAACATGAATGTAATAAATTCTTCTTGCTCAGCCAACTCTAATAGCTCAGCTGCGTCCTCATACTTAATTTCTAAATCAAGCGGGAACTCAAGCTTAAATTTCTGTTCCATGAAGATAAATATTTAAATAACTTCGTATTCTATTTCAATTCCTTCAAAACCCCAATTATCTGAATTTTCTGAGGTTGTAAAATATTCTACCCATTTCCAAACATCATTATAGACTTGTTTTGAAGGTGATGAACCATCATTACCCATACCTTTATGAGACAAGTGATATAATGGGAGGTCATAAATTGGAGTTAAATTATAACCATTTAGTACGGCTTTTTTCTGGATGTTGGTATCAGCAAAACAAGCATATAGCATATTTTCTTCAAATCCCTTAATACCATTCCATACCTCCTTAGATGCTAATTGGAAATCACCACAACAATTAAAAATACTATCATTAGGTGACACTTTAGCAGGGAAATATCTGGGTTCAGATGTAACATCTAATTGTTCTCTAAATTCTCTCCATTTATCAAATCCTAATTGCTCTAAATCATCCATTTGTGCTTCACGTCTGGAAATAGTATAAAATGTGTTTTTATCAGCTTTAGATAAGAAATCATTTAATATTTCTTTTTTAGGAGCTATAATATCAATAGTAGTAGCTACAATCCAATCAGCATCACATCTACGAAGCATAATATTAGTAGACAAAGTTGCTAAACATGCCTGAGCATCTGGGTTTTGATTAGTTAGTTCAAAAGCAGCATCTGGGGGGATAACAATATGTTTAAGTCTACCGGTTTTAGGTATTTTTTCTTCTATATCCCAAAGTATTGGGTTATTTCCATCAGGTGTATTCCAATCTAAAAACCATACTTCATCAAATGTCTCTAACATTGATTCTAAACAAACAGCTATTCTATCATCTTCTTTATAGCCGTCATTTCGTCCGTAAAGTAAAGCTGCTGTTTTCATATTGTTGATACTCCTGATTTTTGAACTACAATGGTAGTACACTCTTGAGCAAATTCAATTGCTTTATCTATATCTTGTGAACGAGCATATTCTACTACTAAGCCTGAGAGGAATGTATCACCTGCTCCAGAAACGTCTTTTACGGGGACATCTACTGTAGGGTAGTTTTTACCCTGATAGTCACAGCCGTATTTACCTCTGGTTACTATAGTTTTGTTTTGAAGTGTATTATCATTAAGTAATACATCTATATTACGCTCATATTCGTGGTAATTAATTTTAATAAAATCAACATTATGAGCCCAACTGCCTAATATTTTTTTAGTATCTAAAAATATAGGAGTAGTAGAGTTTTGAGTGATAAATTCAATATCATCTTCACTTAAAAATCCTTTACAATAATCTGAGATTACAATAACATCATACTTATCTTCTGGGAAGAAAGAAGCATCTATTGGTTCACAATTATCATTCTCATCTACTCTTAAAAGTAAATGATTATACTTAGAACAAACATATCTTACTTTACGAATATCAGTTTTATTAGTAATAAAATCTACCTCAGCACCTAATGCTTTTAGATTAGCAACTACATTACCTGCCATTCCAGGATTGGATGTTTCTCTTTCAGGTACAATAATTGGAACAGGTGCTTCTGGGGCTATTCTTTCGACTCGGCCATATTTAAAAACATCTGTACAACTATCTCCTATAACTAATATTTTCATCGTCTTAAAAACTTACGTCCTGAATTTACTCTATCTCTCCAGTATTGAAGTAAATCATTCATCGTTTGTTCAAATGTATATTCGGGTTTCCAACCAGTATGGTTTTGGAATTTGGTAGTATCTGGTACCTGTAAGTCAGCATCAATTGGTCTTAGACGCTCTGGGTCTGTTACAATTTCAATGTTATCTACTGTTGATTGGCTAATTAAATAATTAAGCATATCAGCAATTTTACAAGTATAAGTACCACCAATATTATAATACTCTCCTACTTGAGGGTTATTAGTTACTAACATATAGTAAGCTTTAACAGCATCTCTCACATCAGCATATGTTCTAAGTGATTCTAAATTACCTACATAAATTTTAGGTTCTTGTAAACCAGCTTCGATCATAGCAATTTGCTTAGCAAATGTTGATTCTGAGAATACATCACCACGTCTCGGACCAGTATGAGTAAACATACGAGTAGTCATAATAGTCATATTATAGGCTTCAGCATAATAACGACCTACTAAATCAGTTCCAACCTTAGATATAGCATAAGGTGAAGCTGGGTGGAATGAGCATTCTTCATTAATTGGGAGTTTATCAGCTGATACTCTACCAAATACCTCACTTGATGCACATACGTGCGTTATAGCGTTTTTATATGGTGATTTACGCAATGCTTCTAATAAATTAGCAGTACCCAATATATTAGTTTGGAGCGTTTCAATAGGCGCATCAAAACTGGTTTGTGGGTAAGATTGTGCTGCTAAATGGAATACATAATTAGGTTTAGCCTTATCTACAGCTGTAATTAATGATGCTAAATCATTCAAATCACCATAAATAATTTCAATACGATCTTTTTTATTAATTTCGTTCGCTAAATGTTCAATATTATCTAATGAATCATTCCAGCGAGCTAAACCGTAAATTTTCCAATCTGTATTAGCTAACAGGAAGTCGGTTAAGTGTGAACCGACCATACCTGTTATACCCGTAATAAATGCTGTGGTCATATTAGAGTTTGTTAGCAATATACCATTCAACTGTTTCTTTAATACCCTCTTCAAATGTGTATGAAGGTTCAAATCCTAATTCAGTATGAATACGTTCTGTACTTGCCATACGGAATGGAATAGTTGTTGGTTTAGTTTCATCGTAACATACTTCAGGGGTTTTACCTGTTGCTTTTAGAATAGCATCTACAATACCACCTACGGTAATAGCTGTGCCCGAACCTACGTTATATGGACGCATCGATTCACCTTTTTCAAGGATAAGCAAAGACGCTTTAACTACATCTTTAACATATAAGAAATCTCTAACTACATCAGGTGAACCCCAAACAATAAATGGATCTTCATTATCTAATACTCGCTTAATTAAAGCTGGGACAACGTGGCATGTTTTAGGATTGAAGTTATCATTAGGACCATAGATAGCGGTTCCACGAGCTAAAGCAATTTCCATTCCTGAGAATTTAGAAACGTGCTCCATAAGTTTTTCCCTGTAACGACGCATCCAACCATAACCAAAGTATGCTTTATATGGTTCTTCATCCCAAAATTCATCTTCAGTAATTGGATAACGACGATCAGGATAACCTGTAGAACTATTTAAATCTAAAAAGCGCTTTACTCCATTACGTTGTGATGCATCCAAAACATTACCCAATACCATAATATTCTGCATTGAAATTTGAATATCAGTTGGTACTGTTGATGGGTGAGCAATTTTACCACCTGAATGGATTACATAATCGGCTCCTTCAGTTAGACGAAGGCAATCATCCAAATTAGTTAGATCAATGTCTGGGAATACTTCAAGTCTTTCATCTTGTGCCTGAAGTGGGCTTTCATGTGTATGGGTTCTAACGATAGCTCCTCTATCTAATAAAGCTTGTAGATAGTGGGTTCCTATAAAACCACTACCACCGGTTACTACTACTTTTTTATCTTTGAAAAAATCACTCATAATATTGTTTTAAATTTTCTAACGATGATTTGTTATATTTGTCGTTTAATGTATAAATGTATCTTGAAAATGGCACGTTTAAAGTTTCATAAGTATAATCTCCTAATTCTGTAGTAGATTTAAAATGATCTTTAACTTCAGCTAATCTAATTGTACTATTAGATGTAAAGTCGATTATTCCAGAATAGTTAAGATAATCTTTACTTTGAATAAATTCAAGAATATCTTCCATTAGAATATAATTAAATGTAGAATCTCCAGATAAACTTAATTTATCTATATTATCTCTTAATTTAGTTACATGGTTAGGCTTCATAGTAGGGCCTAACATCATAGAACATCTTAAAATAAGAGCATTTTTATTCCTTTCTACAATTGATTCAGCAAATTTTTTAAATAAACCATACATTGTAGGGTTTAATTGGTAAACATCTACTGTAGAGATATAAACAAACTTTTTAGGGTGAAGATTAAGAAGATCTTGAGTTAGAAAAATATTATCTTGTAGATATTGATAGTAATCTTTAATATGGGGTTGTTCTTTATTAAAAGCACAATGAATTACAGTATCAAACTCTTCTCTTTTAACTAAATTAATTTCACCTCTCCCAAAGCCAAGGGAATTAGGTAAATTATCATTAAGATATTTACCCAATCCACTTTTATTACCTGAGATAAGATACTGTGACATTAGTGGTCTACAAATGCGTTGTAACGTTTATCTAAGATTTCTTTGTTGTTTAGGAACCATTCAGTAGTCTTACGAATGCCTTCATCTAATGAAACTGAAATATCGAATCCATAAGATTTAGCTCGAGTCATATCAAACAAACGAATAGCATCTCCACCTGGTTTATCAGTTAACCATTTTACTTCAAGATCTTTACCTGAATGTTTAACTACCATATCAACTACTTCTTTAATTGAATAACCTTGGCCTGAGCCTAAGTTAATAGGTTGGGTAATTTGATTTTCAACAGCAAACAACATTCCTAATGCTACGTCATCAGCGTGAATAAAGTCACGGATTGTTGAACCATCACCCCACACTTCAAGCACATCATTTTCTTGTGCTTTACGAATAAGTGAAGGAACTACCATTGCGTTTGCAGGGTTAAAGTTATCATAATCACCATACACGTTAGCAGGACGAACAATTGATACATTATTCAAACCATATTGAATAGCATATGCTTCAGCTTGCAATTCACCCATACGCTTAGCCCAACCAGCAAAACGATCATTTGGAGATGGAACTGTAGACCAAACGCTATCTTCTACAAATACTTCAGCAGGAGCGTAAACACCAACTGAGCTTGTATACAAATACCATTTTACATTTGCTCTACGAGCTGCTTCCATCATATTAGTATTAAATTGAAGCATTGGAACCATAAAATCAGCAGGTTGCTCAGCACACATTTTAGGTGAGCCTTTAACTCCTACTAAGTTAAAAACATAATCCATTCCTGAACAAATGTTTTCACATTGGTCAAAGTAACGCAAATCAGCTTTAACATATCCTACACCTTCAGGTAAATCTGAGGGTACTGTAAGATCAGCAATGGTTACTTTAGCACCTTTTTCTAATAGAAATCTTACTAATGAACGGCCAATCATACCACCGCCACCAGTTACTAAAACTTTTTGATTATTGAACATTATTTAATTTATTACAAAGATTAATAATTTGGTCTTTAGTTAATTCAGGATGGTTACCAACATAAAGAGCATTGTCGTGGATATAATCAGCTTGAGCTAATGTTCCACTAATACGGTGTGGGAATTTTTTTAAGTAAGGTTGACGAGCTTGGTTACCACCACCAGCTGTGCCTAAACGATATTCTACACCTTCAGCTTCTAAAACAGCACAAACATCTTTAAGTTTGTCTCGTGTAGCACCTTGCATAATCAAAGGTAAAGCAAAATTACTATTACCTTGAACACTAAACCCAGTGATAAAGATAGATGGATTAAGATTAGATAACCATGTATCTAAATTATCTTGTCTACATTTAATATTGTAATCTAAGCGCTTCATTTGTTCAATACCCAAAACAGCATTCAATTCTGTTGAACGCATGTTAAACCCAGCTACAGCGAAAGTAAACAATGGATTCAAATCAGGGCACATTAATTGATAATCACGTTGTAATTCCTGAGATGCTTCACGTGTCATTCCATGTGAACGGAATAGTTTAGCTAAATCATAAAGTTTATCATCGTTAACACAAACTGTTCCACCTTCAATAGTAGTGATGTGGTGACCGAAGTAAAATGAGAACAATGAAATATCACCAAATGAACCTACACGTTTGCCTTTATAAGTAGCACCGTGTGCTTCACAGCAATCTTCAATTAAGATTAAATCGTGTTTTTTAGCTAATTCAATAATTTCTTCATTGATTGCTGGGAACCCAAGTGTGTGAACTAATACAATAGCTTTGGTCTTAGATGTAATAGCATTTTTGATATTCTCAGCTGTAATGTTAAAATCATTAAGTGAAACATCAACAAATACAGGAGTCATACCCAATTGGGCTACAGATGAAACATCACTAACCCAACCAATAGGAGGGACGATTACTTCACCTTCACCCTTTAACTCTTTAACCATAGCAATTGAAATAAAGTTTGCTGAGGCACCTGAGTTAACCATTACTGAATGTTTAACACCTAACCATTCGGACCAAATTTTTTCAAATTCTTTAACTTTAGGTCCATTTGTAAAACGCTCTCCATTTAAACAAAAATCTGCTAAGATTTCTCTATCACCTTGAGTGATATTGTCATTAATAAGAGGCCAAGTAAAATTATTTGCTGCCATAAAACTCGCTATGTTCAATAATTAAAGTTGATTTATCACTATTGTATGCTTTTTCAAATGCTGGGAAGATTTCTTCTGGTTCCATTAGTTCAACAACTTCTACCTCAGTAAGCATTTTACGCATTGCTTCAGTGTGGTTTTGAGTGTGTTGTGGTCCAGCACTAAATGGAACTTTAGAACCTACTGCTACACGAATAATAACTTTAGGTTTCATATCACCTTGAGACATATCCTGCATCTTATCCAAGTGGTTAACCAATTGATTAAGTGACAAAATAAAGAAATCAAAACGTGGATAACAAGTAATCGGAACCCATCCGGTTAAAGCCATACCAGTAGCCATTCCTAATTGTGTTTCTTCAAATACAGGTAATTCAACTCGTTTATCTTGTGGAACATTAACCATTGTATTGGAAATGGCGTGTCCGCTCATTCCAATAGCTTGACCTGTAAATACGGTATCTGGCTTTGAAGCAAGCCATTCCATTGCTCTGTCTAATTCGTTTTTGTAACCCATAGTTTAGAAATTAACCCATTTGCCTGTTCCGTGGTGAGGGTAGGACATTTTATATTGATAATAAATTACGTTCTCAGGAACATCCATACGCTTACCCCAAGCTAAATCTGTAGGGGTGTGAACACTCAAGTTGTTGTCTTCAACTACAAACTGAAGTGGGAGGTTCATATTTTGAGAATATTTGTATGCTTCGTGGAATACACCTGTTTCCATAGTCATATCACCAACAAAACACCAAACTCGACGTGGTGAATTTGAACGCTTCAAACCCGCAGCAATACCTAAAGAGATAGGAATAATACCACCTACAATAGATGAAGCATAAAAATTAGGCTTAATGTTATTAGTGCCCATACTTCTACCTTCACTAATCCAACTAAATAGTTTTTCAGGATTTACTCCGTGTAGTAAAGCGTGGTAGTGGTTTCTCCAAGCTGAAAGAACCCAGTCATCTGGGTGAATGTATTGGAACAATTCAATAAGTTGTTCTTCGTTGTTTTTAGATAAGTGGACTGGGCCTTTTATCTGTGCATTTTCGTATGCATCCTTTACTCGATCTTCGAATGCAATAAGTTCTTCAGGCGTAATGTTTACGTTGCGAACTTTAGTGTAGTGTCGTGGTATGTTCATAACATTAATATAATAAAAAATTCGTTAACTGTCACGTTTAGATAAAAGTGGATTAGAAATAGGCCAATGAATTCCTATACGAGGATCATTCCATTTCAATGTGAATTGATCTTGAACATCAGGATAAGCTCCTGGGTAAGCCCATTTGTAAAAGAATGTTGCTTCATCACTTAAAACAAAGTGCCCATTAGCAAACATAGGTGGAACTAAAACTGATTTTCTGTTTTTAGATGATAAAACAATTGAATCCCACTTTAAATAATTTTCGGATTCAGGTCTATTATCAACTACAACTAATAATACTTCACCTGCTAAACAAGAAATATGTTTCCACGATTTAGAATCACCGTGTAATCCTCTTAACACGTGTTTGCGTGAGATAGATACTTTGTCGTGATTAAAAACTAATTCGTGATCATCTTGTTTAAATAAGGTGTATAGTTCACCTCTAAAATCTTCAAATGATTCTGGTTGGTATATTTTTACTTCTGGGAATATCATAACTCTGTTATTGGGTTTAAAACATCAATATTTAAATAACTTTGTAATTTTCTAATATCATTTTTAAAAACTTGAGATGTTCTATGAAAATCTCTGTTTGTTAGGTTTATAGATTTTTGGTTATCTTTTTCTTTAGATAAAGTATCTGTTAAATCTAAATCTTGCCATGTTTCAATTTCATTAATATACTCATTAATTCCTAAAACTTGACCTAACCATTTAATATACGTATCAGTTTGAGCATGAGGAGAATAATGTCCTAAAATATCTATTATATTTCTTGGTATAATTGGGAAAGATTCTTTATAACCATTATTCCAAGGATAATAAAATCTAAAATCTTTTAATTTGTTATCTAAAATATTATTCCAATTAAGAGTAAGAAATTCAGCATCATCATTGAAAAACATAAAATATTTTCCTCGAGCTAAATTTCCACAATCTTTTTGAAATTCATTTATAGAACTGTATCCATTTTTTCTTGACGAAATTATATATTTTATATTTTCAAAATTGCTTTGTTGTGATTTAATATAATCTAAAGTTTCTAAGTCATCAAAATCAACCTTAATTATTACTTCAAAATTTAAGTTATTTTTATCGTAAGTATTAAATATAGAATTAATAGCTATTTTAAAACGATTAATTCTATTTCGAGTTGGTAAAAATATACTTACTAAAGGATTCATATATTATTTAGTTCGAAAAAACTATCAAAAAATTGGCTAATATTATTTTCAAAAGTATCATTTAAAGCTAACTCATAATTGTATTCAATATAAGGAAGCATTTCGCTATACTTTTCTGGGGTAAGATTATTAATAATGTTTAATAGTTCTTCTTTAGTATTAAATCTAATAATACCCCTCTCATCATAACCAAATTCACTAATATTAGGACACCCCCAATAAATTGGAATAGTTTTAGTTACAAATGCGTCTCCAATTTTGTTATACCAATTATCATATTTAACATTTTCAATTACAACAGTAAACATTGAATCATCAAATAAAACTCTTCTACCATAACTAATAGGATCTACACCTTCGGGAATATGAGATAAGTCTTTAGAGTATTCTGTATAACCTGGGCGTGTATCAGTTTCAAGATCATAATCTTCTAAGACATAAAACCATTTTTTAGGTATAATAATCTCAGATTCTAAAGAATGAACATCATGTCTTAATTTATGACCCTCAACTAAGGTTTTAGTACCACATAAGAAAGAAACATTAAATTCTTTATGATTTAATGAATTAATATAATCATTATCTAAAGTTTGACCTGTATAAGTAAAATTTACAGCATTAGGTAATTTACTTAACAAATTATCATTCCAAGTTAATATAGCAGTATATTCAGAATGAATTTGAGCAGCATAACTATGTAATCCAAAAAACTCATTAGGTTCATGTAAGAACAAAAAATTATAAGGATTAATTTTTAATTGCTCCTCAGATTCAGGAAATTTATCATACCAAAAAGTGATTGGTTTGTCTCCGTATTTTTCTTTAATATAAAGTAAATAAGGGTCAGTATTAATATCCCTAAAATTAGCAAATATTTCCATTACCAACTAATTTCCCAATCTTTAAACTCAGCTGCTAAACAATCAATTTTATAATCTTTTCTACCGCCTACAACCTCTTGAATTCTATTTTTAGCTGTATTACGAATGCCATTCAAACCATGTGTTAATTCAAGATTATTTCCGTCTTTAATACCTTTACGATAGTTAGATTCATTATGCCATATATGAAGATTCATTTGGGATAAAACAACTATAGCACGAATAGTTTCAGCTGTAATTTCGGATTTATTTTCTTCAATATGAGCTTGAATGTCATGAACAATATCAGCAATTTCTTTAGCATATTCATCTTTATGTTCGGGGATAAATACTTCTTTAAGTTGAACAATTGATAAGCGATCTACTAATTCGCTAAGAGTTGGGAGGTATTTTCTATTCATAATAATTATTTTGTTCTAAATTTTTAATTGCTTTTTGAAGATAATGAGAAAGATTTGCTTCGAAAATTTTTCTTTGATCTACAGCGTTCTTTTTTATTGAGAAGTATTTTTTATGATAATTAATATATCCTTTTTCTCTTAATGGACCAATTGGGTATTCAAATGCTGTTTGTCCTCTCATAATATATTGCTGAAAGTCAATATTTTTATGAGTAAGATATTCAGCTATATTCATAGCATAAAAATCCCAACCCCCATAACCAATCCATTCTTCAGGGACTGGGGCTATTTTTTCATAAAAGTCTTTACTGTAGACATCAAACCACCAAGCAAATTTAGGTTTATTTACAGGTTGTAATGTAACCACCTCTGATGAGGTTTTTAAATTGTGTCTAATTTCAAATATGTCTCCTTTACTCCATTGATCGTAAGGAACATCAAGATATTGTTTATTAGTAATTTCATCCCAGGTCCAATCCCACATTTTATAGATTTCAGGGATTAAAACAAAATGTTTGTTAGGAATTACTTTAACTGATTCTACTACCAAAGAAAGTAAATGTTCACTAAAGTAAATATCAGGACATAAACCAATATAATAATCTACTTCAGGTTCATAAGCTGCTCTTTGTACATCAAAAAATCCATAGTTTTCTTTACCTTCGTATATGATAGGATTAACTTCATATCTGTCAAGTAGTACTAATAAATTATTAAATTTATCTATAAAGAATTGTTTGGGCATTTTAGTATTATCCCAATCAATAAGATAATCTGAAAGATTTAAAGCAGCATCAATTTTAATAGTTACATCATCTGGGAGATAAAATGATGATTTTTTTAATTGGGTAAATGATAATAGGGCATAATCAATTTCCCAAGGCATTATATGATATGAGATTTTAAAAACCATTATTTCTTCCAGAATGAATAAATACCTTTTTCTAATTCATAATTTTCCCAAACAAAACGATCTCGTTTAGGTTGTTGTTGAGCCCATTCCCACATTTTAACTAACCCTTCTTTTAGATCAGTTTTATGTTCAAAACCTAAAATATCAATAGATTTTTGATAAGTTGGGATTGCTGTATGGACTTCATGTCTACCTTCTAAGTATACTTTTTCAGCTCCACCTACAACTTCAGCTAAAATATCCGCAGCTTCATTAATTGAATATTCATGAATTCCTCCTAAATTAATAATTTGTTTAGAAGCTTCAGGGCAAACAGCAGCATTCCAAAGAGGTTCTAAAGAATCATCAATGTAACTAAATGCTCGGGTTTGGGTACCATCACCAAAAATAGTAATAGGCTTACCTTCCATATGATAATACATCCAGATACCTAAAACATTTCTATACTTGTCCCAAATATTTTGTTTAGCTCCAAATACATTATGAGGTCTAATAATACAATAATCTAAACCATGTTGTTCGTTTGCTACCTCAATATCACGTTCGCAAGCTGCTTTAGCAATACCATATGGATCAATTGGATTACGAGCCATATCTTCATGAAAAATACCACCTTCACCATGTCCATAAACAGCCATTGTAGAAGTAAATACTAAACGTTTTACATCATGTTTAATACACTGATTAACGATACGAGTAGTAGCAACTAAGTTATTTTCATAATTGTATTGGCGGATGAATGGGGATAGTCCCTCAGCAGCATAAGCAGCAAAATGAAATACATAATCAGGTTTGTGTACTTCAAAACAATTTTCAATTGGATGATTAACTAAGTCCATTTGCCAAAAATGAACTTTAGGATTAACATTTTCTTTATAACCCCCACTTAAATCATCCATCCCAATTACTTCAACTTCTGGGTGGTTTTCAATGATCCAGTCTGCTAATCTTGATCCAAGTAATCCTGCTACACCTGTTATTAATACTTTCATAATGTATCGTAATATGCGTTTTGTTTTTCTTGACGTTCAATATCTTTATGATGCTCTAAAGCGAATGCTTCTTCTAATGGTAAAATCGCATGAGTTTTATAACCATCAAGTACCTCGTGTACTTTATTTTTCCAACGTATTTCCGGTGTATTTCGGTAAATTCTCCACTGTAAGTCAGGCCAGTTAACTCGTCCATGATTATCTACAATCCAACCCCATTTTTGAGTATGTTCTGTAGTTAATCCTTTTACAGTATTGATACGAGGCACTCTCATAACATCTACATTATTTGCTTCTAAAAGAATAGGTAGATATTGCATTAGATAAACACTGGGAGTTTCATCGGCATCTATCTGGAAGATATAGTCTCCTAAACATGCTTCTGTAAGGGCGTTTTTCATATTAGCAAAATGCCCATCAAAATGATAATGGATAAATCTAAAAGGAGCAAAAGTGCCCTGTGATTGGGCTCTTAGATAATCTTCTACTCCTTTAGAACCATTATTAGAATCATAGAATACAACGATTTCGTCTTGCTTTTTTTTATTTTCAATTAAGAAAGGAAGTAATCGTTGTATTTCTACAAGTTCATTACAAACGGTAATAGCGTAACTAATTTTCATTTTTATTCAGGTAATACTCCAATGTAAGAAAGAGCATCCATAAACTCACGTTCTTCAAAATGTTGAAGTGTAGTCATATCCATTTTATAGTCGTACTCTTTACCTTTAGCTTTAAATTTAGTTTTTTCTTCTTCAGACATAAGAGTTGCTTTTACAGCTGCCCATCTCCAATTTTCACCATTGGAACCATCAGCAAATACCATCCCTTTATCGGGGAGGTTAATTGCTGAGGGCATCCAAATAAGTCCATTTTCATCTTCACCCATTAATTCTTTATACAACTCAGGAAGAACCTCCATTTGTTGAGTAAAAAATTCAGAATCACGAGTCATAATTGAGTTAGCTTGGAAACCACACCCATAACAAAAGTGTAATTTTACAATATCATTTACTTCTTGAACGTAGCAAGCATCAGAACCGCAACGATTACAGGTAGTTAAATTATCCATTTAAAACTGGTTTTTTAGGTAATTCGATTTTTTTAATTTGGGGAAGTTTAAGTTCTACTTTTTTAGGTAGATCTGGGATGTATTGGGTAAAAAGTATGTCTATTTTTTCTTTCATTTTATCCCAACTAAAATTGGTTTTTGAATAGTAAGCTTGACGTTTACCTCTGTCAGTGTATTTCTTGTAATTTTCAAATACATCTTTAAGATACATTCCTACTTCATTATGGTTAGGTTCAAACCATTGACTTTCTTTCATTAACCAATCATTAGCTGCTGATGGGTGAACATTCTTAAGGTTACCTCCTATAAGCAAACTAAAGTCTTTAGTTAAGAAATCAGTATGCCCTGACCATCCACTTGCAATAATGGGTTTTTTAGATAAACTAAATTCAAGTAATGGACGACCAAAACCTTCTCCTTTAGTTAAGCTAACCATAGATTTAACTTTAGGATGGTTATAAAGTTCGTTTATTTCATTATCGCTAAATTCACCATGTAAAAGATAAATATTAGGAATACTATTAGCTTTAATTGTTTTTCTGATTGCGTGGATTTTTTTAAGTATCTCATCTCGATCCATATAAGAAGAAACTGCGGAACTTGTTTTTAAAATTAATGCAGGAGCAGTTTTTTTATTCTTAAATACTTCTAAGAAAGCTTTAATTAGTAAACCTACATTTTTTCTATCTTCACCAAAATCACCTTGAATCCAATGTCCTACAAATAAGTAAGCAAACGATTCAGGAATAGAATCAAGTGATTGAATTAAAGGGCTATTTTTTCTTAACGTAGATATTTCTTGAGAAGACATCTCAAAGTATTTAGTTAAGTCAGCTCCTTCAAATAATACTTCAACGGGTTTTTCCAGTTTGATTTCTCCTAAAGGTTGTTGGTTTTTGTCTTGTTTTTGAAATGTTGACTTTTCAAATACTTGCTTAGCATGGTTAGAAGATACTAAAGTAAGATCCATTCTGTTTACACCCTCAATCCAAGTACCTTGACATAGATTAGATTCAATACCAGCAGTAACACCAATATTATATTTTCCAATTGATTGGAATTCATTTGGAATAGTAATTTGCATCCAAATGTCTGGTTTTTCTGTTAATTGCGGATGTGGGTATTTGTAGTTATGAAGAAAACTCCATTCAGGGTTATTATCACAAAACCCCCAAGCAGTACCTCCCCAACGTTGGGGTAGGAGTTTAACATCGTATTTATCCAGTTCTATAATGGCTTTAACTAAATCTCGAGCTCGGGCTCCATAACCGCTGTAAGTATCATAAGGACAGCTTATAAAAAACGTATTTCTACTCATATTAGTAAATTAATTTATGGTTTAAAGTAGGGAATTGGTGTGTTGAAGCATTAATAAACTCAAATTTTTCTCTGGGTTTCCAAGTTGAAAATAATTCTTCTAAACCATCCATAATTCTTTGAGCTTGGTGTTCTTGGGTAAATCCTGCTTCATCGCTTGTAGCCCAATCACGTCCTGCCATTCCTCTTTCTTGTCTTTCTTCTTTAGATAGGTTGTAAACTTCCATAAGTCTATCAGCTGCGTCTTCCCAACGGCAACGATCATCAAAAATATAAGGTGTTGGAGGAGAACCTACCATTGAAATACTTGTTGGGTAAACTGGGAATGCCCATTTACCATGCTTTTTATAAGTACCTCTATGGTTAGAAGGGAAATCAGCATCAAAGTCAATCCAAGTACCATCTTCAAATTCAAAACGCATTTGGTCTTGCATACCACCTGTTACGTTTGCAATGATAGGAGTACCTGTTAATAATGCTTCGGTAAGTGATAGACCCCAACCTTCATTTGAAGTAAGTAACATTTGAACATCTGCTATATTATAAAGATAATTCATCTCTTTTGGCCCATACTTGCCATCTGTAAAGACAACATTGTAACCTGGGAGGAGAGTATCTACTACTGCTACAAGATCAGTTCCATGTTCTGATACTAATTCAGTATGGAGAAGAAGAGCAGCTGAATTACGTTTTTCTTGGGGGAGATTATCTACAAATACTTTAAAGGCTAAAAGTGTATCGGGTACTTGTTTACGACGAATATTTCTTGAGTTAAAGAACGCTACGAATTCATAGTCTTTACCTTGAAGTACTTTAGATTTAAAGCTTTGAAATTCTTTATCTTGCTCTTTATTCTCGATAGGAAAATAATTTTTAGTATTTAATCCATGAGGAACATACTTAATAATTCTATCCTTAGCTTTTTCGTTTAGTACTAACTTATTAATGTTAACAGTTTGTTTTGAAATACCAAACAATACATCACATGATTCATAAAAAGTTTTATTATAGTGAGGTGCTGGTAAATCATCCCAAATGTTAAGATAGATAATAGGGATAGTTCTGCGAATTTCATTTTCAATAGAAAATAACCAAGTAAAATAACGTGGGTCAGTAATCAACATTATAGCGTCTGGTTTTTCTAAGTCTAAAATTTGACGTAAGAAAGCATGATCACCATAACCATTTGCTGGGTATAATATTACATTAGCATCTTCAATTCCGGCTTGAACACCTGTATCTTCGCTTAAATCAAAACGCTTACCAAAATCTGGGTGTTGGATTGCTCCTCCAATGTTAACCCAATTATAATGGTGAGATGTTCCTAATACTACTTCTTTTCCTACAGTGGCGATACCAGAATGCATTCTAATATCATCGCAAATCAAAAGGATTTTTTTCCTTTGATCCTTTGGTAAATAACCTTCTTTCATAAATTATTGAATTTCTAAATCGTTGTGACTATGAATTTGCTTTCTAAATGATTCATCTGTAAGGTACAAATGAATAGAACGATCAGCAAGTTTTTGGAACGAGAATTTGTGTCTAACACAAGATACTTTAAACTCGTCAAATAAGTCACTTTGGATTTTTACACTCGTAAGTGTCATGTCCTTTTTACTCATAACATTGTTTTTAATTAATATAACATATATAAATATATTGGGATTCTTTAAGATAACCCTCTATCACATAAATTCTTATCTTCTTTAAATGGGCAATAAGTGCAATTCCATTTTGAAGGTACTTTTAACATAGGCCCAGTATTATGTGAACCATCTTTAGTAAAAGCCATTTCAATAAACTCCTGAAAGCGCTTAGTTGCTTTGTTTAGTTTAATTTTTCCAGATGAAGGAACGTGAATTTGTACTCGTGGGTCTGGGAAATCAGGGTTACCGTGTAGTTTTCTTTTAACAATAAAATATTCAATGTTAATATTATCTACTGGGAATCCGAATTGTTCAGCAAAGAATTTCTTGTAGAGGATTAATTGCATGTTTTTAACCTCATCAGTCTTTTCTTTATCTTTCCAACCGCGAGTTGAAGTTTTAATATCTATAATTTTGATGGTGTTAGTATTCTCATCATATAAAACAACATCTAAAAATCCTTTATAGATAATATTTTTATATAGAGGGTTGGGGTTAAGTAGGATTGGTACTTCAATACCTACTAACCACCAACCTCGTTTGCTAAAATATTTGCCTTTATTTTTCTTAAACCAAGAAAGAATACCTAACCCATCTTCATAAAACTCTCTAAGTTGTTCTGAATCTGAAAAATGTGTTTTATTATTACGTTCGTAATCTGTTCTGTAGCCTTCTCTTAATTTTTCCTCAAACTGGAATTCTAAATCGATTTGATCAGCAGCTGTTTTACTTACGTTATAAAACGTAGTTAAGTAATCTTGTAGTACAGTGTGGATTGCTGTACCAAACGTCATATGAATTGATACTTCCGACGTATAATGCCCATCTCGATATTGGAGCGCCCACTTGTGTGGGCAGCTCTCAAACATCGAGAATTGACTAAATGAGATTTGCTTTTGAAAGCGATAGTCAACATCTGGGGGCGTGTGTTTTTGTACCTCTTTAATTATAGAGGGTATTTTTTTCTTAGCCAAAACTTATTTCCATTTACCTCTAATAACTAACATAGCAATAATACCATAGTTAGCAATGTCTACAAAACTATCTATCATTGTTTCTCCTTCAACGTAATTTTGACCATTACGTTTCAATAGATTTTTGAGGCGATTAATTTTATCATTACAACGAAGCCAAATACCTGTAATAGAAAGATTTCGGTCGTCTCGAGTAGATAAATCAGAACCTAAAGCAATATTTTGAAGCCCATAATCCATCATTTTGCGAGCAAACAGAGCGTATTGTTCTTTTTGTATTTCTTTAAAATTATCAGCTAATTCAGGATATAGTCTTTCAAAATCCTTAATTGCTCTTTCTTCCCCAGTGTGGGGATTTGGTTCATAACTTACTTTTTCTTCCATTTATATGGTTTTTACTAATTTATCTTGTTCTTTTTGATCGATTCCCATTTGCCACAAAATACTTCGAACACCTGGTTCTCGGATTATATCAATGTAGTGATCAGCTTCACCTAAACTACATTCATAATATTTTGCTACGTATTCTGCTACACTTTGTGGTCTTTGTTTTTTACTCGGTTTGATATACTTTAACCAAACCTTTTTCTTTGGGATCATTTCTCTATAAATGGTATAAATTTGTTTTTTGTTCTGTGGACTTATCTTTTGAACATAATTTACGAGTTCTACGTAATTTATATCCATCGATAAATATCTATGAACCATGTAAGAGTTGAATGAATCCCATGACTCT
>Ga0208795_1000552_pt1 | contig 18096 bp, 40 predicted proteins | sample CB_VirMetaG_6_FD_184541 | JGI IMG/M metagenome (GOLD analysis project Ga0208795, IMG submission 184541) | Freshwater to marine saline gradient viral communities from Chesapeake Bay - CB_1508_2 Viral MetaG (SPAdes) (version 4) | ecosystem: Environmental > Aquatic > Marine > Coastal | place: USA... | reverse complement strand
TATATATCTTGTAGAGTCATATCTACTTTGTTTATTGCCACTGCCCATTTTCCTTCAGCAAAAACTAATAAATTACCAATAAATAAATAATTAATATCAAAATCAAATTGAAAATCTTCGTTTGAAACTTGTTTTGTTTTATATGGTTGTTTACAAGTTCCGCAATTGTTTTTAAGCAATTTATCTATTAATACACCCTCTTTAAAACCTCTCTTAATAGCCTCATTCACCAATGCAGTTTTAACTTCTTCTTCGGTGGCTGATATAAAATTGTGTAAATGCCTTTTATCTGAACTTATTTCATTATTCCATCCGTTTTTAGTAATTCCATATTGGCTACAATCTTCGTAACAACCATTAAAGCAGAAAATATATTCTAAACCTTTATGTTTATACCACTTACAAACTTCTAACTCAACTTCAAAAACATCCTTAAACATTTCTTTTAGTGTCTTATCTTTGTTTTCTATTATTTCCGATTTAGTAAGTGTAAATGTTTCTTCTAATTCAACACCGCAACATTGTAAAAATAAATCAGCGTTGAAGGTTTCGTAAGTTTCTCTCTTTGATGAAATAAGTGTAAAACCGATTAAGTTATTACCGTCATAGTTATTAGTTAAAAATGAATCGTCACGATATTTTAAATCAAATATATCGTATTGAAATATAAACCCATACTTATCAAGCCTAGGTTTTAACTCATTAAATTGTTGTTTATTGCAACGCATTGCAATCGGTTTAAATTCTGTTTTCATTTTTCTATTGTTTAAATATTAGAGTACAAACATAAAAAAACTATTTGACATATACAAATAAAAACATAAAAAAATTATTTTAATAAAAAGTTTGCACATTAAAATATTATGTTGTAGATTTGTACTCAATAACAATTTAAACTAAATAATTATGTACTACTCAGAAAAACTAATAGACGGAATTTGGCATTTTAAAAATAGTCCTAAAGCACAATACAAGCCAATGACTATATTGATGCTTAATATAAAAATAGATCAACTAATTAATAAAAACTAAATAATTATGAAAACATTTAACGTAACAGTACATTTTAGATTCGTAGTAAAAGGAGAACAAGAAAAAGATTTCGATGTATTAGAGATTGAAGCAGACAACTTACTGGATGCTTTTTTAGACGCTAAAGAGCAATTTAAGACAAAGAAATACATTCCTTTTCAAATGGAGTGCAACGGTGTAATTATTAACCCTAATACTTATTAAAATGAACGAAACAATTGAATTAAAGATTTTAGTAGCTAATATAGAAGTGGCTAAAAAAGAAAAAAAAGAGTATAAAAATTTATTTATAACTCAATCGTTTAAACTTTCAAGCGAGCAAATGAAAGAAATTAAAGAGCTAAGAAAGAAAATTAAGAAAAATCAAAACAAAATTAACACTATAATAAAAGGATTATGAAAAATAGAGAAATTAAATTTAGAGCGTGGGATTTGCAAGAAAATAAATTCTTTGAGCCTATATACCAAGCATACATTGGTAAGTTAGAAGATTTAAGTATTTCGTTTAGTGGTGAATTTATGATGAGAACATTTGAAAAACCAGCAATTCATGAAAGCGTATTTAGAAACAGATTTATATTAAATCAATACACTGGATTAAAAGACAAGAACGGTATTGAAATTTATGAGGGTGATATTTTAAAAATTAAAGGATTTAATACAACTTGGAAAACTAAAGTTGTTTTTGAAAATGGAGGGTTTTGTATTGATGTAGAAGAACAAGAATATAATAGAACTCTAATTGGTTATTTAGATGATGAGGCAATTATTGAAGTAATCGGAAATATTTACGAATCATGAAACTAACAGAAACAAAACAAAGAGTATTAGCATTTATTATGGGTGCAATACTAGGAACTTCAATAGGGTATTTAATAACTTATTTTAATATATTATGAAAACAAAACTATCAATTGCAGTTATACTATGGGGTATAATTATTTTAATATTTACATTAACTATAAGAAGATAAAATTATGATACAAAAATTTTTAAAACTCTGGAAAGAATACCAAGACAACGAAAAGGAATACGAACAAGCTAAAAAAATAGATATTGCAGTTAACGGACTTATGAAGATAGTCTTTAATGAAAAGAAAACTTTTGAAAGCATAGAAATTAAAAAGCGTTTTTTAAAACAATTTAACGATGAAATTGCAAAACGTGGAATTGATGCAAGTATAGAACACGCAGATTGTGAAGAATATTTAACTAAAAATAATTAAGATAATGGAAAATTTAATAGGTAGAAAAGTAAAAGGTTTTAAGTTTGATGATGGAATAGTATGGTATAATGATTATATGGATATTTTTATAGATAAAGCTGGAGAAATAAAAGGAATAAACGAAAATTCAATTGATGTGATGTTTGATGGAAATAAATCAATTTGGACTTACCCTCTTTCAGAAATTGAAAAGAATTTAGTTGAAGAAAACCCAATACAACACGATGACTTTAATTCTTATACTCATCCACCTTTAGGAGTTCATAAAGAAATAATTGTAAAAGATGCTGAGATAGTAAAAGAAACTTATGATCTAATAAATCCGAACCATTACAAAAATAGTAGTAAAGAAGTAATTGATATGATGCTTGATATATGGGGAACTGAAAAATTAATAGCTCATTGCGAAATGTGTGCTTTTAAATATAGAATGAGAATAGGAAGTAAACCAAATCAACTTATTGAAAATGATTTACAAAAAGCTCAATGGTACGAAAATAAAGCTAAAAGTTTAAGAGATGAAAAATAAATGTACAAAAACACCATACTTAAAAAAATGGCAAGCAAAACTAGCTCTTAAAGGAATTTTAAAGAGTAATAGTAAAAACCCTTGGAGAGATGAAATGTCTGTTTATAAATGTGATGAATGTGAAAACTATCATATAAGCTCGAAGCCTACTGAATATTCACCAAGTAATATTAAAGGAAAGTCTTATTTTGATATTCAAAAAGAGAAATGGGGAAATTTTTTACAAAACCATTCTAAAAATAATGCAGTAATTAATAAATCAAATAAAAAATATAGTACTTAAAATGACAGCATTAATAACTAAGGAAAAGATAGTTGAAAAACTAGGAATATCAAATGAAGTATTTACTTATAGAGTTAATAAACTTGCAATTCAATCATACGATCATGGAAAATATTCTTATTATCAAATGAAGTTAATAAAAGATTTTAACGAAAAGAAAAGAATGTTTGTTTATAAATATATCAAAGTTCCAGTATTTAAAACAGAAATAGAAATTATAAAAGTAATAGAAACATATCACATTTACGAATCTAAAATGAATTATACAGAATTATGAAAAGACAATTTGAACACACAGAAAACGGGACTTACTTAATTAGTGAAGTTTCAGGAAACAGATTAAAAAAAGTATCTCAATCAACTAAATTAACTGATGCTGAATTTATTGATTTATGGATTAGTAAATTAAACTTTGAAAAACTACATAAAACAAGGCTAAAACAAATAAATAAAAAAGAGCCTTTAGTTTTTGAACTTATTAAAAAGAAAGAAGTAAAAGGAACTCGTATTTGTTACTTCAAGGAAAAGAGCGGTAAGGATTGGATTAATTCAGTTAGATTCGAATTAGTTTATGAAGATGGAAATGTTATAAAAGTAAATGAAACTCTTTATTTGTCATGTAAAAATAAACTAGAAACTAAATACTCAAACTACTAAATGAAAACACACGAACAAAAACTCGCACAGATTAAAACAACGAAAAATATAATAAAATTTATCACGAATTAATTAGGTTAACTTAATTTAATTACGTACATTTGACATATAATAATAACTAAAGTATGAGTTTAATTAATTACCAATACTACCAAGAGCAAAGAAATAATGCTTTGAAAGTGTTAGAAAAAGCAAAAGAATTAGAACGAATTAAAAAAGAAAAACAATTAAAACAATAGAAATTATGAGTAAAGATTTAGCATTAGAACAGGTGGAGTGGGATTTACACGAAAACAATGTAGAGATAATTCCTTTAGAATTTACAGAAGAAGTTAAACCTGAGTTATATGGTTTAGAATTAGTTAAGGCGCAAGAAATGACAAGCGGCTTGAGTACTACAATAGCTGAAAGAGAAGTATTAAAAAAATCTTATGCTGATGTTATTGAATTAGAAATTACAACCGATACTTTGCCAATATTTAAAGAGTTGCGTTTAAAAATTGTAAAGAATAGAACGCAAGGGATTGAGAAATGGCACACTACAAACAAGGCTTTTTATCTTGCTGGAGGTCGTTTTGTTGATGCTATTAAAAATAAAGAAATAGTAGTTAATCAAGAAATGGAATCTAAACTTTTAGAGGCTGAAAAGTATTTTGAAAACTTAGAAAAAGAAAAAGCAAAATTATTAAATGAAAGTAGAATTGAAAAATTAACTCCTTATGTTGATGATATTACTGGTTTAGATTTTTCCCCAATGACAGATGAAGATTTTGATGATTATTTATTAGGTAAAAAAACACGTTTTGAAAACGAACAAAAAGAAAAATTAGAAGCAGAACAAAAAGCAGAAGCAGAACGATTAGCAGAGGTTGAAAGACAAAAAGCAATTGAATTAGAAAATGCTAAATTAAAAGCAGAAGCAGAACTAAAAGAAAAAGCATTAGCAGAAGAAAGAAAACTACAAGCTGAAAAAGAAGCTAAATTAAAAGCAGAAGCAGATGCTAAATTAAAAACTGAACAAGAAGCCAAAGCAAAATTAGAAGCTGAATTAAAATCTAAAAAAGATGCTGAATTAAAAGCAGAATCTGAAAGACTTGCAAAGATTGAATCAGATAAAAAAGAAGCTGATAAATTAGCAAAAGCACCAGTTAAAAAACAATTACAACAATGGGTTAATTCTTTTGAAATATCTACTCCAATAATTGAAAATGATTTATCTTTAGAGATTGCTAAAAAGTTTGAAGCGTTTAAAAAATGGAGTTTAACAGAAATTGAAAAACTATAAATTATGAGTAACAATTTAGAATTATGGAATAAGGTTGAAAAAACTAATCCAAAGTACACAAAAAAAGCAAAGATAGGAGGGCATGAAATAACTGCAATTGCACCACAATATCAAATAATGCAAGTAACAGAACAGTTTGGAATATACGGTGAAAAATGGGGATTTAAAGATATTAAATTAAGTTATGATTTAGTAGAAAAATGTAACTTAGTAGTGTTTAAAGGAACGTTCTTTTTTCCAAATGGAGAGTTTGAAATTATAAACTCATGCAAATTATATATGGATAGGGCTTTGACAATGGTAGATGATAATTTCGCAAAGAAAATTGAAACAGATGCCTTAACAAAAGCAATTTCTAAACTTGGATTTAACGCAGATATTTTTATGGGTAAATTTGATGATGTTAGATATGTTGCTGAAATGAACGCAGAATTTAATAAACCAATTGACAACGGTAAAAAATATAGAGATTTATTAGAAAGTTCTAAAACATTAAAAGAACTTGGTGTAAATTGGACTACAATACCAGCTGGAACAATCAAAGATAGTTTAGCAGAATTAAAAGATAAATTAAAATTAACACTTAAATAATTAAAAAATGGAATTAAAAAACGTACAAATTGTAAGCATTGGAGAACTTAATCAAATTACAGATACATTTAAAAAAGTATCTTTCAGAGTAAAGATTGATGATACTTACCCGCAAGAGGTTGAATTTGATGTGAAACAAGATAAAGCAGATAAGTTTTTGCAATATAACAAAGTGGGTGATTTTGTAGATATTGACTTTAATTTACAAGGGCGTAGTTATTTGAAAGATGGAGAGCCTGAAACCGCAAGAAGATGGTTTAATACATTAGACGCTTGGAAGATATTTAAAGCACAATCTGCACCAGCAACACAACAAGCACAATTTCAAGAAGCTGATAACTTTAAGGAAGAAGAACACGATGATTTACCCTTTTAACGAGCGACCAATAATCAAACTGCTCATTAAAACATTTGATTTAGTTTAACATTAAAGCTGATAAGTATTTGTATTTATCAGCTTTTTTTAATACATTTGAATATGAATAACTTTGAAACAACACTTGAAAACCTTACTTCTTTTATACAGGCTTATGATGATATAAGTCTAAACGATGGGGAAAATTTAAACTATCTTTTACAAAAAATAAATACTACTTTGTTTTATTTAGAAAGCGAACGATCTATTTTTAAAAAGAAATATGAGCAAAGAATTTATGAGTTAACAACCGATAAGAAAATGACTGTATCAAGAGCGGTTAATTTTGCAGAAGTTGAAGTTCCTGAGCTTTATATGCTACGTAGAATATTAGAAAGCGGTTACAGGTGTTCAGATAGTATTAGAACTAATATTTCTTTTTTAAAGAACGAACGTAACAACTCGAGATAACGGAAAACGGCTTTGACTTGTTGCCGAGACAAATACAAGACAATCACTAAATTTAAAACTATGTCAGAATATATTAAAGAATTAATCAGATTAGCCCAATTAGGCAATAAGTCCAAAACCGCTGTTAGCAGTACTGAAGGGAAGTTAATTTGCGACCATAGAGTAATTGAGGCAAATGGCATGAGTTATACCTTTAGAAACAGATGTGAGCTTTGTGGTAAGGATATGAAATCAAATTAATTACTGCATAACGTTTTGCCGCTTAGCGAGGTTAGTGCCAAATAAAAACTAATCATTCGAGTATTCACGAATTAAAACAGATACAAAATTATTTATTAATTAAGCCTGATGCACTAATCTTGCTAAACGGCTGTTATAAACAGTATTTATTATGAAACATTACAATTTAGAACACGAGGTAAATATTTCAAGTAACTTAAAGTTAACTACAGAAAATCCAGTTGAAAGCGAAGACGCTGAATATAATAGAGTAGTTGATGGATTAAGTTTTTATCAAAGAGTAGAAAACAATAGTATTGCAAAAGTTTATATTTCAAAAGATTTTATTGTTGATTTATATAACCAAATACAAGATATTGAAAAAGAAGTTGAAACAAAAAAATATTATGGTAATCTACCGTTTTAATATTGTTTATAACTCGCATATGTACGAACCTCTATTTATAAATATTTAATTTACAACAACTTATAAAAATAAAACTTTCGCTTAAAAAATATATTTATGCCAAAATGTAAGTACCATAATACTAAATTCATTGCAAAGTACTTTAATCAAAAGTTTTGTTTGTCGGATGATGAATGTATAAAAGCATTTAATGAGTGGGTGAAGGAAGAAAAACAAAAAAAGATACAAAAGCAACAAAAAGAATTTGCAGTTGTAGAGCGTAAATACAACGATGAAAAAAAACTAACTGCATCTTTATTAAATACTAAAACACAAGTTCACGCATACGTCAGAAAACGTGACGAGGGTAAACCTTGTATTAGTTGCAATAAACCACACGAAAAAACATTTGAAGCTGGGCACCACTACTCAGCAAATAGCTTTTTAACTCTTAAATTCAATTTAGATAATATTAATGGACAGTGTTTATATTGCAATAGACATTTAGAAAGTAACTTCGACAACTACGCTTTAAATCTGCCTAACAGAATAGGAACAGAAAGTTATGATAAATTAGTTAAACTTGCTGGAGTAGATAAACAATTTTCTAAAGTATGGAATTTAGAAAATTTAAAAGAGATTAGAGATAATATTAAGAAACTAAATAAAGAATTATGAAAAAAATACACATTAACAACGATGATAATTATGTAACTCCTCCAGAATTTTACGAGGAATTGAATAAACAATTTAATTTTGATTTTGATCCTTGTCCTTACAATAAAAATGAAATTGTAAATGATGGATTAAAAGTTGAATGGGGAAAATCAAATTTTGTAAATCCTCCTTATAGTAAAAAACTAAAAGAGCAATTTGTAAAAAAAGCAATTGAGGAAATGAAAAAAGGAAAAGTTTCTGTTTTTCTTATTCCTGTATCAACAAGTACAAAATTATTTCACGAATGGATCAAGCCAAATGCAAGTGAGATTGAATTTGTAAAAGGCAGAATTAAATTTGGAAAATTAGATAACGAAGGTAATTTTTATTTACCATTAAATAAACATGGTAAAACTCAGTCAGGAACTAAAGATAGTATGATCGTTGTTTTTGACGGAACTAAAAACTAAAGAATTATGATTGAAGTAGAAGTTGTTAAAATAAACAAACAGTCAAACAGATGCGTAGCTATTAAAACTATGCTAATTGATGACTATAAGAAGTTAAAAAAATACAAAGAGTTTTATTACAAAGCGTATCAAGTAGGATTTCACGCATTTAAAGTTGAAAGTTTATAAAAATAAATTTGTTTATTAATTAGATTTGATTATCTTTGTAACTGTAAACCATCACTTACATTAAGAAATTTGCTAGTAATAGCAACGACAAACCCTTAAAGATGTGTGATGGCTCTTTAGGGGTTTTGTCATTTAATTAACTTAATAGTTTACTGGAACTTAAAACCTTTATTATTATGGCAAAATTTGAATTAAAATTTTATGATTGGTTAAATGACAATCAAACTATTGAAGTTAAAGAAATGAGCGGTATTATATCTATTTTTGCAGAAGATAAAGACCAAAAAAATACTAGTGGAGTATGTATTCATTTAGATAAATCAACCGCAATTAAGTTCGCTAAAACATTACGTACTGAAATTAATAAAATTACAGAAAGCGAGGTAACGAATGGCTAAAGAATTACCATACTTTAAATTTGAACCTAACCAATGGGAAAACGGTAATATACAAATGTTATCAAGAGAAGATAAAGGTTTATTTATTGACTTGTGCAGTATGTACTGGTCAAGACTTGGAGATTTACCTTTAAAATTAGCTATACAAAAGTTATGCGCTGGCAATGCGACCGCATTAAATCCGCTTTGCGATGATAAAATAATTGAGGTTTTAGATGGTAATATTTTTATAAAATTCTTATCAGAACAACTAAATGAATTTGAAGATACTAGCAAACAAAACAGTAAAAACGCTAAAGAAGGGTGGGAAAAGCGCCGTAAACTAAAGGCTGAAAGCGAGCGCAATGCGACCGCATCAAATCCGCAATGCGAAAACGATGCCATAAGAGAAGATGAAATAAAAGAAAATAAGATAAATAATAATTTAAACCCAATAAATTGGGATGCCCTTTTAAAATTCTTTAATACCACCACTAATAAAAAATGCAGAGTAGTTTCTATTAAGGCGAAAAACCAATTTAACGCAAGGTTAAAAGATGGATTTACTAAAGAAGATATATTCAAGGCGATTAAAAATTGTTATAATGATGATTGGCATATTAAAAATAATCATCAGTACTTAACACTTGAATTTATATCTAGGGCGGATAAATTAGATAAGTTTTCACAAATTGAATCTATTAACACAAGCACAACTACTAACCAAAAAGCAATGAAATATGACGATTAGCGATAAATTTTATGCTTTAGGCGTACAAGTAAAAGGAAGTAGAACAGAACAAAAATGTAAGTGTCCGAATTGCGTAAAGGTTGGTAAAACAAATATAAATGACACTTGTCTTTCAATAAATTTAGATAGTGGCCTTTATAATTGCCATAAGTGCGGATGGAAAGGATGTGTGGCCGAAACAGAATATAAACAAGATAAAATGATTGTAACTTATAAATTACCAGTTAAACCAAATATTACAAAGTTAAGTACTGAGGCCTTACAATTTTTTGAGAGCAGAAATATAAATCAATCTGTTATTTTAGAAAATAAGATAGCAATGACTATTGATGGTGGTGGTATTGTATTTCCTTATTTTCGTGATGGCAAACTGATAAACTTTAAAACAAGGTTAATCAAAGAAAAGAAATTCTTTCAAGCTAAAGAGGCCGAGCCAATAATGTATAACTTAGACCGTATAAAAGGCCAAAAAGAAATAATAGTTTGTGAGGGTGAATTTGATGCACTAAGTTTTGAAGTTGCTGGATTTACAAATCATACATCAGTTAATCAAGGCGCACCTAATGAAAACGATAATAACGTAAATAAGAAACTTGAATGTATTACAACTTGTTATGATGTTTTCGAAAATGCTGAAACTATATTTTTAGCAGTTGATACTGATAACAACGGAATACGTTTACAAAAAGAATTAATTAGAAGGTTTGGAGCTGAAAAATGTAAGATAGTTGACTTTGATGATTGCAAAGATGCAAACGAATATCTAATTAAATATGGTGCGTTTGAATTATCGCAATTATTAGTAACGGCCAAAGATGTAAAGATTGAGGGAATTTTTACTTTAGATGATAGTTTTGGTTCTATGCTTCAAGGCTTTAGAAATGGCCTAGAACGTGGAGAAACTACTTATATTGATGATGTGGATCAAGCTTGGAAATGGAGAAAAGGAGAGGTTAACGTTTGGACTGGTTACCAAAATGAAGGTAAATCTTTATTTTTAAATCAACTTTCTTTAATTAAGGCGTACTTTGATAAAGATAAGTTCGCAGTATTTAGTCCTGAAAATATGCCTATGGATGACTTTTACAATGATTTAATAGAAATGTTAGTAGGTAAGACATCAGATAAGTTCTATGGTGCTTTACAGATGTCGGAGCTTGAATATTTAAACGCTAGTAGTTTTATTAACAAACATTTCTTTTTAATATATCCAGATTTTGATTTCAAGTTAGAAACTATTTTTGAAAAGGTTAAATTTCTAGTTAGAAAGCAAGGAATTGAGCATTTAATAATTGATCCATACAATACAATAGAGCATTTAATGAGAGGTGGAGAACGTGAGGATTTATATATCAGTAGATTTATGGCCACTTTAAAAAGATTTGCAGTTGAAAATAATATATCTATTCACTTAGTTGCTCATCAAAATACCGCTAGGCCAAACGATAAAGACGGTGGTCGATACCATAAACCAAACTTAAACAATATTAAGGGCGGTGGTACATTTGCAGACAAAGCCGATAATGTTTTATTTATCTGGAGGCCGAATAGAGCGTTAGACTTTAGATGTACACAAGTAGTCTTTGGCTCACAAAAGATAAAGAAACAAAAGTTAGTTGCCAGGCCTTGCGAAGTAGATAATATTAGTTTTGAATTTAAAGCAAATAGATATTTGTTTGGTGAATTTACCCCATTTAGTCGAATAGACAAGGAGCGGGGAATTGTAAAGAATGAATACAAAGAACCAACAGAAGAAAGTAAACCAATTCCAGTAGCAACATTAAGTGAGGCTTTTGGAGATAACACAAACGAAAATGATGAGATCCCATTCTAAAGACGAAATACAAGAATACCTAGAGCGTGAATGTATATTACAACAAACAGTAAGAAATATAATAAATAGACCATTGACAAATACAAAACAATGTAATGTATTATCTATTAATTCGATTAAGTTTGTTAGATATCATAAAAATAAATAAAAAAATAACATAAATAATTTGCGTGTTAAATAATTTGTTGTATATTTGCTAAAGAAATAACAACTAAAATAAATAAGATTATGTGGAAAGAAACATCAAATGAAGTTTATGCGGTAATATTCGCAAAACACAAAAAAGAATTAACACCTCATTCATCATTTACTGACATGACTGGAAATGGATATCATTTTTCAAGTGGTCATCCAGAAGTTATTACAGAATGGGGTTTTGAAAATTCAGAAAATCCTTTGTTAAAAATATTACAATGGAAAGAAAATGAAGATGATAAAGAATGGAATGTAGAGTTCTTTATTTATTGCTAAATATAACTTAATAAATTAGATTATGAAAAACTTAATAAAAATTTCGTATTATGTTTTAGAAAATCATGGGATTAAAGATCCAATTTTCTACGCAAAATTCATTACACAACCTTTAGAGTTATGTATGTTTGTACCTTGTGATGAAGATGGAAATGTTTTAGAAGAGCCGAAAGACTTTGAAAATCTATTATTTCATATAGAAATAAAACTGTTTGATGGAACAAAAGAAGTAGTAGAAGAAGTATTACAATACCAACAAGCAAAAGCAAAAATTTTGTTTGAAGGTTTTGAGGTGTTAAGCATAGAATGTGTTTGTAATTCAAATTTATACATTCATTTTTTAAATGATAAAGTAAAAATTGAAGAACACTTTGAAGAAATAATAACAAAACTACCTAAACAAGTAGAAACAATCGAGGATTTAATTCCTTATAACTTAGAATTAACAGATAACACTTTATAAAATGAAAACACTACTATTCACATTATTATTCACGACTATTGCAACGGCTCAAAGCTATACAATCAAAACAATAGTAAAAGAAAGACAAATTACAGGCTATCTTATTATAAACGTTTCTAAAGACAAAACTATTTCGACTTATAGGATTTGTTGCTATTCAGAAATAGAACGCTTAGGATTAAGAAAACAAGCTAAATTAATCATTTCACATTATAATATTCCAACTGATAAATTAGAACCAGAGGAGTATTTGAAAAATGGAGTTAAAAATAATGAGTTATGACAGAAAAAGAAAAATATTAAAACTATAAATTATGAAAAATGAAATACTAAAAGAATTAAAGCACTTGCAAAATCTTATTAAAAAAAACGAATTTAAACAAGAAGGACAATCAGATGATTCAGGAGAAATCGAAGGAGGTGTTTTTATAAAAAGCAAGATAGTCAAGTCAAAAATATCCTCACTTATAAATAAAATTATTGATTATGAAACTAACAGGTAAAACAAGAGAAGATTTTGAGAATTGGATATTAAATGAATGCCAGTTTACTTTTGGAAAGAGCTTAATAAAAATTCACAAACAAAAATATTTTTTTATTTCTTATTTAGGTATAGATAATATACAACTAAACGCATTAATAATTGAGTTCTTTGATTCGGTTGGAATTTATATTCAAATAAGTATTTATACGAAAAGAATAGATAGTAGTTTAGATTGGTGTTATTCTTTTAATGAAGAAATATTTGAAAGGTTTTTTAAATCGCGCAAAGAAGCAACCGACAAAGCAATTGAAAAAGCAAATGAGATTTATAACAACAAACTTGCATAAGTAAATATTAATGCATAAATTTACAAACATTATGAAAACAATAATTAAAATACTATTACTATCTTTTATCTTTGTTGGATGCACTCCAGATGAGATAAAAACAGAACCTAAACAAGAATTAAATTGTGATTGCGTTACTAGAGAATATATTAAAATAGAAGGGTCTTACCAATGGACAGGTCAAGAGGTTAAATATTATTCTAATGACTGTTTAAAAGATAATTTAATATTAAGTGAGTTAGTAATTGAAGGAGTGCAAACAATGTATAAAGTAACTTGTAAGTAATGGCAGAAGAACAAATACTATTTAAGTACTGTAAAGAAAATAACATTCCTATTAAATATGCAATAAACTATAAAGAAACTTTGTCTTTTGCAGTTTATTTATTAAGATTTAGAATTATTGATTTTTTTAATAGTTTGTTTAAAAAATATAAGTAATGGCTAAAAATAAATACATAGAAAGTCCTGAGATACTTTGGCAATTCTTTTTAGATTATAAAAAAAGTGTTAAAGATTTCCCTAAATTAGTTCAAGACTATGTAGGAAAGGATGCTAATATGGTCTATCGTGAAAAAGAAAGACCGTTAACTGATAAAGGATTTTTTAATTATTGCAGGAGAGAAGTAGGGTGTGTTAAACAATATTTTGATAATCCAGATAATAGATATAGCGAATATATTACAATCTGTCGCGTGATTAAAGACGAAATAGACGAGGATCAAATTGAAGGCGGTATGACTAATATTTTTAATCCAAGTATAACGCAAAGACTACAAGGGCTAGTTGATAAAAAAGAAGTTACTGATATTAAACCGCAAAAATTAGTTATAAAAGTTAAAAGAAATGAAGATAATTAAAATTAATAAATCTTTTTTGATTCTTAGCATTAAAAAGGATTCAGTAAAGTGTTTTTTCTTTTATCCTATATATTTGTTTAGTTGGTTAAGTTCTAAAAATGAATTATCTTTAAGTGAATTAACTATTAAATTAGTAGTTGAAGTTTATAAAGATTTAGAAAAAGACTATGATCGAAAGTATAGAGTTTGAAGAAGGAATATTTAATAATATTTATCACGAAATAGATGAGGTATTTAATAACAATGATATTAGATACCTTTTTGTATATGGTGGATCTTCATCTTCAAAAACTTATTCTTATGTGCAGCGTACTATAAACTATATGTTAGAAGATAAAGATAATAATTCTTTGATATTTCGTAAGTACTCAACAGATATAGAAGGATCAATATTCCAAGACTTTAAGCAAATAATTGAAGATTGGGGGTTGACAGAATACTTTAAGATTCAAAAGCATTACATTGAATGTAATTTAACAGGCAGCTATACAAGGTTCAAAGGATTAGATGATAGCGAAAAGATTAAAGGACTATCTGGAATTAAAAAAATATGCCTAGAGGAGTTCTCTCAATTTGACTTAGCAGACTTCAAACAAGTTAAAAAACGTTTAAGGGGTTCAGTAGGTCAACAAATAATTGGGATATTCAATCCAGTAAGTGAAATGTCGTTTATCAAAACTGATATATTTGATAATGAAGTGTTAATAGAGCAGCCATCAAAGATTCAAAGTAAAGAAGTAAACACTGAGGGTGATATGATTATCTTAAGAACTTGCTACCTGGATAATATTTGGATTGTTGGAGATGGTAAAGGAGGGGGTTTTATTGATAAACACGTAATCGCTGATTTTGAAAAGGACAAGGTATTAGATGTAAATTATTATAATATCTACGCATTAGGTATGTGGGGTAAACTAAGAACAGGAGGCGAGTTCTTAAAACAGTTTAAAACAGAAAAACACGTTGATAATTTCAACTACAACCCTGAGCTTCCGATTCATATTTCATTTGATGAGAATGTATTGCCATACTTAACTTGTAATGTGTTTCAATTAGAAAACGGAAACCTTAGACAGATTGATGAGATAATGTTGAAAGATCCTTTAAACACATTAAAAGATACTTGCGAGGAGTTTTTAAAGAGATATGACAGAAACGTACATGGATTGTTTATTTATGGTGATGCAACAAGTAAGAAGGCAGACACTAAACTTCAGAAAGGTCAAAACTTTTATTTATTGATAAAGGGCTATTTATTAAAAATGAAACCTATTTTTAGAGTTCCAAGAGCTAATCCAAGTGTATTAATGTCAAGAAACTTTACTAATGACATACTAGCTGGAGAAGTTGACGGAATTACATTTGGAGTTGATGCAAAGTGTAGAAACTCAATAAATGATTATCAGTACTGTACAGAAGATGAAAACGGTAAGGTTAATAAAAAAGTAATAAAGGATAAGGTAACAGGGCAAAGTTATCAAGAATTCGGTCACGCATCCGATGTTTTAAGATATATATTAACTGCGATGTTTATCGATAAGTATAAACATTTTCAAAGAGGAAAATAAGATGATATTTGGTATAAGTTTAAAAAAATTCGAGCTATTAAGAAAAAAAGACTTTCAAGAGTTAGACTTTATTAGTAAATGGCAGTTTGGAATAACAAGTAAAAAGCCTTTAAAGACCAAACGAATAAAAGATTTAACATTTAATCAGTTCGTTGATTGTGAAAATTATTTAGAAAATGAAGATTTTTATAATTTTTGTAGTATATTTGTAAATAAATATTTCTTTCAAACTGTTTACGTTCATAACCTTGAACCAATATTAAAGGAATACGCAAGGCAAAAAGCAGAATTAGTAGATGAGAATGATTGGATTTTTAATGCTCCGCAATATGGAGAGCCTGAAAAGGAAACCATAGGAAGCGAGTTAAGAAAAGAATTTGTAGAGAGATATGGAAGTTATGTTGTTTTAATGGATGTTGTATGTAAGGGCGACTTTACAAAATATAAAGCAGTAGAGCAATGGAAAGTAAATGATTTTTTCTTTTGGGCTAATTATTTAACAGGTCAGAAGATAATAGAAAAAGTAAAGTAAATGGCACACCAATTAAGTAACATATTAAATTATACAGTTTCAGTATTTGAAGCTATGCCATTGGTTAATACAATTTCAATTAAAGATGATGATGTCGTTGATACTGAAAAAGAAAATGTTTATCCTTTGGTTTCTATTAATTTAATTAACTCACCAAGTCCAGCGATTGATTTGCGAGTTTACAAAATACAAATAGAAATATTTAATCAAAGAGATGATCGTAAGATTGCAACACCTAGTAAGTTAATGAATGACACTAACTACATTGATAATATTAATATTTGCGATTCAATAGCTAACAACTTCATTATGGAGTTATACAAAACTCACAACGATTATAATATTGGAATATTAGATAATAGTATTTCTGATTTTGAATTTAAAAGAAAAGACGAACGTAATGCTTTAGATGGTGTTAAGTTCGAATTAACATTATACATTAATCAAAACAACATTTAAGATGGCAACAAAAGAATTGGCAAATATCTTAGTTAACACAGGATATGCAAAGAACCAAAAAGAAGCAAAAGCAATCGTTCAATTTATAAAAGACAATACAAATGAGAGTATATAAAGTTTATAACGAAAAGAAATCGTTTATCGTAGCAGCACACAATCCAAAACAAGCAGCAGAAGTAAGCAAGTTAAAAGGTGCGTTTGTTAGTGAGGTTAACATAACTCAACCTGTTATTATATTCAATGGCTAATTACACCGATGCTGAACTAAAAAAGATTGTTAGAGATGTAGTTCGTGAAGCTAAAAGCTCGGCACACATTGAAACTGGTTATCTTAAACGTTCAATTCGTGGAGATGTAGTCGGTAAGAATAGAAGTTTAGAGTTTAGACAGGTTGTATATGGTGTTTATAATAACAACTCTAGGTTGGTTCAGATAGCTGAAAACTTAGTTCCAAAGGATATTCAATGGGAAGTTATACTAGAAGATGAAGAGGGAAACATAGCACAGGCAACAGGTATAAGTAGAACAGGAAGAAAAATAAAACGATCAAGTATAAGCAGTTCAATAGGCAGTACTTCAAAGATAACCGCATTAATAAATCAACTACGTGGCAAAAAGAAAAACGATACAGGAGAGTGAGACTGAGGAAGTGATTCGTAAAGGATTAGATGAGTTAGGTCGTAAGGTTACAGTTATGGCTGCTAGAAAATCTAAAGTATCTAACTTACAAAAGAATCACTTAAGAGATAGTGGGAATTATAGAGTTAAACCATTTGATACTTTAATTGTATCGCAAGTGTATTACGGAAAGTATAACACTCCAAAAGGTCAAGCAACACCAAAGAATAGAATAGGATTAAAAAATACGGCTCTTACTAATTCAGTTAGTGATTACGTTCCGGAAGCAACAAAGGTTATAATTAAAAACATGATGGCTTTATTAGTCAGTCCAATAATAAAAAAGTAAGATGGCAATATCAAAAATAACGATAACCTTTAATGAGGATTTAATAGTCGATAAGTATGTTAAAATAAAAATGCTTAATCCTTCTATACCTTTATTGCCTATTTACTTACTTGAAACGTTTAAAACAATTAGAACCACTATTAAACAGGTTCAAATATTACCAATTACTTCTATTATTGGTGAATCAAGCGCAACGGCTTACGCATCAGCTTTCAATTTAGACTATGGAAGTAACGGAACAGGATACCAAGTGTCAAGTAATTTGAATGTAGTTACTATATTTGCACCTAATGATGTACTTTTATTTGAAATATTAGAAACAAATGCAGATGTAACGTATGTTGTCGATAGTGTATCGGATGACTATAACTCATTTGCACCTATATTGACAGATATAAATACTAAAAATAAGTTCTTTTTTGCTGAATCACCAGTTCATTTTAACTTTTATAATGAAAATTCAGATATTAATATACAAAAAGTTAACGTGGAAGTTTATATTTGGAGAGGTTTTCAAGAAGCAGATCTTCCAAGTACACCTTCTTTAGTGTTTAATGATGTTAAAAAAGTAAGTCCAAGCGATAATTACATAGCTTTAGAGTTTCATAACGAAATAAAATCGTATATTACAAGT
>Ga0208795_1000551_pt1 | contig 18112 bp, 24 predicted proteins | sample CB_VirMetaG_6_FD_184541 | JGI IMG/M metagenome (GOLD analysis project Ga0208795, IMG submission 184541) | Freshwater to marine saline gradient viral communities from Chesapeake Bay - CB_1508_2 Viral MetaG (SPAdes) (version 4) | ecosystem: Environmental > Aquatic > Marine > Coastal | place: USA... | reverse complement strand
TCTACCTCAGCATTCGTCAGGGGGCTGCCTTTCGCAGTCCCCCCTGTTTCACGTGTGACGATTGTTGACATCACAACCCCCTATTAGGAGACAGTTACGACCCAAGTTACGGTCATGCTGTCACCTGCTTGCTTGTTCACAACCGGGAATACGGTGCGGCAGAGCAGCGTGCCTGAAGAAGACGCATTGAAGATGCCCGCTTCAGTAACCGCGCCGGTACCGGTACCCGCTGCGAAAGTCGCAACGTAGGTGATGGTGTTGGTCGCGACAGTGGTTGAGGTCAGTGCGGTGCGGCTACCAGAGATAGCGGCGCCCAGACCAGTGTCACCTGCGGCGGCTGCCGTAGTACCCGTGCCCAATTCCATGTGGCTCATCGCAGTAGCAGTGGCATCTTTCATACGCGATACGATGAAGTTCAGACCGGTGTTGACCACGAGGTTCTTGAAATCGTGAGTTTCGACGCTGCCGTCGGCCTTGTTCAGTACGACGCTCAGTTCGCCCTTGAGCTTGAGAGTTTCAAAATTTTGCATTTCAGTTTCCTTAGAACGTTGCAGAAATACCTACATAGACATCCGTGAAGTACAGCACGTCACAGTAGTCCGTCATGCGAAGCGAACCGCTATCGCCCGTACTGACTGAATCAGTCAGCCCCTTCCCAGCAGACTGGCTCGAAGAGTCAGACGCTGAAACCGTTTCTGCCCTACTGGTAACGAACGACATGGTCTGGTCGTCTTCAGCAGTAGCAGCTCCATCAAAGTCATCTGTCGCGTCAACAAGATCTGACAGCGCCTTCGAAAAACTACGTGCGGTGATGTTGTCTGAGGTTGTAGCGGAATCCGCCAGTGCCTTGCCAACACTCGCAGTAACTAGATCGGACTTCGTGAAGCTATCGGTAACGGCCTTACCAAACAGGTCAGTAAGAGCGTCCGAGAACGTCGCTGCGTCCTCTCTGGACATTCCGACCACAAACGCATGTGCATCGGAATGGGAAATGGTGTCAGACAGGCCCTTCGCAAAGGTCATGGTCTGGTCATCTTCAGTCGTAGCCGTACCGTCGAAGTCGTCGGTGGCATTCACCGAGTCAGACAACGTACGGCTGTAAACCATCGTGTAAGTCAGCGTGTCTGAGTTGGAAGCGGCATCAGATACCGCCTTCTCTACATCGAACGCCGGAATCCCTGTTCCCGCGTACCCCGCACCCATGTAGGTCGGGTCGACGTAGTTGTCCCAAAAGTTGGGGCCTTCTCGCTGCGCGTTTACACTGTCGTACTCAGGTCGACCGTAACTGTACACAGAATTATCTGTAACTGTTGACGTGTCAACACGTGAAGTACCAAAAGTATACGTGACTTGTTGAGAAGTAACAGGGTTTTCTGTTAAACCCTTGCCGAAGTCAAACGGCTGTAAATAGTCGCTTGTGTACAGGTAGTCGTTTGGGTTTTTGCCGAACGCCGTCACCGCCGCATCGCTATTCGATAAGGGTTCGCTGAAGTTCTTGGACATGAACATGGTCTGTCCGTCGTCCGTCACAAACAGCGCGTTCAGCTCGTCGCCCGCATCGGCGGTATCCGCCACGGCTTTCTGGTACGTGTAGCCTACGGCTTCCGAGATGCTTGGGTTATCTGCAAGCGCTTTGGTGGCAGCGTAGGTCGTGGACTCCGTAGTGTTGAGCCCTTCAGTCGCCGCCTTAGTGAGCGCCCAGTTATCCGTATCCGAGACCGTCTGCGTTTCAGTCGGAATGCTCTTGGAAAAGAACATCGTCTGGTCGTCGTCCGAATTGGCGACACCATAAAAATCGTCCGTCGCGTCCACCAGTTCATTGATGGTGCGCTGCAAGCTGTAGACAGTAATCTCGGAGAGCGTCGGCGCGTCCGCAAGCGCCTTACCCACAAAACGCGTAGCCTGCTCCACCGTGGACTGGGCCTCGGCAAACGGCTTGAAAAGATGGAACGCGTTGGTGTCTGCAACGACAGAGATTTCTTTGACCACCGGATTCATGCCACGGTAGTCGACCTCTGCGGAGTAAATGATGTTGATCCAGCTTATCGCCGAAATTGGAATAACGACCGTAGCCGCAGTCTGAACGACACCAACCGTCGCCCCTACTACACCTTCCGGGCTAACCGTAACGGCGGCAGTTGGACTGGTTACAGTAACGTTCGCACGAATACGGCTCAGCGCCATTTAGAAGTCCTCGCGGAGTTTGAACTTCAGGAGGTCGTAAACGGTTTGCTTGGTGCCGTCTGCGTAGGTGATCTCGATCTCACCCTCGTACGCGCCCGCTTCGATGTCTAGGTCACCCGAACCCCAGTTGAACTGCACGCGACCCCCAGCCCCGGGAGTCGCATACGCCCCTGTGGCGTCAATCGTCCCGTCCGCCAACACTTTGCCCGCAATCAGCGTGCCCGTCAGCGTGGTAAGAATCGTCGTTTCCCCGAGCGCACGGAAATACATACGCACCGTGGTGGTGTTTAGACCGATCGGCTCGCCTGTCGTCTCATCCGTCAGAGAGACAATAATCGCAGGCTTGGTATCGCCCTGAACCAGCTTGATCTTGTCAGCCATTAGTCCCCCTAACCTCTGCTGGTGGCGTCAAAGCCCTTCGGGCTCACGCGCAAATTAACTCGACGGGTATCCCGACCCTTGGCTTCGCTCGCCGCACGGGTAAACGAAGCTCGGTAGTACGCAGAGAGCGCAGGATTACTCCATTCCTTGCCCGGAATCTCTGTGATCCGTGCAATGGCGCCTGCCGCAATGGCTCTGCCGTGCGTCTCAAAAATGAAATCTTCCACCCCGGTCGCAGTCAACTTGCTCTTGAGCACGCCAAGGCCGCTGAAGGTGTGCTTGCCCGCAGGCGTTGGGTACATGCGAATCGCAGAGTCGCCCAGAATGCTGTAGTACGCCGGAAGCCCCGTTACAGTCGACCCGTTGGTCAGCTTAGGCGGGCTGAAATGTTTGTCAGATACCCGCGTCATCGGCAGGCCGTCCAGATACAAGAACAGAATGTTCTCCAGAACAGACCCGGTTGGCACCGAAACGTCGTAGTCCGAGGTGTTCTTACTGGTGAAGTCCTGCTCGATGTCAAAACGCCACACTTCGCTTAGCGCCATGAACTCGGCAGCGGCTTCCTGAAGGTGCGCCTCAATGACGATCTCCGGGCAACCCGGAAGGTGCGGTTGAACGTAGGGGTAGAAACTAGACCATGTAACTGCCATATCAGCCCCCTACCTGTCCGGCTGCTGTGTCGCTCTGGCTCTTCGCGCCGATGCCTGCGGTGAACGCCTGATAATGAGCATTCGCGCGAGCCGCGTTGGCAGCGAACTCCGAGTCCTTCGAGAAGGCTCGGTAGAGAATCCAGTCGATGAGCGCACTGAGGTAAATGTCGTCCAGCTTAATCGTCTCGGTGCTGCCACCGGTCGGGTTCAACTGGGATTCGGTGAGTGCGTGCGCCCCCGGGGCGTCGGTGTAAACCACCTCGACCTGTGCAGCCGTAGTGGCTGGGGGGTACACGAAAAATTCTTTGGGTTGGCGTGGGTCAAACGTGAAATGCTGAATGTTGACCGTGCCCGTTTCGGCGTGCCAGCTTGGACGTTGATCGTCCAGAACACTTCTGTCGACCAGCCGAATGACCTTCTTGTTGGAGGTCGCAGCGAGGTTCCGCACCACGTCGAGCAGACGGATCGCGGAAGAAAAACCAGTGGTGAGTACCTGTCGAGTACCCGCAGCGCAGGTGAAAGTGCCTGTCTTTGCAGTCGCGTCAGGGCGCAGCAGAACAATCTGCAAGTAGGCTTCATTCAGCCAGTTTTGCAGCTCCACGCGCGGCCAGCGGACGTTGCTGTCTTGCAGGACGTCTTCGACACGCTTAACGATGTCGGTAACTTTGATCGTTGACACAGGCAACTCCGTACATGGTTAAAAGGAGGGGGTTTTACCCCCCTCCTTCCAGCTCAATTAGCTCGGGTCACCGACCAGAGCAGTTACAAGAGCTTCTGACTTAACGACCTTACGACCGTATACAGCCAGACCACGAACGATGTCGCCGAAGTCATTCTGGTTGCGCAGCGGCTCAGTCTTAGAGATCTGAGAAGCGAACGCACATGCAGCCTTGGTACCAGCAACCATCATGCGACGCGGCTTAGCACCGGTAGCAGTAGCGCCAGAAGCAACGGCTGACAGACCCGGAACCAATGCCTTAGCAGTGGTGCCCTTCGGCAGCAAGTTAGACACGTAGACTTCGAAGCGATCCAACATACCGATCTTGCCGGTACGGATGGTGCTTGCAGAGTCGCCAGTGAAGTACGCCTGAGCGATGTCAGTCTGCATCAGAACCTGACGGTCGTACGGGCTGATAATCAACCAACGGCCATCTTCCGGTACGTTCTGCTCGTCCAGAGCAGCAGACATACGCAGAATGGTCTTCAGGACGTTTGCCGGGGTAGCTTGGTCGATCGGCAGTGCGTCGGTACCGAGGTTGTACTCAGTAGACAGCGCACCGGCGGTAGCACCCTTGTTTGCAGCGTTAGCGCCTTCGGTAACGAACCACTGGAAGAAGGTTTCGTTCTCGATTGCGATCTTCAACTGCTTGGCAGCGTCATCGGTGAACATGTTCATGAGATCCATGTCAGCCTGATGCGCCAGAACGTCGTTCACCTGCACGCTGAAGTATTTGCCCTTGTTGATCTGCATGTCAGTGTAGACCGGAGCAGGTACTTCAGAGGTCAGAGTGGTGCCAGCACCAGCGTAATCGTTGATGGTGATGGACGGTGCAGTGCGGATACGGATGGTATCGCCCTGATTCTTGATTTCGCCTTCCCAGTCGGTATTCGAAATTTCAGCCAGCATGGTGTTGGCATAGAACTTCGCATTCAGCTTGTTTGACCAAAGCTGAGGAATGAAACCGCCAGAGTAAGACGGGGTGGTGTCAAAAGCACCGGAGCTAACTACAGGAAATACAGCAGCCATTTTGGTTCTCCAAAAAAGTTAAGTTGGTGTCAACGGCTGCTTACATGTTAACTGGTCAAGAGCGAACTCGACCTTCGATGTAGGCAGCAGTTACTTCAGCTTCAAGTTTAGCGGCGTCATCGTACTGGCCCCTACTGTTCATCACGCGAATCTTGTTCCACGCATTGTTGATCTCCCTATCGGAATAGATCTTTGCGTCGCGACCCACGCTCTGCGTCTTGGTAGAGCTAGAACGATTCGGCGCAACCTGCTTCTCAAGTTCTGCTTGGCGAGACGCTCTCACTGGTTCTTGTGCTGGGGCTAATTCTTGCTTCCACAGTTTCACGTAATGTGCGACTGCCTCGGCATCCCCTGCGTTGAACGCAGCTTGGGCTTGATCTCGACGCGGGCCACGGAGCATGGGGTCATACTCATTCAGCCACGCGACCCAACGTTCATCGGCGTCGATCTGGTCAAAGTCCGGCACTAGCTGACGCAAGCGCTGACCAAAACTCATCTCTCCCACCTGCTCACCGGTTTGCGCCAGTTTCTTCTGGAGCGCCTCGATGATCTGTTCCTGCCGCTCGATCTTGGCTTCAAATTCAGCAGCCACTTCACGTGCGACACGACGTTGAACGTCGATCAATTCCTCGCCAAACTCTTCTCGGTCGGCATCGGTTACATAACTGACTTTCTCCGCCGGAGCCTGTTCTTTCACCTTCTTCGCAGCGTCCAGCTCCTCACGGAACATGTCCAACTGCTCGGTTAGCTGCCGAACCTGCTGGTGTAGACGGGGGACTTCCGCGTCGTACTTGCCCTTCAGGGTGCTGTACTTCTGCTTAAAATCGTCCTCGACTTCCTTTGGTTTCTGGTCAGTCGGCCTTGCTTCTTCAGGCGCCGCAGCTTCCTCGACCTCGCCCCCTGATTCTTCCGCTACTGTTTCCTCTGGGCCTTCCGCTTCGGGCTCGACCAATTTTGGTTTCGCCTTCACGTCCTTTTGGGCAGTCAACGATTTCTCAAGTTCTTCGATCTCAGCAATCTGAGCTTGTACCTGTTTTGGCAACGCCATTCTTTTCTCCTTAAAGCACCAACTCTGTTTACAGCGCCGTACGTATGCTGTTCCCGTTATGGTGTGCTTCAGTCATGCCCCGTTAGGAGCGGTTTACCACCCTCGACGATTCCTCAACCGCCTTGAGTAGATCTTCATACGCTTCGGCTCGCCCTTGCAGACGGTGAATCAACCCCATGTCGTCTGCGTAGACCAGCTTCTGCTTCGCCTCAGCAAGCTGAGACTCTAAAAACTGCAACAGCGCTTCGTTTCCCGGCTCTCTTAACCTGTTAAGGGCTTGGAGTGCCTGTCTTGAAACACTGTTTAAGTTAATCATGCCTTATGTTTATACCACACCTGTCAACGTGTCAACAGGTGTATTCATTAGCGTCCGTTTGGTCTCGGAGACATGTAATTATTCTCCCGACCACCCATCTCAGAGCCATCCGCTTGTAGGTTGGCAGCCTGCTGCGCAGCCATCATCTGCTGCTGCATCATCTGTTGCTGCTGCGCCATCTCCTGCTGCTTCTGAACGTCCTCGCGTGACGGTACCAACCGGTCAACGTTCGCATTGAGGTTGCCCGCCAGATCGCGCATGAGTTCAGCGGTACCCGGCAGCCCAACAATCTGCTGCGCCACAGGGCTTTCCAATACAAGACGTAGAAACTCAGTTTTACGAACAGCTTCCGCTTCCTTAACGACCAGCGACATCGCGCCTCGTGCAACAATCTGAACATCACCGATCAAGTCTGGGTCATCTGAGTATCTAAGGTTGCGCTGGTACTGGCGCTCAAGCATCGGCGTCAGCACATCGTTGTCGATGTTACCGATCACCTGTTTAATGCTCTTACCCGCGTTCGAAATCAGCATGGACAGCCCTGACGAGGTACGCCCTGCGCCCGGAACGTGCTGCCCGGTCATGTAACGCGGAATGCCAGAGACTTCATCGGCAATCGCCATGAACCGGTCGAACACCGCCATCAGCTCGCCTGCGTTTGACTGCGGCTGGAAGAACGTAATCGGCGGAGACGTATCGCCATATTCAGACTGAATAAACTGCCAGACCTTCCACGGGTACATCTGCGTGATGTCTTCCCCGGCTGGTAGACGGCTGACGTTCACACCGACCTGCGGGCCGCTTGAGATCCCCATGTTGTTAGCCAGCGCACGCGCTGCGGCGTTACACATGTTCTGCGCGTCGATGCACAGATCGGCGACACCATTACCGTCCAGACGCCCCGGTACCTTCTCGAACGAAGTCACGTAGTACGGCTTACGACCCAGCGGGTCGTAGTTCAGCACAGCCTTAATGACCGTGTTGTTCACCATCCACACTTCGCACGGGTACGACATCTGCGGGTCGTCGATCTCCGACTCGTCCAGTCCCCAGTCGATCAGCATTTTGCCCGGGAGTGAATCCCACAACTGGATGGCTGCGATCAGGTCACTGCCCGCGTCGTCAAAATCTTTATTAACCGCCGCCTCGATCTCACTGTCGTCCTGCTCCAACCAGTCGAACCCGGTAGAGCCGAAATCTGCAAGGATCGAACGCAGCGCCGCCTCGTCATACCCCTCGACACCGATCATCGCTTCGACGTCTTCGCGGGTCAGGTGGTGCAACTCGATAACGGGCATGGACTGTGGGTCATCGCCCCACGGCGCCCAGTAGAATTTGTATGGGTCAACGCGCTCCCACTCATCGCGGATCGTCTCGGTCGGAACAAGCTGCCCCTGCGCAAAGGCCAACGTCTTACGTTTCCGAGGCGTCGGCCCCTTCAGAACTGCGTATGGGAATGTCGCGATGTCGTTCGTAAACTCGAACAGAGCCTTGATGAACCCGCCCTCGATGAGCTGGTCTTCCATCTTCTTCTCCATTCGAGCGACACGTTTGTCTGCCTCGAACTTCAACTCGCGCATCGCGGTATCTTTCATACCACCGGCAAGCTGCTGCAACGTCGCTGGGTCGATCGCGTCTCCGCCCGCAGCGTAATACTGCTGCAAGTTCATCTGCATGATGCCCTGCAACCGAGCGATGATGTCCTGTGGAACTTCTGGGATCGGCGTAGCCTGTATCGACCACGGTTTATCCGAGCCTGTGCCCAGCAACGTATCGCGCAACCATGCAGTCGCCGTACGACATTTCGTACTAACGATACCCATGAAGATCTCTGACCCACCCTGCTCACGGATCTCCGCAAGTTTCTGGGGGTCGTACTCCATGTTGCGTGCACGTACGCACTCGGTCAGACGCGTTTCGATCGTCTCACGTTTGTGATCGCGCATGATTTCCCAGCGTCGACGAACATGCGCAGCCAATCCCTGCATGAGCGGAGCAGACTGCTTTTCTGTAGACGCGCGTTTTGCCGCAGCCTCTAAATCAGAAGCTCTGGCAACTGGAATAAGAGCGGGGCCAAGAGCCATATTCGTAAACCCGGGTTGTAGGTGATTAAGACACTAGCAACTCGATGTTAACGTGTCAACACGTTACGTCCAGCCACCAGACGACACTCTTCTGACTTCTCTACGGTCGTTCACAGCGATCATACTCCCAAACACCTCGCCCCCATCGGCGTGGAGGCACATGTACTGAAACGCATCCGCCACGTCAGACCATGGGTGCGATTTCTCAGGAGACTCGTCTTTCACGCCTTTACTGTTGATCTTGTACCGGTACTTCCCGGCCAGTGCCTGCACCAGCGGCTTCGCCCCCTCGGGATCCACCACGAGTCCAAACTTCCCGTCGACGATACGGGTCATGAATTTCTCCACAGCCGCGATACGCGCCGCCACCGAGTTCGTCCTCGCCGGTTTTACCGTGAACCCCTCGGCTTTGTATATGTCCGCCACGGTACGCTCGTCGGTCTGCACGCGCTGAAACGCCGCCGGGTCGATGATGATGAGCGACCGCCTCCCCGCGAACTTGTTCGCAAGCAAGGGTTTCAGTTTTTCCCGGACGAACCGCAACGCGCCCATCCCGTCTGACACCAGTGCGTCATACACCACCAGTCGACCGTCATAGGCAAGCTGCCCAACCACCGCCGCAGGCGTGAGCCCCGCGTCAACGCCGATCAATAACGGCGCATCGCTGAACATCGGTGTGATCTCGCTCTTCGACACGTGCGCTGCTTTCTCGAACGATCTAAACACCGGCTGACCACTCAGCGACTTGCCGAATTTCGCGTGGATGTACACGTCGATCCAGTCTTCAGTTTTCCCCTGAGCCAGATTGTCGTAGTAGTCATCCGGTAGGAACCGCGTCCAGTCCGCCTCCGGTGACAGCCCCGAGGGCTGTATCGTCACGTGGACGTTCTCCGGCGGATCGGTGAGGAGCTGTTCCCAAAATGTGTCCTCATCCGGGGGGTTTGTCATGCCCCACAGGTGCGCGTTTGGCCTTCCATCGTCGGTTTTACACCCCACCCCGTTCATCATTTTGTCGGGGTAACGACCGAGACGACCCTGCGCTGCGTTAAAAATGTCGGGGTGAATCTCTCTGAACTCGTCAAAAACGAAGAAACTCGCCTGTAGCGAGAGCAGTCGCCTTACGTCGTTCGCGTCATCAAGGCCACGAAACAGCACTTCGCACTCAATATCCCCCACCGAAATGACGAATTTGTACTCGGTTTTCAGGAAATGGCCCATGACGCCATCGGGTATCCACTTCATGAAGTCCGGTATCGACGTATCTCGGAGCTGCTCACGCGTGTTACGTACCCAAATGGCACGGGAGCGGCGAACGCCATCCTTGCACGGGGCCATCTGCGCCGCATGGTGCAGAATTTTCATGATGCCCGCAGTCGTTTTGGTCGACCCCACCGGGCCAACAGCCAGCGAAATGAACTTGTCGGAGTAGAAAAAGTCGTCGAGGCTCTCGATGACCTCAAAATTGATCTCGTGAGCCGGTGTTACAGCGGCGGTCATGCTTCCAGTGCCTTCGAAGACCCCTCAATGATGATCCCGTCACTGTGATCCTTCGCTCGGGTGATGTTGATGACGACCTGCGGGCCCGATCCACCACCGTCTGATTTTGAATCCGGCTCAAGCCTGCCCATCTTGTTCAACATCTTCTGAAATTCAATTCGTGCTGTTGGGTTGACGTTGGGGTTTTGCATGTGCCGGAACAGGTTGTCCAAGTTCACCGCGCCCATCAGACGTGCCAGCGTCTCCATCTTGGATGGATCGTCTTCAATCATCTGAAGCTGCCCGCGGGACAGAATGGGTTGTTCCACCAGCTCGGGGTTGCGCAGTTTATCTACTTGGCTACTCATGCTTCTAAGTGTTAACGCGTGAACGGGTATGTGTCAAGAACAGGATGGTAGCGGGGCGGGGATACGGAGGTACGGACATAGGGGGTAATAGTTGACTAAATTGTATGGTTATTCAAAAAATGGGGGGTGTGATGTATGGAGTACCTAAGGCGGGGCTGGGCCCCCTCCCCCCCTCGGCCACTACCCCCGTTCCGTTTACGCGCGCACTAAGGTGTAGGGTTGAAAAACCGCTGATCCTCCGGGATGTCATGCTAACCCTACCGGCAGAATCCCTCCCGCTTGTTTGTCGATCGTCCGCGCATGGGTGCGTTCGTGAAGCGATAGGCTGGGCCGAAAGGATAAACTCTGGGCACGCATTGCGGAGGCAGAGGATTAGGGTGGGGTCGTTAGGAAATCGGACGGGTGTACGTATTCGCGTACATGGCAGCGAGGGCACACGGGTGTCAGGAATCGCGACCTCACCGGCGAAAGCTATCGTGATATTAGCGATAGATGATACGCGCGGCGGCGATCTGAAAACCGAAGGGTTTTCAAGTGTACATGCTGACACGTGTACACCTCAAAGCCTTATCCCTAAGACAAAGGAGCCTATCATGCTAAACAAGCAAGAAATTACCCAAAAGATCGCAGGCATCAAACGCTCTGCAACCTCACTGCGCGACAACGTGCAAACCGTATTGTGCAACATCGCAGGACACGCCTTCGAACACGGCGACGTAACGCTGTACCAGAAGCTGTACGACGCCACCTCGGGCTTAAATCGCAAGAAGATGGTGAAGTGGGTACACGACTACGGGTTCGCACAACTCCAGAAGGACGGATCGTTCCGTCTCAACAAGACTGCCCGCAAGGACGCTGACTTCCCGAATGGTGAAGCGGTTGTGGCGTACCTATCGAGCGAAGAAGTTCCAGCGTGGTATGCCGACGAAGAGAACGCAGCAGAGATCTTGCGTGCGCTCGACATCGCTCAACGGATCAAGTCGCTGACTGCGCAGATCGAGAAGGCACGTAGTGAAGGTCGCGTCGTGAAGTATGACTTCAAGGCAGCGTCGGAAGCGATGGATGACCTGAAGCGTGTAATGGCGGCGTAACCGTGGGGGGTCAGATCTAAGCTGCGTACGCAGCTTAGATCCCTTCTGCTCACCTGTCAACACCTTCGAGCAACTTTTTTTCGATGAAACGCCACCTCGGCGGGCTTGCCCGCCCTATTAAGACAATCCACAAGACAAATGCACCAGCAGTCGCGTGGATTGTCTTAATAGAAAAACCTAGGCGTACCAAGGCTTTCCAGCCAGTAATAAGACAATAAGACAATAAGACAGTTATAAATAATATATAGCTGGATCCTCACACCTGTGTGGAGGGGTTGTGCGGCGCGTGGATCAACGCGCTTCACCCGCAATCTCTCCCAGCAACTGTCTTATTGTCTTATTCGCCGCTAACTTATTGATCTTAAAACATTAAGACAAAATTGGATTGTCTTAATACAACGTCTTTTTCGACCAACTGTCTTTTTAGGAGGCCCGCATGCTCCACATGCTCGCTCGCGCCGTTGGCGTGTTCACTGTCTCGCTCATCCTTGGCGTGTTCATGTTCTTCATCCTGCTCAACTGGGTGAGTGGGTGTGGCGAACGCTTTCCCACTGCGAGTGGCGGCTACGTCGAGGGCGAATGTATAACCCCCCTGAATCTGTTTACGCGTGAACATACGCAAGACTGACAACCTGCAACCCACCCAACATCCACCCATCGGTGGCATAGGAGCCCGACATGAAGCACGTACCCAATCGAGGCATGCGCCAACTGGTAACCAACCGGGAAGCGTTTAAGAACCACAACAAGACCGTGTACGCCGAAGACCGTGGAAGCATCTACGTGGTGTATTCGTACGGATCGCACTTCCCCATGTACGTCTACGACAACGAGCGTCGCGAGTGGTATGGCAACGAGGACAAGTACAGTTCGACCACATCACGCCACCAAAGCCACGCACGCCCCGATGCAACGGTGGCAGCTTATGTACCGACGAGCGTACTGCGCGACATCGTGGACTATGGCGGGTATGCCGAGTTCTGCGCCCATCGCTGTAGAGGGTGGGATCGGATCGACTAACCCACTAAGGAGTTACCTGCATGAATATCTTCGTACTCGACGACAACCCGTGGATCGCAGCGCAGTACCAGTGCGACAAGCACGTGGTGAAGATGGTGTTGGAGACCGGGCAGATACTGTCTGCGGTGCATCATCGCTACGGCACGGACACGACGGACATGTACAAACCCACGCATGCCAGACACCCGTGCGTGCTATGGGCGGGCGACTCGGTGGAGAACTACGACTGGACGTACCAGCACTTTCTTGCGCTGGGCGAGGAGTATTTCTATCGGTACGGGCGTACGCACAAGACCATCGAGAAACTCGCGTTCGTGGTGGACGAGCCGCCACGACTCATCAGCGCCATCGCACAGACGCCGTATGCGTTAGCCATGCCAGATGAGTACAAACACGACAACGCCGTGGATGCCTACCGCGCGTACTACACCGGTGCGAAGGCTGACCTGCTGCGCTACACCCGTCGCGAGCCACCACAGTGGCTGCACTGACACAACGAACACCACAGGAGGACATCATGCCTTGTTACACAAACCCATCGGACGAGAAACCCGTGAACAAACACCTGACCGTTAGGATCGCGAACAACTACGGCGGGAGGGTGGTGTATCCCGTGTGCGAGACGAGCCAGTTACTTGCCCAGCTTGCGGGTACGAGGACGCTGACTGCGCAGGCGATCGAGATCATCCAAGCGTTAGGGTTCACCCTGTCCGTACAGCCGGAAACATTACCTTGACACCTCACCTGTTTACAGGTAAACATACACGCACTCACTTGTGCACATGCAAACACTTATCCCCCTAAGACAAAGGAGAAAGCCATGCCATCCATCAACCAAGTGATCCAGATGTCCACAGCGATACTGGAGAAATCGCCCAACGCCGTGCCATTCCTAAAAGGTAAGCCGGGTATGGGTAAATCCGACGCCTGCCTCCAGATCGGCGACGCGTTGGGCATCCCGAAAGATCGTCAGCTTGTTGTCCACGTGAACAACCACGACGTCGTGGACTTCACCGGGGTGCCGTCGGTAACCGACGGACAGACTACGTTCAACCCCACCGAGATGTTCTACCGGTTCCGCAAGGGCACAGGTGCTGGACTGATCGTTCTTGAGGAGTTGCCACAGTCATCGGTGCACCACCAGACATGGGCGGCGGGGTTCATGCTGGAGCGTAAGACACCGACGTTCGAGTTAGACCCCGAGGTGCGTATCGTCGTAACTGGTAACCGTGTGGAGGACAAAGCTGGGGCGAAGGCACTGCTGACCCACCTGAGCAACCGTATGTACGAGTTCGAGATGGAGACATCGCTCGACGACTGGTGCGAGTGGGCCATGGACAACGACGTAGACCTGATGGGTATTGCGTTCTTGCGACTGCGCCCTGCCCTGCTGAACGACTTCAACGCAGACCGTAGCGTGAACCCCACGCAGCGCGCATGGACGCAGTTGTTCAAAGAGGTGCCGACCGACCTGCCGAAGGATCTGTACCTGTACGCCTGCGAAGGGAAAGTTGGTGAGGGTGCGGCGGCTGAGTGGGTAGCTGCGCGGGATCTCATGAACAAGATGCCCAGCGTCGACGCCATACGTCTAAGCCCTGACCGAGCCGAGATCCCCGCTGAACCTGCGGTGCGCTACGCCGTGGCGACTGCGCTCTCGATGACAACCCAGCCAGATGCGTTCACCCGAGACATGCAGTACGTATCCCGCATGCCGAAGGAGTTCCAGATGGTGTACGTAACCGACGCCCTGCGTCTTCACCCGGACTTGCAAGAGACTAAGGACTTCATCACTTGGGCCGTTGCGAACAAAGACATCTTCATGGGAGGTAACTGATGAGTACCGTAGCTGACAGACTTCGTGCAGTTCTTGCACAGATCGACGAGCAGGTTGTAGCAAACGCAGAACCTGTTCACACATCAACACCGTCGCCGACTGTTACACCACGAAACACAGGTGTTGTCGTCGACATGGGACACGCTCCCACCGCACCGACGACGGACATGCCTGCCGTGGGTCATCACATCATGGAGCTAGGCGACGTCGTTGCAGCTCCAGCACCAGCTCAAACGCGGGCGACGATCAGCGTCAAGGGACTGGACGAGAAGGCAGTGCTGGTCAGTGTGAAGCGTCGCATGTACTCGCCGTACAAACTCGACAAGGAGGAGAGCAACGCCTACGGCGCAGGGAACGTGAACAAGCACCTGTTCGAGGGACGGCAGAACCGCGTAAAGGAAGCGATCAGTAAGTACACCGAGGTGTACACGTTCGTGAAGGACAACACGGTGCCGTGGAGTACCGGTGTGGATATGCTGAACATCAACCACTACTTCGAGTTCACGCAGGGACTGCGTACGCGGATCGAGGCAGCGGAACAAGCGGTTGAGGACTTGTGTGCTAACTGGGACTACGAGGTACACGCTGACCTGAACCGTCTACAGCAGATCGCGCTGACTAAGGGTAAGCCGAGCATCGCCAACCCGGGCGACTATCCATCGGTGGATGAGTTGCGCTCACGCTTCGGGATCGAGGTGCGGTACATGCCCGTGCCAACGACCGGGGACTTCCGTGTAGGGATCAGCGACGAGGACAAAGCGTCGTTGCAGCGTCAGTTGCAGGATGCCGAGAGTAACGCCGCCAAGCACGTGATCGAGAGCATGCTTGACCCGATGCGTCGCGCTGCTGAGAAGCTGTCCGTACCGATCGGCGACGACGGTGCGATCTTCCGTGATTCACTCATCGACAACATGGTCGACGTGGCAGAGCGGATGAACAAAGTGAACATCAGCGACGACCCGACCGTGCAGGAGCGTATCAACGACCTGCGTTCCCTAGTGGGCGCCTACGCCCGTAACAAAGACGTACTGCGTAACAGTCAGACCGTTCGCTCGAAGGCTGCGACGCAGATCAGTGATCTTGTATCAAAGATGACTGGACTGGTTTAACTCACGACAAAGGAGAACACCATGGCTTCTGTAATGCCTAAGCAGACGCAGGACGATATGTCCGAGGTCGAGCGCAAGGTGGGTAAGGCTAAGTCGCTACTCATTCTTGACCATCCGTTCTTCGGTACGGCGGTGTCGAGGCGCCCGATCAATTACACCGACGACGTGCCTACTGCCGCCGTCTCTGCGCAGGGCCAGATTTATATCAACCCTGCATTTGTTAACCCGTTAACTGTTAAACAGATCATGTTCCTGCTGGCACACGAGGCCATGCACTACATGCTCGCTCACGCGCTGCGCCGTAAGCACCGAGACCACAGAGCGTGGAACGTCGCATGCGACAAGGTCATCAACGACACGCTCATCGACGCCAAGGTGGGTGAGTTCATCGACGGTGGTGTAACCCTGCACGACGCTCGTAACTACGCAGCCGAGGAGTTGTACGACGAGAACGACAACGACAGCGGCGGCGGGATCGGTAGCGACATCGGCGACCCGAGCGATGACGACGGTAACCCACTGGACGAAGCACAGATCCACCAGCTAGAGGCACAGGCGAAGATCGAGGCGATCCAGTCTGCCAAGGCTGCGAAGGCGACGGGGAAATTACCGGCTGCTGTTGAGCGCATCATCGAGGAGATGCTCGTGGTCAAGACACCATGGCACCAAATCCTTGAGCGGTTCATGCAGGGCAAGGTCAAGGACGGCTACTCATGGCAGCGCCCTAACCGTCGGTTCATGGCTGCGGGTATGTACCTGCCGGGTGTGGACTACACACCGAAGATGGGTGAGATCGTGATCGGCGTCGACACGTCTGGGTCTATCGGCCAGAAAGAGTTGGATGAGTTCAACGCTCACATCAACCGCATCCTTGAGACCTGCCTGCCTGAGAAGGTAACGGTTCTGTACTGCGACTCGCAGATCAATGCGTCGACCGAGTACACCCCCGACGACTTCCCGATTCGCCTAACTCCACATGGCGGTGGCGGTACGTCGTTCAAGCCTGTGTTCGATTGGGTGCGCGACTACGACGGCGACGTCGAGGTGGTTGTGTATCTCACCGATGGATATGGCGATCAGACGTCTATCAAAACACCTGCGGTTGACACCGTATGGCTAACCACTGGGCTCAAAGAGTTCCCGTTCGGGACTGTCGTTGAGTTCGAAACCGAGTAACAAAGGAGACCATCATGGCTTATGTACGTAAAACCCAAACCCTTATCACCGAAGTTCAAGAACGCGTAAAGACCATGCGCGAGAACGAGTTGCGCACCGTGGCTGACGACAAGATCGAAATCGGCACGCCAGTACACGCGTCGTTTCGTAGGGCCTGCGAGGATGCACTATGGGAGGAAGCCCCGCACCTCAAGGCGCAGATGCCAGACAAGTGGTGCACGATCAGTACGCACGCGCACTTCAGCATGCCCGAAGGCTTGGGTGCTTCTGGACGTAGGACTCTCGTGATGCCGGACACCGACCCAATCAAGTACCCCCCGAGTACAGGGTCGTATTACCCCATCCAGTTAAAGCCTGAACACGTTGACGACGCGATCCGTTCGTGGGCGGCTGAGGCTGAAGCGCGTGCGACTCAGCGACGACTCATCAGCGAGAAGTACAGCAGCCTGTCTGAGCAGTTGACTGCGTTTCTCGACAAGTTCCCTTCACTCAACGCAGCCTTGAAAGAGATGCCTGAGTTGGAGTTCTACATCCCGACGCACTACTTGGAGAAGGTCGCCGAGCCGACTGAGCCACGTGAGCGTGTAACGAAAGCGAAGGTGCAGGAAGAGATGAACATCGACGTCGATGCACTCGCGTCTATGGCAATCGCCCACCGTATTACGGCGGCGAGGTAACGATCCCCATGGGGGCCATGCCCTCCTTTGTCGCGGCTACCCGGCGGGTCGTTACCCAATGTTCGCTCGGTTATGGCATGGCCTACTCATGGTAGATGGCAAGCGAACAGTCGCCGGGACTTATTCAACATGGAGACACAGTAATGGAAACGGCACCGGTTAATCGTGGTGGTCGCCCAGTCGAGGAGATTCTGACTGCGCGCGAAAAGACTGTCATCGCGATGCGCTACGGCATCGGTGGTGGTGAGCCCATGACCCTTGAACAGGTTGGGCAGGTATTCGGTGTAACGCGTGAGCGTGTACGCCAGATCGAGGCGAAGGCGCTGCGCAAGCTGCGCAACAACCCAAACATTCAAACCCTACGCGTTTACTTGGAGGACTGACATGACCCGAGAGGAAATGATCGACCGCCGCAAGCGACTGCGCGACGAGCGAGACCTCACCAAAGACGACTGTCGCCGTGGCGAGATCGTGGAGGAGATCAACGCCCTCACTCGCGCGATCGACACCTTGGCTGAATTGGAGATTGAGCAATGAACAACTTCCCGAGCAGAGAAGACTACGACCCCTACTTTTATGACCCCGAAGGCGAGATCGAAGCACGTAACCGCCGGATGGATCGTTATGACCACGGCGATTGGGAGAAAGAGACTGACGATGAAGACTGACAGCATGTACGACAAGTTCATGTGGTACCTCATGGCCTCATCAGGGCTGGGCATGTGGGTACTGATTGCATACGCCCTGTACGAAACCAGTGGAACAGGAGTAATCCATGGCTAAGAAAAGTAGGCACGACATCAACGTCGCAGAAGCAGCACGCAAGAACGGTTTACCGCCACACGTAGTGCATAACAGGTTAAACAGAGGCTGGTCGTTGGACGATGCACTCGGCAAGCCAGTGCGCTTGAAGAAGTCCCCCAAGAAGAAAGCCGCCGTTAAGAAGAAAGC
>Ga0208795_1000548_pt1 | contig 18143 bp, 37 predicted proteins | sample CB_VirMetaG_6_FD_184541 | JGI IMG/M metagenome (GOLD analysis project Ga0208795, IMG submission 184541) | Freshwater to marine saline gradient viral communities from Chesapeake Bay - CB_1508_2 Viral MetaG (SPAdes) (version 4) | ecosystem: Environmental > Aquatic > Marine > Coastal | place: USA... | reverse complement strand
TAAATGACGAAGATGAAGATAGCTTTGATGATTTTGCTGTTGGGCCAGCTGCTAAAAACGCAGTGGATCCAGACCCTAACGTAGATAAACCTGTAGATTCAGGATTAAGTTTAATGAATAATTTCACTGCAAGAACAAAAGCAGCTGGTCTTGCTAATGTAGTTCCAGGAATGGGTATTGTAAATGCAATACACGCAATGAATGATACTGCAAAAATGAGAGCTGCAATGGGTATAACGTCTACACCGCCATCAGATACTGATATGGGAGGTGGAGACGGTAGAGCATCTAGTAGTTTAGGAACACCGCCACCACCTATTATTGCCCCTACACCTACTGTTACTCCTTTTTTTAATTTGGGAATACAACCTAATCAACCTGTTTTAAATGCCCCTGTTTTTTCACAATTAGGAAATCCATATAATTATCAAAATCCTAATTTGTATAGATTTAATCAAGGTGGAATAGTAAATTTATTAGAGGTTTGATAAAAACTCTTTCAATAATAGTAGAATAGTTTATACCTAATGTATGAAAATTATTCGAGACGATACTAGCTTTACAATTACAGATTTTAGATGGGATAAGAAATATGCTTATGCCAAGTACGAAAGAGACGATGATCACGGCCCACGGACTTATGCTGTAGGAGAAAAGAAAGTACCTTCTGTAACTACCATATTATCAGCCACACAATCCGAAGAAAAGAAACAATCTCTCGATGCATGGAGAGAAAGAGTAGGTTACCAAGAAGCACAAGCTATTACCAATCAAGCTGCTAAACGTGGAACCGAAATGCATTATGTATTGGAGAACTATATTAATGAAATAGGTTATTTAAATTTATCTAGAGATGGTGCTCAATCTCGTATGATGGCGCATAAGATTATAGAAAATTTAGAGGGTTTGAAAGTTATTTATGGAAGCGAAGTAAATCTAGCCTATGACAATCTATGGGCAGGATCCACGGATCTCGTTGGCTTATATCATGGTGAGCCTACGATTATAGACTTTAAACAATCAAATTCTTTTAAAAAAAGAGAGTATGTAGAAGATTATCATTATCAAATAGCGGCTTATGCCTTAGCCCACAAGAAAGCCTATGGGCCAATAACGAAAGGATTAATAGCCATTTGTACCAAAGATTTAGTATTTCAAAAATTTGAATTAGACGAAAAAATATTACAAGAATATGAAGCTAAGTGGTTTTCAAGAGTGGAAAAGTATTATAAACTTCCATAATGACAGGTAGTGTATTAGTACATAAACATTTGATTATTAGAGCGGAAGCTATTAGTCCTCCTATGGACACTACATTTTTAACAGGCTGGTTAAATGATTTTATTAAATTTATTAATATGAAAGTATTAATGGGTCCTTATGTTGTGTATCACGATGTACCTGGCAATAGAGGAATTACAGGAGCGGCTATTATAGAAACTTCTCATATTGTAATGCATGTATGGGATGAACCATCTCCAGCGTTAATGCAATTTGATGTATATAGTTGTGGTGAATTTGATCCAGAAAAAATTTGTAGATTAATACAAAGAGATTTTGAAGTTACTAAAATAGATTATAAATTTTTAGATAGAGAAAATGATTTAACGGATGTGGGTGGTGGTTATCATATATATAAAGACAGACTAAAAGATTTAATTGTAAAAAATACTATAGAGAAAGAAAAATTAAATAAAGATAAAATTTTATTGAAAACAAGAAAAGAAGTAAATATTAATAACAATGGTTCTGGGTATACTATTAAAGAAGGATCAAACAAAGGGAAAGTTTTGGCTCATATTCAAACGAGTCCTAAAAACATATAATGGATGATTTTATTATTATAGTTATGTTATGTGTTTTTAGTCCTTTAAATATACAAGAAGAATGTTACCCATTAGCAGAAAATCCTAAAGTTTATTACAAAGAAGAAAAAGAATGTAATTTACAAGCTATTCAAAAAAGAAAAGAAATAAAAGATCAAGCCTTGTACTATGGATTTAAAGTTACAGGTGTGTATTCACATTGCTTACAAGAAAAAAGACCAACTACTTGAAAAGTATTTAAAACCTATTATATAATAGCCATGGTGCAACAATTGGGTTGGCCATATTAACTTGCTTAATTTAACAAAGGAGTAATATATGACAAGTTTAGAATTAATTAATAAATTTCAAAAAGATATTTGGAATCAATCAAACACTATGTTCGGTGATACTTTTGATAGTATTTTCGATAGTTGGTCAAAAGCACAAGCTTTTCCTTTTTACAATGTAGTAAAATATGGAAAAGGTGAATATGCTATTGAACTAGGACTTGCTGGCTTTAATAAGAAAAATGTTAAAGTTCAGTACAAAGACGGTGTATTAACTGTTTCTGGTCAAGTAGAAGACAAAGAAAAAGAATACATTGAAAAAGGATTAGCAGCTAGAAAATTCTTTAAACAATTTCAATTACATAAAGATGTTGTGGTAAATAATGCTGAAATGAAAGACGGAGTATTGTCTGTTAAATTTGGTGTTCAAGAACCTGAAGAAATTGAAATTAAAGATATAGAAATCAAGTAATGTTAAAGAAATATAAACATTTACTATTAATGAGTACTATACCTTCTTTAGTTTTAATTTGGGTATTATTTCAAATAATAGGAAACTAAATATGTGTCCTTATACATTAGAAGAGTGGGAGTTTATCTCCCGCTCTTCTAAATCCAATTTTTAATCTCTTCCCCTAGTGTCTCTGAACTAATTTTTACTTTTCTTTTAAGAGCGCTCACAATCATTTCATCTATAGTTTTTTCCGCAAGTATATCAATATATACAACATTCCTAGTCTGCCCAATTCTGTGAGCTCTATCCTCAGACTGTTGACGCACTTCAAGATTATAAGAATTACTAAAGTACACAACGTAGGAGGCACTAGTAAGAGTGAGACCATAACCACCAGTGCTAGGATTACCAACCAAGAAACGACATTGAGGATCATTTTGAAAACGCTTGACGGCTTCTTGACGACGTTCCGTAGTGACTGCACCATAAATACTGACAACAGATTCTTTACCATAAACCTCTCCTAACTTTTTAATAATGGTTTCTATGTTTTGTACATAGTTTGCCCATATTATAAACTTACCTTCGGCTTCATCCAATAGGTTAAACAATTCTTTTAATTTAGGACATTTATCAAATGTAGTTATTTCTCCTTCGTCTGTTTTCACAAAACCATTCGTTACTTGATGTAAACGTAGTATTTCTGTTAACTTGTTGGCAAAACTAACTTCTTTATCCTGAAGAATACTGTAAGCATTTTTCTTTAGTTGATCATAAACTTTTCTTTGTTCTTCTGGTAATTGAATGAAACGTTTTTGATATAATTTTTCTGGAAGATCTAAACAATCTTCTTTCTTAACTCTAAAAGAAAATGTTTTTAATTTTTGTTCTAATTCATCTAGATTAGTAAAATATTGTGGCAACAATACAGATCTACCACCCATATTAATTTGTTTCATAACAGCATACCTTGCTTGAAACGTATAGAAAGAATCAAAACCTAATAAAGAAGTATCTAAAAAAGCACACTGGCTAAATAAATCTAACGGAGATTTAGTAATAGGAGAGCCTGTCAATATTCTTTTATATTTTACATACTTACCTAATTTAGAAATATTTTTTGTGCGTTTAGCTGATTTGTTTTTAATCGTAGTAGACTCATCAATGATCATCATTGTTTTTTGTCCTAAAGGCCCAATAATGTTAGATAGAGTAGATACTCCACTAGTATGACTTAGTGCTTCTACGTTAATTAGAAAAAAGTTTAATTTATCTAATTCATAATTAAATTTTTTATTTACTTTATGTAATGTAATATTATGTTCTACAGAACAATGAGTATCAATTTCTTTTTCCCAATTACGATATACTGAATTAGGTGCTACGACTACAACGGTATCTATTAAATTTTCACAAAATAAATAGGAAGCATTATCAATGGCTACTTTGGTTTTACCAGTACCCATCTCCATAAAATATGCGAAATTAAGCGAAGTTGCGCCTTTTTTTAAGGCTTGCCGTTGGTGTTCAAACGGTTTTGTTTTATATTTAAATTCTTGTTTCATGTTTCGTGTTTCTCTTTAATTAAATTAAAGTAAAAAATAATTATATTTTTTTCTTTACAAAGTCAAATCATTATTTTATAAACGAATCAAAAGGAGGTTCTTATGGACTTAGAAGCAGAATCAACCTCAATTAAGGTTGACACTAGCAAGTCAAAAGACATTGCTAAATCTTGCAACGAGTTATTGAATCTTCAGACTGAAATATTGACGCTAGAAGAACAATTAAAAAAGAAAAAAGAAGCAGAAACATTTCTATCTGAACAGACAATTCCTAACTTGATGCAACAAGCAGGCATATCGGCGATTAAATTGGAAGATGGTTCTTCCGTTGAAGTCAAACCGTTTTATGCTGCAAAAATTCCTGTATCCAGAGTAGACGAAGCATTTGATTGGCTTCGTGATAATGGTCATGGGGATTTAATTAAAAACAATGTAACATTAACCTTTGGACGTTCGGAAGATCAAATTGCAAAACAATTGGTTGACGAATTACAACAAAAAGGGCATAATGTTAAACAAGCCGAAAAGGTAGAACCAATGACCTTAAAAGCTTTCGTAAGAGAGCAAATAGAAAAAGGTAAAAACGTTCCTGCCGATTTATTCGGTGTTTACATTGCAAACAAGACTAAAATAACAACGAAACAATAAGGAGAAAACATGAGCAAAGAAAATGTGACACAAGCTACTCCCAAAGAAGTAGCTGTCAAAAAAGAAGCGCCTCTTCCAGCGCAATTCAATTTGGAAGAACTAGCAGGACAAGGTAGTGAATATGTTACAGCAAGAGATGTACGATTACCTATCTTAAAAATCCTTTATGCAAATTCACCTGTACTAGATGATAGTGACGGTAAATACATAGAGGGAGCAAAACAGGGTGACATCTATAATGAAGTAACAGGAAGTCTTTACAAAGGTAAAGATGGAATTATTGTTGCTCCTTGTTTGTACATCAACACTTTTAATGAGTGGAAAGATAAAGGAGATAGTTTAGGTAGACCTGTAGGTATACATACGGATCCATCTATCTTAACACAAACTAAAAGAGGAGATGATGGTAAAGACAGATTACCAAACGGTAATTATGTGGAAGATACAGGTAATCATTTTGTTTATTTGTTGGATGCAAATTATGCACCTATTGAAACAGCATTGATTACAATGAAGTCAACTCAAAAAAAGAAATCAAAAACCTGGAACTCTATGATTCAAAGTAGAAGATTAAAGGGTAAAAATGGTTCTTTTAATCCGCCTGCTTGGTCACAAGCCTACAGGTTAAAAACCACCAAAGAATCTAATTCACAGAATTTTTGGTATGGTTGGGTTGTTGAGTTTGATAAAATATTAAACGAACCTAACATGGTCAATACATTAGAAGCTACTAAAGCATTCTACGAATCAGCAATGAAGAGTGATATCTTTGGTAAAATTGACTTTGGTAAAGAAGAAGTAAAACAACAGACAAATAGCGAATCCGTTCCATTTTAGTTTATGCATAAGCAATTAGCTGAACTATTTGCTGGAGACGATTCCAAGTTCATTAAGGCCACCCTTACGGGGGTGGTCAATGAACGGGGGAAGAAAGAAGCAAAATATGAAACGCTTCATGAACCTGTTACGGACAGTCTTTGGCAAGATCATTTAGACGGTAAATTTAAAATAGGGATAAGACCCGAAAGAGGAGAGGTAGCTAAATGGGGTTGTATTGATGTAGATCCAAAAAGTTATAAAGATTATTCCACCAAAAAATACGTAGATTTAATTAAAACAACTAACTTACCTTTAGTTCCTGTATTATCTAAATCAGGCGGGTTGCATTTATTTTTATTTTTAAAAGATTGGGAAAATGTAAAAGAAATTAGAAAAGTTTTAGACAAGTGGAATGATAAATACTTTATGTCGGATGAAGTATTTCCTATGAATAAAGCGGTGGGTATGCCATACAGCAACGCCAATGCCGCTTCTGAATATGCATTCAACGAAGATGGTAGAGGTATCTTGTGCGCTTCTTTTATTGAATTAGCAAAACAAAAACAAACTACGTTAGCAGAATTACAAAATTTTAAAGAAAATTCTTATGAACCAGAAGTACAATGGTCTAGTTACCCTCCTTGTGTACAAAAATTAATTAATGAAAAATGGCATGGAGATAATAGGAATAATTTATTGTTCAATGTCTTAGTATTAGAAACAAAAAAGAACGAATCTATTAGTGCTGAGGATTTAGTCAATATAGCTAGAAAAAGAAATCAAGAAATATTTTCTAGACCTTTAGATGACAAAGAAGTTACTACCTTAGCTAAGTCTATTAAAAAAGGTGGTTATTTTTATAAGTGTCCTCCCAAGCATCAAGAATTACAAAGTATCTGTAATAAAGAATTATGTAAGATGAGGATGCTGGGGATACAACCAGAAACACCATCTATCATAGATAAGTTTACTAATATTACTTACGTTAAAGATTTACGAACTATGTATTATGAATTTGATTACGATGGTCAACACATTGTAGTTACTCCAGAAGATATGAAGGATGAAAAGGCTTGGAGAGTTAAATTTTTAAAATATGGAATCTATTGGCTAACCTTACCTAGACCTAAAAATGGACCACCTCCTTTTGAATTATTATTAAGAGAAATAACACTTAGAGCAAAAGAAAATAAAAATATGCAATTTGAAGAAACATTAGAAGATGCAAGATACAAAGGTTTAAAAGATTTCTTTGAAGACACTATAGAAGTAGATGACTTTAATAAATTAAAAGATGGTTACGTTATTTTAGATTCTAAAACCAATGTTTGTTACTTTAAAAGATCTACGATTGATGATTGGTTTAAAAACAAAAAGAATAAAGTATTTCATTCAGCGTTAGATGCAATAAAATTATTAGAATGTACAAGAGTAGATTATGTGGAAGGGGTTAAAAATGTTTGGTCAGTACAAATGCCTGACTTTGTAAACCAACAATCAATTAAAGTTAAACCGAAGGAAGATGTAATTTCCGAAATGGATGATGCCTATCACACAGGAAAATTTAGAAATCCGCAAGCTTAAAAATATTTATCATAAGACGATAAAGATTTATGGCCCACCAGGAACTGGTAAAACTACTACTCTAGTAGAAAAGGTAGTACGAAAATATTTAGCAAAAGGTATAGATCCAGAACAAATTGCTTTTATTTCCTTTACTAATAAAGCAGTAAACACAGCTAGGAAAAGAACCTTGGAGGCTTTTCCTAAATTTTCTGATAAACAGTTTAGTCGTTTTCAAACTTTACATAAATATTGTAGAAGATATTTTAATGAAAACATCTTTGATATTAAAGAATGTATGATTGATTTTGCTTTAGAAGAAACCATTATTAAACATACTGATAAACGATTAGATGATGAGGGATTTGTTTATAAAGATTGGTCTTTATCTATTTATGACAAATCAAGAAATATGATGCGTCCCCCTATAGATGTATATAAAGAAGAATCTTATAAAGAAGACAACATTGATTTATTTTTAAAAAAAATAAGCGCTTATGAAGCATATAAAAAATCTAATCCTCAAAATCCTTTAATTGATTTTACAGACATGATTGAAAGAGCCATTGATGAAATTACGTTTCCTCCTATTCAAGTATTAATATTAGATGAGGCTCAAGATTTCACTCCTTTGCAGTGGTCTGTTATTTATAAAATTGTGGAAAATGTAAAAAGAGTTTACTTAGCAGGAGATGATGATCAGGCTATTTATAAATGGAATGGCGCAGACCCTAAATATTTTACCACTTATTTTCCTGGAAGAAAAGTAGTATTGCGACAGACGTATCGGTTTGGTTCTAATATACATAGTTTTTCACAAATGATACGAAAAGATATTACCGATAGTATTGAAAAAGAGTTTAGAGCCAATCCCAATAAAACAGGACAGATTAAACGCTACCTATCTTTTAAAGAAATAAATTTTACCAAGTATCACGGCTCTTGGTTCTTCTTAGCAAGAGTAAATAAAGTGGTTAACCAATTACGTATGATGGCAAAACAAGAAGGATTATATTTTTCAGATAATAAAGGAAATAAATCTTTTAATGAAAATGAATGGCTGGCGATTAGAGCATGGACAGCATTAACCAAAGGAAAGTCTATTCAAAAGAAAGAGGTACAAGCTGTCTACAAATATATAAGAGAATTAAAAGACGCGTCTTTTAGAGAAGATTATTTTTGGAAAGATCAATCTGAATATGCAGAATACAATTTAGAGTATTTGGAAAAAGAATGTGGATTAGATTTACCAGAAGATATGAAAACAAAACCATGGATGCATGTATTAAATAGAAATTTTATACCAAGTCGTAAATTATACTTTATTAGTTTATTAAAAAGATATGGTCAGAAAACACTAGATCAATCTCCTAAAATTATCATAGATACGATTCATTCGGTAAAAGGAGATGAAGCAGACAATGTTCTTTTATTTAATAAATGCGATTATGCCTCTGATTATAATCGTAAAAACAAACAAGAACGAATCGATGAAAATAGAGTTATGTATACAGCTATCACTAGAGCAGTAGATAGTGTACATATTTTATATGCTAAAGATCGTTATTATTACCCAATAGGAAAACATTATTTAACTTACCAACAGGAGAAAATATATCATGACCGATCCAAACATATTTAAAAAAACTTTTCCCGACCTAAAACAAGTAGATGGGAAACATTATTTAAATAAAGCCATACAACCATTTACTTTTTGTAGAGCGAATAATTTTAATATTACACAATCTAATATTATTAAATATGCTTCTAGATTATACGATCATGTAGATGGGCCCAAATTACAACTAGAAAAAATTATTCATTATTGTGAATTAGAATTAACTCATTTGAAAAAAGAAGATGAATAGTTCAACTAAAGGAAAAATAGCAGAATTATACGCGATTAATTATTTTATGGAAAAAGGATATCATGTGGCTCTGTCTGTAGATGCCTCCTGTCCTTTTGATTTAGTAGTTACAGATAAACAAGGAAAATGCACATTAGTAGATGTTAAGAATTTAAAGGTGCGTAAAACTAATTCAACCCATTGTAAAAAAGGAGATAGAATAGGAAGAGCATCTTCTAAAAAACAAAAAGACATGGGGATAGAACTATTTGAAATAGATATTTCTTCTTGTCAAAACAATTATAAAGTGTATAACAAACGAATCACATGACGGGATTACAATTATCAATGACGTTTAAAAAAACCATATGGTCTACTCCATCTGAGTATAAAGATTTATCTGGTTATTCTGAAATAGCCATTGACTTAGAAACAAGAGATGATGCGATCACTAATAAATTAGGTGCAGGTTGGGCTACAGGACAAGGAGAAGTAATTGGCTTTGCTGTAGCAGTAGAAGGATGGCAAGCTTATTATCCTTTTAATCATTTAGGTGGTGGAAACATGATATATGAACAAGTGATTAAATACATGCATGATGTTTGTGCATTACCCGCTACTAAAATATTTCATAACGCACAGTACGATGTGGGCTGGTTACGACAAATGGGTATTAAGATTAATGGAGAAATTATTGATACGATGATTGCGGCGGCGATTATTGATGAAAATCGTTGGTCATATTCTTTAAACAATGTGGCACGAGATTACTTAGGAGAGATTAAAGCAGAAACAGATTTGATTGAAGCGGCAAAAGATCATGGGGTAGATCCTAAAGCAGAGATGTGGAAACTACCTAGTGAGCATGTTGGTTTTTACGCGGAACAAGATGCACGGCTCACGTACCTACTATGGCAACGTTTTAAACATGAAATTAAAACACAAAGTTTAGAAACTGTATGGGAACTAGAATGTAAATTACTTCCTAATTTAATTAAGATGAGAGAACGAGGAATTAGAGTAGATGTAGAGAAAGCAGAATCACTAAGAAATGATTTTATTAACCAAGAGAAAACAAAGCTATTAGAAATAAAACAATTAATAGGGACGGATATAGATATTTGGGCGGCAAGACAGATAGGACATGCTTTTGATAAATTGAAGATACCTTATCCACGAACTGAAAAAACAGGGGAGCCATCATTTACTCAAAATTGGTTGCATAATTCAGAACATAGAATATCTAAGCTAATTGTTCAAGCCCGCGAAATTAACAAGTTTCATAATACATTTTTGCAAGGCATATTAAAGTATGAACACAAAGGAAGAATACACGCTGAAATTAATCAATTGCGTTCTGATAATGGCGGTACGGTTTCTGGAAGACTGAGTATGTCTAATCCTAATTTACAACAATTACCAGCTAGAAATAAAGAATTTGGCCCAAAAATAAGAGGTTTATTTTTACCTGAAGAGGATCATAAATGGGGTTCTTTTGATTATTCACAACAAGAACCACGAATGGTAGTTCACTATGCTGCTTCTATTGGAGATGGTTATGAGGGCTCACAGGAATTGGTTGCAGCTTATGAAAATGCTTCAGCAGATTTTCACCAAACTGTTGCAGATCTTTGTGGTATTGAACGAACACAAGCGAAGACTATTGGTTTAGGTTTAATGTATGGTATGGGAAAAAATAAATTAGCCGCAAGTTTAGGATTATCTAAAGAAGATGCAGATGTATTAATTTCTAAATATAATAGAAAAGTTCCTTTTGTAAAATTATTATCGGATCGTTGTATGAAAAAAGCAAATGATGATGGAGTGATCAGAACAAAAAAAGGTAGAAAATGTCGTTTTGATAAATGGGAAACTAAAGATTGGGGTTTACATATGGCAGATACAGAAGAAAACATTAGAGCCAAATATGGAAAAGATAATATGAAACGTGCTTATACTTACAAAGCATTAAATCGTTTAATTCAAGGATCCGCCGCAGACCAAACGAAACAAGCAATTGTTTCTTGCGCAGAAGCTGGTTATTTACCTATCTTGCAAATACATGATGAATTATGTTTTAATATAAAAGACGAACAACAAGCAAAAGAAATAAAAACGATTATGGAAAATTGCATGGAGTTTAAAGTTCCTAGTGTAGTGGATGTTTCTATAGGAGATGATTTTGGACAAGCTTCATAAAAATGAAATTGCAGGTTTTGGTACAGTCATTTGGCCTTGGTACCGAGTATTTAAAGAACGATTAGAATTAATTAAATTTGAGGATATTAAAATTATCCATGGTGCTCATCATGATTTTAAACAAACAGTTAGAGAAGATATTAAACAAAATGGATTATTGTGTCCGTTAGTAGTAGATAAACATTTACAATTAAGAAATGGCAATCATAGATTTAAGGTTATTCGTAAACATGGAGATGCTTCTTTTTTTTACAAAGCACAATCCGATGAGGAAGTTAATTTTTTATCTAGATTTAATGTAAAGATTTGGGAACTTCATCCGCACGTAAATGATCTAGGCTTTTGTTTTGAAGGTAAAATGAAAAAATATACTGATAAATGTCTTCATCTATTCAATACTAATGTAAGATCTGTGGGCGTCAAGCACACCTAGTAGAGCAAAACACGAATTACTATTGTGCTCCCTGTGTTTTAAAAAGGGACAATATTCCATATGCTGGAAACACCAGTTATAAAAAAGATAAGAAAAATAAAGTCTTTAAGTAGATATTTCTAGTTCTTCTACTGGACTTTTCATAATTCTTTCAGCTTCTTTGTGATACGAAGAAATCATTTTTTTTCTAATTTCTTTTATATCCTTTTCAATCTCCGTTAAACCAACAGTGTACCCGTGTTCTAAATACTCTTGTGTCCACTTTGATTCTAATGAGAGTTTATCAGCTAAAAGCTTCTGATCTATATTCATTAGATCTCCTCAAATGTAATAAAGATTTTCTTAGGTGTGTTAGCGCTTTCGCTCATCTCGTACTCACCTTTATTAAGTTTGTTTATGAAAGCAATTTTAGCGTTATCATCATCATTTGCACTTACGGCACAATTTATTTTTTTACCAGCATAATGTGCGATAAAACGATATTGCTTCATTTGTATATTATAGTGAATAAAACGCTGTTAATCAAGCTTTTTATTGTGTATTTAAGGATTGACAAAGGTGTAAATATTGGTAAATGGTTTAAATGGCAAAGATAAAAGACCCTATTACCATTAGTGAAAAAGCATTACACCAGCTTATAAAAATGTGTCAAACCCAAACTTTACTGTACGATAATTACAAAGAGCAAATACAACAACAAGGTTATGAAATTAACGTATTAGAGAAAAGAATAACTTTACTTGAAATATGCATCAACAAGAAAAAGAAACTAGAACATTGAACGATTTTCACGAAAGTTTAAAATTATTATCTGGTAAATTAAATAAAGCTGAATATTCTTTCGTTGCGGGAGTATTATTCAGGTGTTTAATGGGTTCTAGGTTCGGTTATCATGACCACGATCAAAGAATTTTGCAAGATATTCATAGTATATGGGTTAAAAACCGCGATAAAGTTGTCAAATCTAAGAAAAAAGTATTTAAATTAAAAGTAGTGAAAGGTGGAAAAAATGAAAAATAACATATACAATGGTTCTATGCCTTATGATATTAATTCCAAAGATAAAAGCATAGAAACTTCTGAGTGGTCTGGACATGAAATAACCAAACTGATATCAGATATCCATGAAGACTATGAAAGTTATACTAAACAGAGGGCTAATCCGAACATAACCTTACATTACCGTGACTTACTCTCCTACCTTATTAAAACTTATGGGCACTAGTTTTGCCTCTGTATTATTAAATACTGAACAAATTCAATCAGAACAAAAATTATGGAGAGGGGTTCTTTGTAATGCATTGGAGGACGCCTGTTTACAACAAAACGATAGAAAGTCTAGTATCTATAAATCACAAGCGCATAATTGGATCCTTACTAAATCGGACGACTTTGAATTAGTTTGTTATTGGGCTGGTTTTTCTCCTGAACATATCAATGAAAAATACACCAAAGCAGTACAGGGTTTAGATATTACCTTTACTAATAAACAAGTGGCTTGGGCTAAATATTATATTCAATACAATAAATACAAAAATGCTAGGGATCCAGAATCTAAACTGTACCATAAATACAGAATGGAAGATTTACGAAAAAAAGTAGTATTAGCAACCACTTATGTTATTACCTCTGTTTTTATTTCCACCATCTGTTGACCTGACCCTTTCTATACCCCATAATTTCTTGGGAGGAATATAACTATATGGCTACTAAAAAGAAAATAAAAAACGAAACTGTGGAAGATATCTTAGACAGAATACAAGAAGATATCGATTTAATTAGAGAAAAATGTGTCTGTAATGGAGAAGAAGACTATGTTGCAGATGACGAAGATTTTGACGAGGAAGACGAAGACTAAATTGTAAGGTATACTAAGGGGTAGAAGAGTTCCAAATTCTTACTACCCCTTATGCGCGCTGTCGGCTACTTGTGCCGAGCATTGTAATCAAACACAAAAATAATTAAAAAATTTGATTACAAAGACCGTAATTCTATAACATCATTACCCATAGAAATAACATATAACCAATGGCTAATCCTATAGCTGTGACTATACTAATTAATAACAATAAATCAAGAAATTTTTTCATAAAAATTATTAAAAGCTTGATGAACGGCCTCTTGTTCATTATTCGTATAATAAGCATCTTTGTCTTTACAAGGTATTCGGATACCACCAATAGAAACTTGGTATACTGTAATTTCTTCTGTGTCATTACCTTTATGTTTCCAACGGGTTTCTGGTTTAACGACAATAATCACTTATGTAGGCTTTTTCTTGCTGTTAATATGTTTTGTACAGTCTGTATCCTTAAAGCTAAATCCGACTGTTCTTTAAGCTGTTTTAGCACATCTGCGTGGGTATATTTCTTGCCTATAGCCCCGTGGCCAAAGGCTATTTCATAGCATGTGTCTATGAACATTTTGTCTTGTACCTTGGGGCTAATGTAGGGGGTGAAAGCTACACGGCTCACGGCTCTAGGGTCTTCCATTCTTTAATGCTCCTACGATATCTTTTAAACTATTGGAAATTTCTTCCATGGTTAAATTTAAATCAATTAATTCCATACGCATCTCCTCTTGGGTTTGATGCATGGTTTTATCTTCCATGCCACCCCGCATAGCTGTGGAAATCAATTCTAATTGTTTTTTAATTTGATTTATTCTACTTTCGTCTATCATTGTTGTGTGCCTTTCTTTTAAACCATTTTTTGTGTCTATGTTGTTTGAATTCTTCTAACGATAAAATATCTATAAATTCACGCGCGTAGGTTTCTCTTTTCCATTTATAATAGGTAGGTAAACTAGAAAAATGATCTTGTGCTTGTTGTTTAGATGAAAAAAATCCATAATGTTTTATTTTTTTTACTCTACGGCTTGGATCTTCTGTCATTAATGTTTCCCTATACTTTACAATATATTTGGGAGATTGATGAAATGTTTCATAATCTTTTAAATCTTGTAATGTTGGTTCTGGTAAAGCTGTCATTGTAAATAATATTTCTCCTTTAATTGTTGTTTAACTTTGCTCCAAAATTGTTTTGCCCATTCTGTTTGTGCTGTCATCAACGCCATACTAGCTTTAGTATATCTACATACAGGACAAAGTTTTCCTATACAATGATTATTTGGGGTCATTTTTTTATCTCCTTTTGTTTAACTCGTCCGTCATTCGTTCTTTCAATATGTTGCCATTTACATTCAATAGTTATTTTTCCCGCAGTATCACACCAAATAATGATGTCATGACCATATGGCCTCGTATGTATCCAATGTTTTTGGTAAGTAAGTAAAGTAATAGTAGTCATATTCTTGGTAATCTAGGTTCAGTTAAAATCCTTTTAAATTCTTCTTCTAAATATTTAATAGGATATTTTCTCATTTTATGAAGTGCTTGATTAAGAAGTTTTTCGGGATCTTTGCCTTTATAATTTTTTAATTCATAGTGAATTTTTCTAGCATAGTTTTTTATGTCTTTGTCTGTTATTTTCATATTAATCCTCCTCACAATCTACAACCATGGGAAAACCATCCACGACCCAACTGTCATAACTTAACTCTTTAATTTGATCTGTGTCTAATTCTTGGGCTTTTTGTATGGCCTCCTCATGACTATCTGCCTCAATCTCTATTCTATGAGCCTCGCTTGTGCTTATTACTACATTAAATGTTTTCATTATTTTTTCAACCTTTCTTCGTTAAATTTATACCAACCTATTTCTTCAAGATAAGTACAGGCGTCATCAATACATTCTTTTAAATCGTCTGACTTATGTTCAACATCTTCATCAGCATGACAAGCAAGCCACCCTAATTTTTGACACAGTTCATCTTCTCTTTTTGTAAACATTATTTCTCCTTTGTTATTTGTACATCTTCATCAGTTATAGGGTCACAGATCCATTCACAATTTACATCATCTTTTAAAGTGTAATAAATCACTTCGCCCTTGTTATCGCATAGTTCGTTTCCGTCATCATCATATTTAACGAAAGTTATATTTTGTAATACATACATGGTGTTGCTCCTTATATTTGATTTCTTTCGTCAACTTTCATTTAAGCAACCTCCTCTTTAGTTATGGAGTACATAAAGTTATCTACATCTGAGGGGTTTCCGTTTTCTCTTAATTCAATATTGTAGAAATTTTCATCACAATATAAACAGACATAGGGATAATCTATGTCTTTAAACTCGTTGAAAAGTAGTTCATCACAATTAGGACAATGTTTATTCGTGACGCTTTCCAATTTGTAATCACTATTTTTATTAATAGTTTTATATCGTTTTAAAATTAAATAAGGCCTAGTCATTGTTTTCTCCTTGTACTTTAATATTTGACCTCGTCCCCCGATATATTTACTTGGCTATCATCGCCCCAATCGGTATCTTCGAAAGTAGTCTTTATTCCGTCCTCGAAGACAAAAGAATTTTTTTCATTGCTTATGGATACATTACCCAAACAATCTATAATTTCGCTTTCGGTTAATTGGACATCGCTTTCAACAGTATAGTTCCTTGTATCCTGTGAAGTTTCTTCTACATGATAAGTGTATTTATATTTTTTGTCTGACATGATTTATTCTTCCTCTCTTTGTTCAATGGTTAATTCAACGAAATCTTTATCTACATCTAATAAACTTTCATATTCACAGCTTTGTAAATCATTATTTTTAGCGTAGTAAAAAATAACTTGTTTGTTCGGGTCTACTTTTTGTAGTGTGTTAATTAGTTTTTGTACTTTCATAGTTTTTCCTTTCCTTGTTTGTAATATGTTTTAAATCATCGTATAAAGAACACCACTCATAAAATGATTTTTCCTGTTGTTCGTAATCATTGTACCCCCATTGATTATCAAAATGTTCGTCATCATTACGCAAATTATCAAACTCTTGTCTTGCTTGTTCTTCTGTCATGTTTTCCTTTCGTTGTTTTAATTTCTCTCTACTCCAATAACTTCTAATCCCTTAATATTAGTAAAGATTGCACCCGCATTGTTTCCCTCATCATCTGCACTTGGCGTTAAAATAGTGCCATTACTGAGATGAATTTCACAGGGCTGATAATCCCAATCTAATAATTCTTTTGTATCTTTGGGGCTTAAATATTCAACTTTAGTTATCGTTTGGCCTACTAAAGCTTTTTTTAATTTGTCCATAAATTGTTGTTTCATATTTCCTTTTCGTTGTTAGTTATTACTTAGGCTAGCCTTTATAAAAGCAGGTGTCTAATTAAGTCCGACCTATTGGGACACCTAAGTAGTGATCAGCTTTGGGAAACTCCCCTTGGCGCTGATCGAGCCGTGTGTGGTTTGGAATTACAATCATTAGGCGTACCTTTGATATAACCAAACCATTATGACTAATGAGCAACCTACTTAACTGTTGCAACAGCAAGCAACCTCGCAACTGAGATTTTATTTTTAAGACAATCTCATTAATCATGATAGTGTTGTACAAAACAATTGTGGCGGAATTAAGGCAAATGCGTAAAAAGAATGTAATAAAATCATACTGTTATTTTTTTTTGTGAATAAGAAGACGGGCGGTTTGTTTTATTTTATAACGATAAGTACATCAACTTTTCATGATCTTTATGAATGGAAAGAGGACGTACTTTACTAGTATCGCTTAATTGCTCTTTTAGTTTATGTGAACTAACACCCCAATCAAAAGTTTCTTTTGAAACTTTTTGCTTGGCTTGTTTCAACTGTTCAATAAAAGTTTCTTTTTCTTTTATTAAATTTGGAACATTGTTAATCCAATCTTTAGTTTGTTGAATTACTTTTTCTAAGTAATTCTGTTTATGATTGATTGCGATATTAATTATAAAAGAAATATCAGTATCATAGCTATTTGGTTCTGCCAAATGCCAAACTTTTTTGGTTTGGTTTCCATTTCTACTGATGATTTGCTGTTCAACTAATACTCTAAAATCATCTTTTTTTCTAAACCAATGACCGTAGATTTTTTCTTTTTTTATTGAGTGACCGCTAAAATACCATGCGCTTTTGCATCTTGGGTATTTAACGGGACTATTATCTTTTTTCTCAAACATAATGTAGCCTTTCCGTTTGCCCGTCTTCTTATTCACAATGTATAACAGCTCAAGGTTTTTGACCTTACTATTATTTTATTATAAAAATATGGCATGACTGTGTCGGAATTGTGGCTTTTTTGTGGCGAGTAAAATAAATAAATGTTTAAAATCAATGACTTATTATTACACGGGTTTTCGTGTAATTTTTAACCCCGTAAGATGAGAATGAGGTTAACATCTTACGAGGCGGGAAAGGACAGTCATTATGAATAATGAGTGTATGATAAAAGATTAAATTATTTTCATTTTATTGTCAAATGGTATTTTCGTGGGTAGTGTGCCGAGAGTGTTGGGTCAGGGGTCACGGCTCACGGAACACGGGTAAGTTGTATATTTTCCCAGTTTTCCCAGTTTTCCGATTTTTTTCCCAGTTTTTTCCCAGTTTTTTTATAAAACTGGGAAAAATAAGTTATTGATTTTA
>Ga0208795_1000546_pt1 | contig 18161 bp, 7 predicted proteins | sample CB_VirMetaG_6_FD_184541 | JGI IMG/M metagenome (GOLD analysis project Ga0208795, IMG submission 184541) | Freshwater to marine saline gradient viral communities from Chesapeake Bay - CB_1508_2 Viral MetaG (SPAdes) (version 4) | ecosystem: Environmental > Aquatic > Marine > Coastal | place: USA... | reverse complement strand
TGGAAACCATTATTGTACTTGGTGCAGATCGGGTAGGTAAGACTACTGCGATACGGAATACCAAGAAACTGCTAGAGAGCTTTGGCTCAAGCGTCTTGGTCGCCCACTTTAGCGGGATCGATCCGTCTCATCACTCCCCGATACAACAGTTTACCGACTCTCTGTCCGATGTCAACAGTAATAGTATTGATTTCCTTATCTTAGATCGATTTGTTTCTGACACCTTGTTCTATGAGCCCTACCGGGCCAAGATGCCCCCCATTTCCCATGAGTACTCTTACGAAGTAGAATCACTCCTTCTCTCGTGTTCGAGCCGCCTCGATCTCGTTCTCATAGAGCATGAGTGGAATAGTGATATTGAGAACCGGCACAGGGAAGAGATTATTGAACAGTATCCTAAAGCCTCCCACTACTGGGTGCATTCTCAGGTCAAGAAGAGAGAGATTGAACATAAGGAGTATTATAAATTTACTAAAGAATACTTGAGGTCGGGCACCATTGTCCCCCAGGAAAATATTCACACCATGGACGGACATCTTTACGACTCCTCTGTAACCCTGTCTTACTGCGACGGACTTGAGCTGCCGTAGTTGAAAGCTAAGTAAGGGATTTGGAGAGATCTTTGACCCGATTTAAGGAAAACTCAGCCCCATGGGTAGGCAACAGTCCGTCTGTTGTCTGCCCATTTTTTGTATCTACAGGTGATTTATGGCCAAAGGTAAGAGCAGGAGAGAAAAGGTGACTGAATCGTCAGTACCTGGATATAACGAGATGGCCTACGGGATTCCATCTTCCCGAGGTGATGGAGTTATCACAATACACCCGGCCAATCAGAGTCAGAAGGAGGCTATGGAATACCTGAGGACTAAGACTCTGACCATCTTGACCGGTCCTCCGGGGACTGCAAAGACGCTTTTGTCCGTCTACGTTGCTTGTGAAAAACTACAAAAAGGCCTTATAGACAAAATATACTATATTAAACCCATCGTCGATACGCCTGGGGAGAGGGGGATAGGGTTTTTGCCAGGCACGGAGAGAGATAAGCTTGAGCCCCATATCGCCTCTTTAAGGGATGCGTTGAGTGTTTTTATGGCAAAGGGGAAGGCAGATTATCTCGTTGATAAAAAGATCATTGAGTTTCTACCTATCGAACACTTGAGGGGGAGATCCCTACACCGCTGCACTATCATCGCTGATGAGATGCAGAATGCCACAAGCCACAGCGTTCTCACTATTCTCACTAGACTCGGAGATCACAGTAGTATAGCCATGCTTGGGGATGTTATTCAACGCGATTTATCTAATCGTTTTGGCAAAGACGGTCTCTCTGACGCTGCTAGACGTTTAGCTAAAGACTCCGACAACACGGGTCATGTAAATTTTGGCTTTGATGACATTGTTCGCTCAGATTTTGTAAAATCGGTTATTCTCGCTTATTCCGATTTGTACGAGGGCCGGTAAGATTAGAGTTTTGTATTCCAGAGGGGACGAATACAAGACCTGCTGAAAACATCCAACGGTCCACACACTCGTTAGGAGAACGTGGACCATTTAACCAATTAGGAACTTCACAGGAGGCTAAAAAGGCTGTACAAAAAATTATTTCAAAGAATAAAAACCAAAAATTTTCAGAAGCACTGGCTATTTTTTTAGGTGTCATATGCGTATCCCTCTACCCTGCTTTCAACGTTGAAAGCTTATTAGGAATAGTAACGTACGATTTATGGCGACCAGAGTCAGCGGAGACCTCGGTTTAACTGGACAACCTTTGATAAGGAGGTTGAGAAAAGAAGCTCCTGGGAAAAGCGGTAGGGCGAGATTTATCGGCCTAAAGCGTTCCTCCGCTCTGTCCGATGTAGAAGACAGAGGAGAAAGTCTCAATAATATACTGCGTAAGTTAAGTATAACTGAAAGCGCTGAAACAAATCAGTATGGCGGCCCCTATAACGCGTTAGATTGGAACGTTACTTCGGACTTCGTCGATGAGGGGATTGACAGGAGTTTTCTTAGCAGACTGGCTGGTGCCAGCGTAGGAGGGGGTAGTCTAGGGAGTACAGTTTCTAAAACTCCGAGGATTAGGATTCAAGACAGGATAAACTTTCTCGACTCCTTTTACGGAAATGGGACGTATCCGGGGTTGCATAGCGGACCCAGTGCTCAGTTTTACAGGCCCCCGGTCACCCCTCAGCATATCGGTTTTATCAAATTCTCCTTTAACTCGGGCACTGGAGTAGTTACCGTGTCTGAGCTTAAAGATACGGACGGGACTACTAATCTCTCCGAATCTGCAATTCTGGGGACAGAATCCGCTGTCATCCTGGATCTCGATCAATACGAAACCGCTGAAGGTCTAGTCATTAATCTCAGTGGATTGGGGATATCTCTGAGGCTGACAAAATCGCCTACCTCGTGGACAGTAGAAGGAGCTAGCGCGATTAGTAAATTGTCGGGGATACAAAGCGCTACGGGGGATTTCTCCAATCTCGTATTTAAACTGATACGTCCTTACTCGGTGAGGAACAAACCCCTGTGGTTTACTCAGTCACCCAACGATGCCGATACCACACTAAGTGATGGCAATTTGGACGATAATAATCAGTCCACTAGTAGTAAGGTATTGGTTAACAGCTCTGGCAACATCTTACCCTATATCGAGAAGGGTTACTGGTTCACCCGGGCATGGATCGAGTCTAGGTGGACTAGCGCTGAACAAGCTCTCCTCGTGGCGAATAGCTCGGGTGGTAGTGATAGCATCATTGTCGAAGATTCCAACTTCCGTTGGCAACAACCCCCTTCACCTCTGAGGGTGTATCAGTACAACTGGGGGATTAGATGGGATGGCTATCTCAGGATCACCCCGGGCACCTATGCCCTCGAAGTGCAGACCAATGTGCAGGTAAAGATAGATATGGCTATTGACAGCGATGCCACATCCTGGGTTGAGGTTTTCAGCGTTGACGGGTACTCAGCTCAGCAATCAGAACAGACTTACCTCTCCAAAGTAACCTTTAACACAGACCAGTTAAGTGATCAGTACAAGTATGGTTATAGTGATAGTTGGGTGGCTTATGTTCCCATAACAATTCGGATGTACCATGGGGCGACGGATAGCATCGCTCTGGACGAAATCGTACCCACTGAACCTAATCTGTTCATTAAGACGACTTCTGTGTCCAGTACTATAGAATTCTATAGCGAAGAACATATCGTAGATATCGACGGCTCCGCTGTTACTGGTAGCACATTGGATCAGGTTATTGATATTCTCGAAGATACCGATGCCTCTGTCTCTTATAGTCTTGTAGCTCAAGGGGACTCTATACTCGCCTCGCCTATAAGTATCGCTTTGGCTATAAGTATCGATCCGAATACTGGCGCCAAGAATGTTACGACTACAACTTCCGTCGATGCGGGGACTTATACGTTAAGGATATCGCCACTACGAACTTTGGAGTTTAATGATAATCTCACTCCTCTGTGGAAGGGCCGTATCGCTTCACCTGACGAGGCTTATGTATCCTACTCCGATCTCACAGATGGTTCTTACAGCCCCGATGTGCAGAGAGTGGGTTTTGACACTAGACCGACCTGGTGGAAAGTTTCAGAAGGACACCCCTATGATACCGACCCCAATGCAATCGATGGGGATAACACCCCCCTCGATGGTTTCCTTGAAAACAATTTCAACTCTTCGCTGAGATCGCCTGCCCTAGGACTCGGCCTGTACGGTGACGGGGGCTCATCGCTTACGGGTACGGTAGAGATCAGTGGCGATACTATGACCGGGACTAGTACGGCTTTTAACAGCGAACTTTCTGTCGGTAACGTTGTAGACGTAGCGGCGGGGGAGAAATACATCATTGAAGAGATTGTCAGCGATACTTCGGCCAAGGTCTCTCCAAACAACAGGATAGTAATCTCCGGCGCTACTATTGAAAAGCATACATACCCCTCTCGCCCTAACATTATCCTGGGCGAAGCTAGGTACTCCGACTCAGAAGAGCTCGGCTCGAATTATATCGGACTGCGCATGGTTCCGAACCAACTAGGCGAGGCGGGCAAACTGAGCTTTAACGCTGTCCCCATCAACAGCGCTATGTACGAGGACGGTGATCTGCTGGGTGCTAACGATCTCGGTGGTAGTCCCAATCACGAGACTGCGGCTAGCGGTAAAGTGTCATCGAATAATATTAGGTTGTATATTAGTAAAGTAACAAATGATGCAGATCCCAGGTATAACAAATTCTACACTGTAGATATGTACGACAATCTAGCAGCTCTACAAGAGATTACTGCATCGACCGGAGTCGTTTACTACGCAGTGGCTGAGGATAAGTATTACGAGTGGAACGGATCGGCATATGATGAAAATACATCGCCGTCTAGCGATAATCCGACCGGATATGGGTTACCATCATTTTCAGACGGTGCGTGGTTATCACCTATCAACATATCGGTAACCAGGGTCGCTGATGACTCCGGATTCACAACCAACGTCAACCCCTTAAAGGCTGTTTTAGTCGTTACTGTAGAAAAGTATGAAGACGGCACTAACAGTGTCGACCTCATCCAGATATCAACTACCCAGGGGACTTTGCAGGTAGGTGGAACGGATATCAGCAGTTTTAGCGGTAAGTATATCGAATACTACACAGAAGAGAATGCGACATATAACTACCTCCGTGTCGATAGCGGCGAATCAATGGCATTTGCCGACGTCCTCAAGATCACCTATAACGGTAATACTCTTAACGGTGGGTTTAGTGAAATTCCTAGGCCCGCATCGGCCCGGGTAACCCCATTTGGATTTGACTCTGAGTCGAGTGCGGAGATATGTTACCCTCCCTACGCTATCTCCGACCCTCTGTTGTCTGCCATAGCAGTGTCGGACACTGACCTGTATGATGCCGGAAACACAAAAGGGCAGTATGATGTGTTCTGGGGAGACCCGACAAGATCGGAGCTTGACAATAAGACTTTAACAATTACTGAAAAGCTGGAGTTTAAAGAATCAAACGGCAGCGCTGTGGAATCTTTGGGAGATGATGGCCTAGATCTAGACGTGCAAATAGCCTTCGCTGATTATACTCACAGATTAAAAATAGACCTGCCCGTCGATGCCTCTACATACGACGAGGACCAACTGATACATATTGGTAATCAGGAGAAGGTCAAAGATTCCTACTATGCCTACGTTAAGTTAGATAGCTAAGAACTTAGCGTCTTTAACAGCACTGCCATCTAGGTAGGAGAATAGGGGCCAGGATTTTACCGTATAATTGTCCGTAGTCTTTATTGTCTCTGTGGTCAGAGTTCTGTGGTAGACAAACCCCCCATTGTTAGGGTCGGTACTAGGGGTGATGTTCTGTATAAGAACAGATAGAGTAGTGTCAAATCCTTTAATAGATGCGGCGGTAGTGGGTTCTCCTTGCTTGTAGTAAGCCGTGCTTATGCTATAACGGTAATCATTAGCTGCCACCAGGCTGCCACTGATGTCGTAGATCGCTGGGCTCAAATACTCCTTCTGGTTCCTACTCATAAAAGGTTTGTCGTCGGTACTAAATACTCGTCTATATTTATCCCCAGACCACAGCCATATGCCGGGGATATTCTGTCCAAAGTACGTGGTTTCTCCAGCCCCGATGAGAGACCCTAGCTCGAAAAAGTTAACTCCTTGTCGGACTATAACATCGCCGGAGGTGGTAGTACTTTGCCCCGATGTTACTGTGAACGAGTCGGTAGAAGCAGTAGCTATTTCGTATCTGCCATCTGTCGCTGTTCCGGTGGAAAAGATGAGATTTACTTTCTCTCCGACAGATCGGCCATGGCCCGTAGAAGTTACGGTTATCACCGTACCCGATTGGGAATAGGTAGCTGAAGAATTTTCAAATAGTGGCTGATCGAGGACGCCGTCGGGGTCTCTGAAGACGATTCTATGGTTGGTATTGATATTTCTCCCCTCAATTATATTATAGCTCGTACCGAGGTTATTTAAAGATCCAGAGGGTAACCTTGTATTCTGTACGAAATACTTGAATCCATCCTTCAGCTCTTCTACCGAGTCTGATAACCCTCTTATAGTATTGCCCACGCTTTCCCCTGTAGCGTAGTTATCGTCGTAAGAGAAGAAGCTGGATGATCCGTCTAGGTTATAGAGCTGGGACAGGTTTCTTGAAGAGATCTCGTCCCTCCTTCTCATCACCATGGACGGCTCTGTTTGGGCAGGGATTATTTGTAGGGAGTCGTAAGATGCTCCGAGATACAAATACTGTGATACTTTGTCGTCATAGAGGAAAAACCCGTCGTTTCCGGAAAATCTCACCCTATAGGTATACCTTTCACTCTTCAGCAACGCCTTTATCGAAGGTTTACCCGACACATAAGGATCTTGGACCAGCGAGCAGTTTGGTATTGTCACCTTTACATTCCCAGAAGTACTTATATTCTGACTGGACTGGACGGTGAATGTATCGCTGTCGGTGACCGTAACTATCGAAGTCAGATCAGTAGATTCTCCCGATGTGAAGTCGAGGGATACCTGATCGTCATCGGACAAGCCGTGGTCGTTAAGGGTTACAGTGACCGTATTGCCAGATTGGCTGTAAGTGCCGCCGGACCTGGTGGCTTCTTCAGTGTACAGGAGGCAACCATCTTCTGCGGGGACATCGTTCTCTCCGCAGCCAGGGATTATCTCTAAGGTTTCCTGATCAATGTATCCCGTGCCAGGAGTTACGACCACTACGCCTGCTAATCGGTCCACCGAACCGTCCGATCCGATGGTAATTTTTATTTTACCATTATCCGATCCTGAATCTTCTCCCCTTACTCTAACATCTATCTGGGCGGGGAGGAGGATTTCATCGCCGTCTGAATCTAGGATTTTATAGTTTTCTCCTGTGCCCGGGGCAGAAACATTTACTATAGATCCGTTTATAGATACCTTCACCGATGACTCTAGGCCAGAGGGTACCTTATCGAACCAGACAAGGTTGTTATCGGAGAAAGTATAAACTTCTTGGAGTAAACTTTCGTCTCCATTAGGTTGCCCCTGGGTGAGTATTTTTGTCCTAAGTATTATGTTGCCCTGAGCATCGGTGATAGGGTCGTTTATGAGACCATAGATCTGATTAGAAGACTCCGTACTGGCAGAATAAATGACAGATTCTAGCCTGTTAGAAAAAGCGAAGAGGAGGAGATCTTGTTGAATCTGGGGAGCATAGAGTTTCTGCAGAGCGTCGGTGGCGTTAAGCCCCTCCTCTGATAGGTTGAATCCGGTAAATAATCCAGCAGCCATAGTTTTAAGTGGTGATTAGTTTCAGAACCTGATTTTGACTATTTTTCCAGCAAGATCCGGAACCGACGGTTCCTGGACAAGAGGCCAGAGCGGTTAGTCCGGTCTCTGTGATCGAAGCGTTTCTTGTCTCAATAGGGTTAAGAAAGTCCACAGAGACAGGAACGGGAGAAGTACTTGGAGAGATGTAGGTGAATCCTAAGTCTATTTTAATCCCTGACAGGTTTTTAAACTGAGGTCCCAGAGAATCTTCGGTAGAAACCTGGGTCTTTGTTATTTTAGTCTTGTAATAGGTCCCCGATTCCAGTTGCCCTGGTACAGAAAGACTCTGATTGCCCTGGAGTACATATGTTTTCGTGGGCAACCCGGCTTCCGTGGTAACTTCCACTTCGTTGTAAACCTGGAACTGCTCGTTTCTGAACAATGCAACGACAACATCTGGACCGGCAGATGTCGTGGTGGGGAACAGTTCGTCTTGGGTGTAATTACTATACTCATTGTCCCCGTTTAGTTTGTTGCCAGCCAATTTTACTAGACAGTTATTAAAACTTGTACTCGAGTCGAGAGATATTACTTCATTGATGATGTTCTTTATCACTGTTACTGGAAAGTTATTATTTGAAAGATCGACAGTAATTTTTCTTATATTACCCTCAAATATTTTCTCTAGAGTACCTTCGACATACCCTGACAGCAGGTTATTTTGTAGCATAACAGCAGCGAAGGTGGTGTCAACCACTTTGGAGAAACCATTATTGATAGAGAATGTACCCGATAGTCGGCAATTTGCCGCCCTGAACTGCCTGAGTTCGGAAAATCCGCTATTAAACCAGCCTGTGATGTCAACAGTTTTTCTGTGAAAATACAAAGGGTCTGGTAGAGAACCTGGTATAGAGTTAGTGATAACAATCTCCGTGTCGGATACAGACATAACAGTGGCTAAAGTATCCCCGCTTGCGTTTTTTACAGAATCATTGACCATCACCTTCTGCTTAAGCGCAGTGCCACCTGTCAATTTGTGTACTTTGTCATCCTCTTCGGGGGTAGAGGAGGGCTCTAAAGTAACTAGGGATAGGCCACTGACAGTGGTGGGAGAATCAGAATTAAAAATACAAGCATCTCGTAGAGAAGATACTGACCAGTCACTTGGATAAGTACTGGGTAAAGAGTTGTTTACATCGATATATTCAACTTGGCTTACAGAGCTACCTTCGAAGGAAGGTAATATAGCCCCCTTGCCCGATACGTTTTGTGAAAACGCTTGTATCGTCCTAATATCCCTAGAGAAATAAGAGTCCGTATCGGACACAGAGAGACTTGATAAGTCGTAGAAATTAGATCTTTCTATCAGGATAGAAATGGACTTAGTATCGGTTTCTTTAAACCTTTTAAGAGGGAATATAGGAAAGCGACCTGTCAGAGATGTGGAAGAAGTGTTTTTTCTCTCAGCTCTGAAATCAACAAGTTCGTACAGGTTTTCTAAGTCGTTTTTTCTAAACCTATAGCTGTTAGCAAAGTCATTGATATAAAATTTGGTGAGTTTGTGATCATATCCCTCTGACCGAGGTGATGCGAAGTTAGACGGCAGTAGGAAGTCGATTCCATTCTCTGTCACAGGATCGATACCATTACAAGCACCGATGTTTATCGCAGTAAGCTGTTTGGTATCATTTACATTGCCCAGAGAAGCCATTGGACCGTCTGTACTAGATCCGTAAAGATCTAAAGACCCCAACTTTTGTAACTTAAGCGGATCAGTTTCACTGCCCGTAGCAGCACTGAATTTAGCTCCCCCGCTAAACGAAGCGTCCAGTGAAGTCAGACTAGACCATACTCCGGACTGCAGATCTATGGAAACCTGTGTCCGTCGTATATTAATGCTTTGGGTATTAAACGTCCAAGCAGACCAGTCAGAACCGTCGTTAGGGTTATTAATGAATCCGGTAATATTATGGTTTGCCCCATATTTTCCGGCGACGTTAAACGATCTAAATTTGTAGTAGGAGACATAACAGTCTCCGTTCAACGTATCATCAGCTATATCGGTTGAAGTGCCGATATCCGTAATAGATCCTGAAGCCCGGGATCCAAAGATGTCGTAGGATAGAATATTGTCATTATTATTCATTTTGGGCAAATTACCCCACAGTATTCGGTAGTTTCTATTTCCTTCTTGTCTCCAGGACAACTCTCTTAGGTTGGGGAACACATCGTCGAAACGAGGGCTGTAACCGTAAAACCTATCTCCTAATTTTAGGTTTTTAAGCGCTGAAAACACCCTGTAGTCATAGGAATTCGGGTCATCAATACTAGATACTCTGCCGGCAGCATTTTTTACATAGTTTTCGAACAGATCATCGTTCCACTCATCCCCGTCTTCGTTTAAAAATGTCCCTGCCTTCGGGATTGTCAAGTAGCTTACTACTGTATATTGGGGACTTGAACCAGTCCCTGATATATCAGACAACGAGACATTGCTATCCCTTCTTATATCGAACCAGCCCATGGGTCCATTACGCCACCTGTCCCCTGAGCCAGCCAGATCCAGGGTTTCTAAAGTGTCATCTAGGGTTTTTAGCCATAAGGGGAGGATAGTCATCGAACCCCCCGACACCTTAAAGTCAGCCAGGTTATCAAACCCCACGAGGCCCATATCTTTCTGATCTGGAAACTCTTTGATGTCTATTCCTGAAAACTCGATCCCCTTGACCTTCTGAGGATTAACGTAGAGGTAGAGATACAGGTCGTAGAGGTTTTGAAAACCAGTAGTCGTGATATCGATAGGGACGTCAAATGGACCCAGGGAGCCAGTATTCTGGGTAACCTGCTCGACTGGTAAGAAATCTACCGGCGCAGAGTTAGGCCTTTGCTGAGCGGGTTGAATCTGAAAACCGTAGAAGTAGGGGGCAGCGGAATCAGTGAAGTACAGCTTAATGTTGCCTTCAGCCATTCTGCAAAATATCCGCAATGGAGTATTTTTAGTGGCTAACAATTTTACCGGTTCTGTCGTACCGGTGTCTCCATTATCAACGTTGAGTGTTATCGCATGGGTAGGATTCTCCGGGATCTCCGATTTCTGGAGGAAACTAGTCTTCGGCAAAAAGATCCTATTGACGTGGGAACGTCTACGGACTCTTATGCCTCCGGCATAATTAGCGCTGACAAACCAGCCAACATTAGGCCCTGTCCCCTGTTCGGCATTAAACAGGCTGGCTCGGGACGTTGACATAGCAACTGTACGGTTAACACTTGTACTAAATACGCTGCTATTGGTATCCAGAGCTTTCTCTCTATACGTCGCTCCTTGACACTGTATAGAGCCGTTAAATATCAGGATATTATCAGTTTTTACCTGAGAAGACCCTACACTGCCCAGTGTGTATTCAGGGTTATAGTAGTCTTTGTTAACATATAACCGGGTAGGTATCCTGTCCAGAAAAACTTCACTGAGCTGGTTGAGGGAGGGAAGTAGGAGACGGTCTAGACCCGATGCGGACCTAAGATTCTCCCTCTCCCCGGAGAGATCTTCATACAAACCCCTTATGAGGTCGAGAGTTTCCGGTTGAATAAGAATATTCCTAAGCGCATCTCTTTTATCGGATTGGAAAATCTCGCTAAGGTTTGAAAAACTATCCGAGATTAACCCAATATCTGGACGAGATACCTGACCAAATCCTTGAAAAACCGTCTCGCTCATGTCTACGCTAATACTACTTAGCTTTCAACGAAATTACTGCTCGCTGTAGTTCAGAGACAAGTAGATCTCGTTCTCCGTCTCGTCGTGATTACCAAGAGATCGAGCTATGAAGAATGTCGCTAAGTTGCCGTCGTCTTCATTCACAATACTTTCTGCAGACACGTTAAAGACCGTATTCAAATCGATGGATGTCGGGGTATTAGCGGAGACGTAATACGTCGCCAAAGGGGTGCCTTCATTGCTGGTCAACCAGCGAATCGGATAATCTGAAGGGGTGAAAATACCCGCTGAATTTACACCGCCGGAGGACAAGAAGCTCCCGCACTTCTTGGGAGATTCGTTCACCGATTTATATGTATCCAAGGGGTCAAGAGACTCTGTCGGTGCGGTGGAAACTCCTTGCTTATCTATATGCGTAAAGGTTTTAATCACCTTGACGGGACCCCCATCGCCATTGGTTTCAGTATCCCCCGTATCGTTGATGGCCACAGTGCTGCGGTGAGGTGTGAATGGCTTGACATCAATACCTCTGGGAGTTTTCTGACCTATCCACACCCCTCCAAGGCTAGCCCCCTGACGTCCCTGTATGAAAGCCCGGATGAAGGGTACATTGCCCGGTGCGATATCAGAGACCAGGATCACCTCGGGTTCTAACCTTTTGTTCATCCTAGCTATATAGACTATATTATAATAGACTGTCACTGGACCAAGGCTCAATCCGCCCGGTAAAGCTCCCGTAGCAATTGGTAGTACATAAAAAGTGGCATCGCCGACTGTCAGAGTTTGTCCGCCAGAGGTAGACACGTTAACGGTAGTACTACCCTGTACAATGGTAACATCATAGTTTTCTTCTCCCAAGTTGGGCCAGGAAGAGTTAAGATCGCTCACATAAAACTGTTCGTTACCATCATCATCTGGTTCGGAGATGATCTCGACGTCCTCTCTAAGCTCTCTACCGGCCTTACAAAATACCCCGCGACAACGTCCGCCTTCAGTGCCGGGCACATTGAGACGGCTATCTTGGCCTACATCGCTAATATCTTCATAGTTTCTGGATTCACTCGACTCCAGATTATATGGATTAGTAGCTACCAACGGGCTGCTTTCAACGTATAAGGTGTTATCAGGATGATCGAAGGCAAAGTCGTAAGGTAAGCCGTCAGCGAAGGTAAGGCCGTCGTAGGAAGCGTTGGCCTCTATTCCCCAGTCCGGTGATGTCGTGGTGGCGTAGAGATCATCGCCACTATCGTCCGTCTCGGGCCATGTAAATCCTACTCTAAAAGAGCTAGCATGAGGTTCCGTTAATCCTCCTAGCTCTCCCCCTACCCAAAAGATAAAGAACTCATCGCTCAGGATATCGATACTGCTAAGAAGTATCTGGTCGCGACGGAAATAGTCAAATTCTATATCGTACCCCTGTGTATACGGATCTATGAGGGGGTAAGTAAAAGGCAAGTAGACATTATCCGGAGTGGGCTGAGGTTCACGACTAGAAAGATATTGTGCCCGTTCTTCCACATCTCTCTGGAGTTTTAAAGAAAGCGCGGTAGTGAAGTCTTTATTGGATGGGAAAAGCCCGAAGAGGTCGTCGCCGACGATTCTAACGACCTGGTTTCCAATTACATTCCAGTTAGCGCTGTTTGTAGGATTTCTAAAGGAGCCGGAAGAAGGCACGTTATATACAGCTACAGCGGAGAATGTCGATGCGTTGGAGGACAATATCCCCAACGGAGTTGAGTCTAGTTGGAAGTAGGGGTCGATTGTAAATTTTCCCTTGAGCCGTCTATTTTCTGGCAATTCGGTCCAAGAATATCCCTCCTGATGGCTATAGGCCCACTCTGGGCAGCCCTTCTGTCTAACTATCTTCACTTCACAATCTTGCTGACTGTAGACATTAAAGTTTTCTGGAAAAATCTCCTTCTTGTTATAGATCTCGGTGCCGAACCGGTTGACCAGAAACTGCCTGGGCTTAATACCCATCACAGTTCTCCAGTCTATAGCATTGAGCTGGGTCTTGGAGACGCTGAATCCCGGGCTAGGCAGGTAATTTACCTTAGACTGAGCGTTAAGTGAGAATAAGGTTCCTTCATCGTAGCCGTCAATGTAGTAAGAAGCACCGAATTTATGTACATACTGGTCAATACGAATAGCCGAGGAATCCTGAACCAGAAGACGGTACTTGAAGTAGAAGAAGGGGTCGCCTAGGCAGGGGCGTCCGAGTTGGTTTTCAATAACAAGGGTGTGCAAGACTACCCACCTGCACTGGTCATTCTCTACAGGGATATAGGCATAGAACCTCGCCCCAATAGCACCGTACCAGCCAAACTCAATCTTGTACATGGTAACGGTATCAGGGTCTAGGAAATATCCGGTCTTACCTTCGCCGCTAAGCGGATCACCGTTCATTATCTTCTGCTCGATGACCGTTTCGTACTGGACCTGACCATTTCGAGTTACCGTCCTGGTATTCTCTGCATAGTCAGCATCATTGAGGAATTGAGTATCTTCTAGGGGGACTATGGAACGTCTGACTACGGAGAACAAGGATCCGTTGGTGAGACGGAACATGTAAGCATCGGTGTCGTTTTCAATGCCAAACTCCAAGACTGTACCTGGGCCAGCCCCTATCTCGCTTACCTTAACGCCATAAGTAAACCCGCTGATCCGGCCGGGCTGATACCGGAACGACCGGATTGATTTCAGCGTGATTTCGCTTCTAACGCCCTGAGAGCCACCTGGCCTGTTGGTATCTGTGGGCAGATTAATCTGTTCTCCGAAGCTAGCTGATGGCCAGAGGTTGGAAAATACGTTGTTATCAGTGTCGGGTACGACGGGGGTATCGAGAATAAAGTATGGTAACTTCAGGTCTTTTTCTAGATCGGTAACAGTGGACTCGTCTTCGTGGATGGTAAATTCCCAATCCTTCAGGTCACTCCTAATCTCGTCCCATTTGAGGCCGTGATACTTCTCCCAGATCTCTGCAGTCGGATTAGTTTTTATCCTAAAATGTCCACGGTCTTCTGATAACTTCTCGGGGTAGTATACTCTGGTCGTGGAGAAAAAGAAACTGTCCCAGGAGACACTGAGGTTAACAGGTAGCACGTTAGTAGATTCATCAATGATGACATCTGCGCTTCCCCATAGACCCGGAGTAGACCTCCAATTCTCTATCTCAGTACCTGATAAGAAGTTATAAGCTTTTCCGCTAGGGATGATAGGATAATTACTTATCTGTCCAAATCGAAGTTGTTGAATATCGAGCCATAGCTTATCCCAGTAGAGTTCGTTAAACTCGAAAGTGCCATCTCCGTTATCGATGGGCGGATATTTTGATAGAGTAGGTAGGAGGTTAAATTCTTCCCACTGAGCTTGGGAAAAATTCCGCACCATATATCGGAATAGATACAGAGCGACAATAGAGTTTATGTACCTGCCCCAGTTCCCATAGTCCTGTGCCTGGCCGGGATTTATAAGCTGATCGGTGATACTGGGCCTTGGAGGAGGCAGGAAAGGTGTCGGACTAGAAGACAGAACGATGGCCGAATTCCTCTCATCCTCATCAAATCGAGTGAAGTAATAGTTTCCCGTAGAACTCGGTCTACTTGTCCACCATGATGTAGAGTCTCCTCCTCTTCCCCCAAAGCTGTCTAACTTCCAATCCTTGGGGTCAAGACCGTAGGTAGATACGTTTCCAAATATCCCCTGCTGAGTCGTCTCCCTGTTGATACCGAGGAGCGACCGGGAAACTTCACTCTGATCGGAAAATTGCTCGATCATAGGGAGTGCAGCGGGGTCGCCTTTGCTGAAAGAATTTTGCGTACTCAAGCCCTCATTCTTATAGGAGTCAGAGTCGACAACTACGCTGGGAGAGGTATTCTGCCCGTATTCACTCTTTTTATAGGCATCCTTCTCGGTTACCAAAGGCGCACCTTGTTCAGTCGTCAAGGGGTTACCCCTGATGTCGACCATCTGCTCGGTTATACGAGTAGTCCGGGGCGGAGTCTTATCCGCCCTGATCGAGTTTTTGCCAGCCATTCCTTACTGCTCCTCCCAGGTCAAAGAGTTAACCACTGAGAGCTCTGTTGATGGCTGAGAAGTAGACGATGTGGACTCCCACATGGCGTAGGCGCAGAGGATGTCGACTTCGTCGGTGAGAGGGTAGGAGATATATTCTTTATTATAGGCGAAGTAGTCCGTAAGATCATATTGCGAACCACCCGGGTTGGTGTAGATCGAGAAGATCGTACTTCCAGTGTCGGCTACGGGAGATAGACGGAAGTCCTGAGATACCGATGCTCCTGAGAGTTCGGCAATAGATTCGAAAGTACCTACATTGCCCGATTCATTCCACTTCTTCTGGTCTTCATACTGAGTGTGGTTAAAATCTCCGGAGAATAGGGTCAGAGATCCATCTGTGGAGAACTGATACATGCGGACGGGAATCATGGTACCGTAAACGGTAAATGATTCGGGTTTGGAGGAGAAGTTTTGAATAAAGAACTTACTGCCTTTTCTGAACAACCTGACCAGTACAGAGGTTTCAGAAACAGACGGGTTGGCTGGGAATCCTCCGATAGGGATAGAACCAGTAGCAATACCTCTCATGTACATGTGAATGTAATCGCCGGAGTTTGGCAGCAATAAGCCTAGTTCAGAGTAATCTGCTGAGGTTATATTATTTTTGCTATCCGGCAGGTCTTCTTCAATAATTTCTACAGGGACTGTGCCAGAACCTAGATCAAAACCATTTGTTTTAGCATCACCATCTGAATATATCTCGATGGAGTATGACTGCTGAAGGCCAGAGTTATTCAGATTATTGGTTATTAGCAAGGGGTTTTTAATAAAGTTGAGAGTCAACACATTGTTCGATGTGTCCGCAGCGGGTTGAGTTATACCGATACCGTATTTAATCGGGTAGAGCTGGATGCGATTCCGGATAGGAGTTCCGGTGGTATTAGTCACTTCATCCTTAGCCCGTAGCGCGACCATCGCCCGCTGCCTTCTAGGGATAATAATATCGACTTCACTATTCGTGGATAGAGTTCCGGGAATTGCTTGGTTAAAGTATAAACGGACATTAGATCCCGAGTTTTCAACCCAAATAACTCTCATGGTCGTATCATTCTTTAAGTACGAACCGATTAATTGATCTTTTTCATCTTGGCTTATAACAGAATTACTGATATCAAAATAGTTAGAAGAGGGGGATAAAATAGATACTTCTTTCAATCCACTATACGCTACGGACTTAGCGTAATCGGACGATTTAGACAGCAACTTAACAGTTCCTTTATCGCCACCATCAATATAGTACGATGCACCGTACTTGACCAGCTTACTCTTTTCGCTGTCCGGAAGACCGTTACTGAGGCCAGCGTGGGTGAGGTAAGTGATAGGCAGTGTCGCGTTACCCAGTGACGCTACGTCCAGTTGGTTAGACGCCCGCATATGGTGTACGCGTACCCATCTCGCCTCTCCATTCGCTACGGGAACATAGCACAAGAACAATGCACCAACGGCGCCGTACCATGAGAATTCAATCTTCCACATGGTAACCTTAGTGAAGTCCACATCGTAGACCGAAGTATCCGTCAAGGGCTGGCCGTCTAGGATGACGGGGTCACCGGGGCGTTTTACACCCAAGACAGAGGGATCCACATTCGCGGTGGATACATCGCTCCAGCGGACGGTGTTCGTAACTCCATTGAGCTGATCGTTACTGAACATGGCACGTACCGGACGCCACTCGTAGACCATACGATATTGCGGGGGAACGCAGAGCTTGAACCACTCTTTGAGAGTGACATTCTTCTCACCTACTGTACCACCAGTGTTTAAAGTTCTGTGAGTAAACGGGCTAGGCAAAGTTTTTCCATTTATGATTATGGAGTCATTAAACTCAGCATTGGTGATCTGCGCACTTCCTTGGACGGTGACGAGAAGGTTCCACACCTTCGTCTCACTTCTATCCTCACTGGGGGAAGGATCATATCCGAATCTCGTATCCGATGTAGATGTGTTTAATACATTAGGCTCTTCTCCGTCCAGGTCTAGAGTCCCGCCTAGAGTATCCTGAGTGACACCAATTTGGTCCACAAACCCTGCACCACCACCTCTGCTCAGGTTGGTGACAATATCCTCCCACTTACAGTGGGCGTCTAAGCGGATGTAATCAGAACCACCGCTAATATCTGAAGGAATAAGGTGACCAGATCTCCCCTCGTAAGATTGATTGTAGTCATCAGGATTAACTCCTTCCCTTTGATCGAAGGGGAACTGGAACTGACGACCGGCCAGGTGTTCGACGAATTGATCGGAAGAATCTCGATAAGCCAGGCGGACAGCGTATCCCTCGTCGAAGCTAAAATCCGAAAGAGGTGCACCGTCTTCAGGCTGGGGTCGTAGATCGCAGCGGCGACGTAGCATAGACCGTTACGGTAGATGACGGGATCGACACCTACAACACCCCAGTTGCCGTTTGCTATATTACTTTCAGATGACCCTGTAATAGCCGTCCACCTCTCCGGTGTAGATTCAATTCCTGGAGGTTGAGAGTAGGTTAGGGCCTGGGTTCGGCGAATACAACGGAAATCGTTCTTATCGCCGCCGTTGATAATCTCGAAATAGTAGCCGTCAAACTTATCGAAGATACCCCACTTCTTAATCGTAGGAGCACCTTTCATGATATTCTTATCTTCACTCGGTGCGAGTGGGATGGTGGAAGAAGTATAGGTAGACCGGGTCCGGTTCATTTTTACGCCCATGGTCGAAGACGATACGCGGCCAGGTTGGTAGCGGAAAAATCTCTTTGAGGTTAGAATGGCAGTCTCACCTTCCGCTGCCACCAACTCCGCTCCGGCTTCTTCGGCTAAGTGATTGATACCAGTCCCTGTATCCGGATCGTTTTGCAGAGGAAACTGCGACCACTCGGACGGGTTAACATCGTACGTATTAACGTCGGCAAAGATACCCAGAGCGACTTCGGCCCGGGGGATACCCAGCAGGCTGAGGGCAACCTCCGACTGAATCTTATTCTGCTCTTCAACAGGAATGGGGGGTTGATCTTCAGCGAAAACAACGGGCAGTGAGTTCGTTGCTTTTTGCTGACCAAGGGGTACAGGGGCGGTCTTACCGATGATTGTTTGCTTGTTAGCCATGGGTATCAGACGG
>Ga0208795_1000543_pt1 | contig 18199 bp, 28 predicted proteins | sample CB_VirMetaG_6_FD_184541 | JGI IMG/M metagenome (GOLD analysis project Ga0208795, IMG submission 184541) | Freshwater to marine saline gradient viral communities from Chesapeake Bay - CB_1508_2 Viral MetaG (SPAdes) (version 4) | ecosystem: Environmental > Aquatic > Marine > Coastal | place: USA... | reverse complement strand
AAAGTAAAACAAGGTTAGAATAGGTGAATATCGTACACAAAGAATCTTTTTTACTTTTTTGTACGAATCCAAAAAACTACAATTTTAAGCGTAAACAGTTATTAATCAACTAAATAAGAAAACATGAAAACAATCCAATATAAAAGAGACTGTATTAATTTGGCGCTTCATGCATTAATGCACGTTATTAAACCTTCAGACAACGTTAAAACCTTCATTGAATGGAGTAACTTAATAAAGCAGCAATATAGCGCAGAAACCCCACAAATAAAGGAAATTTGCGATATACTGAACAGTACGAAAGGAACTATTAAAGTAGATCATTCACAACGCGTAAAGGTTCAATATTCTTTTGTTTAGAATTTAATCATTTGACCGATTAGAAATTAATCATTGAAATAGCTGTCTCCATCCTGTGGACAAAGTAGACTAACTAACTAAGTGTTAAAGTGTTAAAAATAACATAAAATTAAGAAATTATGAGAACTCCAGAATTTACAATTGAAACAAAAAAAGTAGGTGCAGGTCAATTTGAAATTACCGTTACAGATTTAGCAAATAACGAAATAAAATCGTATATTGAATGTGATATGACTTTATACGATGCTTTAACAGACGAAGATGGGATATATGATGTGAGTCAATGGGAAGCGATGCAGATAGTAATTAGAAAAGCAGGATTTAACAATTAAGCCATGAGAAGAATAGTAATACAAATGGATCCTAATGTAGATAATTACCACGAACTAATGGAGCTCATTAAGCAGGTAAGGAATGAAGTTAATCAGGAACATTTTAACCCTGCAATTAAAGCAGCGTTTTTAATTAACCTTAACAAACTGCAGATTGAGACAAACAAGCTGCGCTATCAATTGAATTGATTTTTATTTACATTCCTTTCTTTGGTCCTTTCCTTTATTGGTTAGGACTTTTTTTTGTATCAACTTTTTATTGTTCATTCATTCAGTCCTTGGATCAAAATATATTTTTACTGGATTAGTTTTGTACGTGGTCCAGGTGGTAAAGTTTGTTTTAATTTATGTTTGTGACCTGGTGAATAAATGTACTTTGATTGAAATTTAACCAGGTATATAGTACTTTTGATTAAAAACTAATCATTCTATATTAACCCCCCATACCCCTTTTCAGAATGGTTGTCGACCTCTTTATCCCTCTCTCAAAATTTTCCCACATTTCAGAATCATCAATTTTTCATGGCATCAAAATTTTCTCCATTTTTCACTTCACCAATTTTTGCCCATAGAATTTTTCACATTTTTTGAATCTGTCAATTTTTTGGTTGTGTCAGGTTGATTTTTATTTGGGTTGAAATAGTTTTTGGCCCTACAAAATATTTGAAATTTATGAAATTGTAGATTTTTGGTTGTTTGTAAGGTTTTCTTATCTTTGGTGGAAATATGTTATCATGAAGAGAGTTAAATCAGTGTTTGTATTATTGGGATTGTTTTTGATTACGTCTTGCCAGAAGGAGGATTGTAGTTGTTATGAGGTAATGAAGGTTTCGGAGCCTTTTAGTTATGTTTGGGCACGGAATTCGTGTACTAAGCAGATTACGGAGTATTACGTTCCGAAGCAGGATTTCTGGAAGTATTCTACTGGTGAGATTCTTTGTGGTGATTCAAATTTTTATTAATGGGAAGTAAGAAGCAGGAAGTTTATCGTCCTGATAATTATCTTGATATTCCGAGGGAAGAAACGAAGCAGACTGCTAATCGGTTTTGGGAAGCTGGAACTAAGATTGGTAGACCTACTTTGTTTGAGAGTCCTGAGACTTTGTTGGCTGAAGGTATTAAGTACTTTGAGTGGACTGTTGCGAATCCTTTGTACAAGAGTGAGGTTCGGAGTATTGCGAGGACGAAGTTTGAAGGTGGTGGTTCTGAGGTTGTGATTGTTGATGTTCCTGTTATGAGGGCTTTGACGAAACATGGCTTGGAGCAGTTTCTTGGTGTTTCTCGTTTGGATTACTATAAGAGCAAAGAGGGTTTCAAGGAAGTCATTGAGTATTTCGATTCTGTTATTTACAGGTATAAGTACGAAGGTGCTGCAGCAGGATTATTGGATTCTGCAGTTATTATTCGTGATTTGGGATTGAAGGATGCTCAGGATATTACTTCGAATGGAAAAGAGATTGGCACTTCTGAGAAGATTGTGAATATTACTTTTTCTGGACGACCACAGTTAGGCGCTAAGAAAGAGAAAACAGATAAATACATTGATATAACCCCAAAGAAAGATGGAGGAAGCTGAAGAGTTTAATCTTGAGTTTAGCGATAAGTACATTCCGTTGTTTCAGTTATTGGACGCTAGGGATGTTGTGAAAAGTCCTGAGTTCGCTGAAATGAGTGACGAGGACCAAGCGTATTGGGTTAGTCTTACGAAAGTCGATAAAGTTTGTATGTCTGGTGGTCGTTATTCTGGAAAGACGTATGTTATGTCTGTTTTTAAGCCTGTTGCTGCAAAAGATTACAATCACTCCATTCTTTCTACACGTTATACCATGTCGTCTTTGGATATGTCTACAAGTAAAGCCCTTGAAATGCGTATTGAGCAAATGGGGATGGATAAGTATTTCAATTTCGCGAACAATACGTTTTCTGTTGCGGATGAAAAGTCCAGAGGTGAGATTTCGATTACCGGACACAAGAATTCTAGTGGAACCCAAACAGCGAAACTTAAATCCATCGAGGATTATTCAATGCTGTACACGGATGAAGGTGAGGAAATGCCGAGTTTTCAAGATTGGGATAAAGTGAACAAGTCTCTCCGGAGATTGGATGTTCAGTGTATTTCGATTATTTCTTTTAATCCACCACCTTTCGATCATTGGTTAAACACTGAAATGTATGAAGGTAGAGGTGTTGTTCTTGGTTTCAATGGAGTCGTTGGTGATACTTTGTACATTCATACCACCTACCTAGACAACGGTGAGAAAAATATTGCGCCAAACATTTGGGCCGACTATGAGTCCAAGAGATTGGATTATGAATTATGGAGAGATCACCATGACCCAGATAGTTTGGACCCGAAGATAATCAAGAACGCGAAATACTATTTTGTTAACTGTCTTGGAAATTGGTCAAATGAAGTCGGAAATGTAATCTATACAAACTGGAATGTTGGCGAGTTCAATCCTCATGACTTTCCTGAAATGTTTGGACTTGATTTAGGTTCCTCTGACCCTGATGCGCTTCTTCGCGTTGCTATCGATAAAGGGAATCGTAAAATATGGGTTCAAGAAGAATATTACCGAAACGACACGAGTGCCGATGGATTAAAAGCTGTTTTACTCAATCGTTGTGGAAATGGTTTGATCGTTTCAGATTACAATGAAGCGCGATTGGTGAAAGATTTGTTTAATGCTGGCCTAAACATTAAAAAGGCTCGAAAGACTGGAAATGCAAGTCCGCTACGCAGAATAAAGACGATTCAGAGTTACGAGTTGATTATTGAGGAAAAAAGTATAAATTTGCAAAGAGCATTACGAAGGTATGCTTGGCATGACAAACGAAGTGGCGTTATCAAGCATGAATTCTCGCATTTGCCGAATGCACTTGAGTACGTTGTTATAGATTATATTGAGTATGTACCGTGATGATGAAATAATTGAGTTAATCAAGGCAAATCAACAAGCTCCGAAGTGGGTTTGTGACGCTAGAGACAACCACAGAAAGCTGAACGCTTTAGTTACTGGGAAGGAATTTTCGAAAGAGCTTATCCAAGAGATTGAGAAGATTGAGAATCTGGATAGACAGAAAGCCCGTAAAAAATATTCAAAAGACATTCGCGCTGTTTCAGAAAGAATCACCAAAAGACGATCACTTGTTTTTCAAGCTGATGGAAGCAGTGATTTGATTAAGGACCTTCCTAACAAAGCTCACGAACCACTAGAGAAACTAATCAAGAACTTCAAAGGAAAAAAGTCTCTTCTTGCTTATTTGCAGGAGTACTTATTTCAACTCATGGACGTAGATCCAAACGGAGTTATGCTTTGTGAGTATGTTGGCGCTGAAAAAATCTATCCAACCTACAAATCGATTAACGACATTCGATGTTATCAAGCTGACGGACAAAAATTGGATTGGATTCTTTTCGAACCTACTCATATAAACAACTCAAATTACAAAAAATGGAGATTCATTGATGATACGCGTGATGTTGTCATTTTAGATACTGGCCAGACTCAAATTGTTATGCCAAATGAAACTTTCGATCATCCATTTGGCGAAGTTCCTGGAATGATTATTAGTCCGTTTATCGAAGTTGGAACAGAAATAAGATTGTCAACCGTAAATTCGATTATTCCTGATCTGGAAGAATATGCCAGAGATAAATCGATACTTACTCTTTATAAATTCTTGCATGGTTTTCCTATTACGTGGAGATACAAGCAAGATTGTATGTCGTGTAACGGGAGTGGAAAAACAAACATCCCAAACAGTAAAACAGGAGAAGCTACAGTGAAAACTTGTTCTATTTGCGATGGCCAAGGACGAATTGGAAAGAATGATGTAACAGATGTTATAGAAATTCCTTTACCAAGATCTTCTGACGATGTAAATGTTGCTCCTAACTTAGCTGGGTTCGTTCAGCCTGATTTAGAAACTTGGACGCAGTACGAAAAAACACTTCGCGATTCAGAAGAAAGAATGGAGGCTACTTATTGGGGCCTTGATATGATGGTTGGAAGAAACGAAACAGCTACCGGTAAATTTATCGACCAAGGACCAATCATAAATGAAATGGATAAGTATGCTGACATCGCGGAACATGCTTACAACTTCTTTGTCAATCTGGTTGCCAATTGGTCAATTCCTGTAAAAGAAAAGAATCAGCAAGTTTGGTATCGAATGTTTGGAAGAAGATTCATTATCGAACCGTTAGACTCTCTTTTGCGTAAATACCAAGAAGGAGTAAATGCAGGATTGAATAATACGATTTTGGATAATTTACTTTATCAGATCATTTCAAGCCAGTATTCGACAAATATTCCACTTTTACGAATGGAGCAGAAGAAATCAAGACTTGAGCCTTATGTTCATTTGAGTCCAGCAGTGACAAATAACCTATTTGGACCACAAGAAGCATACAAAAAAGTTCTTTTCCAGCAGTTTTGGGAAGAATGTGACAAATCCAAGGACGAGAAAGCCTTGAAAATAGAAATGGATAAGTTTTTCACTAAAAACAAAGGGAAATTCGAAGCTCCATTACCAAAAACAGTAAACACTAAAATTTAATAATATGAGCACGACAGTAGTTGCGGATAGATACACTATCCCTAGAATTAATGGAAAAAGAGACGTTTCGAACAAGAAATTGGAGCGTCCAGGAATGAAAGTTGCTTTAGATGTAGTTGAATTCACAAACGAAGGAACTGCAGAACATGGTGAGCTTTACATCATTGATGAAAAAGCGACAGAAGCACGTTATGAGCAGCAAGAAATCAATGCTGAAAACCGTAAGAAAAGAGAATTACTTGAAAAAGCTAGTCCTCAAGACATCGCAAAAGCAATGATGGAAACAACGAAAGCTATCAAACAAACTCCGGTTGCTGAAGGTCCAACTGAAGAAGAACTTCGCGCAACATGTGAGGAACTTGGAATTGTAGTTAAACACAATTGGGGAACCAAGAAAATGACTGAGGAAATCGCAAAAGCAAAAGCGTAATTAACAAACCAAAATAAATAATCGTATGAAAATCACGGTAGGAAGTAAAGTGTTCGAGGTTTCGGACGAGGAAATTGCAAAAGCACAGGAAGCAAAAACAGACATCACCATTCCAGGTGAGTTTGTAGTGCGAACAACTGAGGAAGAAGAGTCTTTCTCTAAGAACATCAAGTCGGCTGCCGCAATCGCAGGGCTTGAAGTAGCAATCAAAGAGTATCGCAATGAAACTGGCCTTGAATTCCAAGGAAAGAACATTGAGGCTCTTGTAAAGGCTGTCCAAGACAAAACTTTGGCTGATGCTAAAATTGAGCCAGAGGAAAAGCTGAAAAAAGCAAATACTGACATTGAAACGTTGAAAACAACAATTCAAACACTACAAAGCGAGAAACAAAAAGTAGAATCAGAGTGGGGAACTTACAAAAAGTCAATCACAATCGATTCGAAGCTTTCAAGTTTATTGCCGGATAACTTATTGTTGCCAAAAGAAGATTCATTGCTTATTCTGAAAAATAGAATGAAGTTTGATACTGATGAAAATGGCAATGTTCTTGTCCTTGGTCCAAATGGAGAACCATTGCAAGACAAAACAACATTAAACCCTCTTCCAGTAAAAGATGTATTGAATACTTTCTTTACGGAAAACCCACAATACATTACTGGATCTACAGGAGGCCGTGGAGGAAATGATTCTGAAGGCTCTAAAGGAAAAATCTCTACAAATGATTTCATCGAACAGAAAAAGAAAGACGGAGTTGAGATTAACGGTGAAGCGTTCAACAAAGAGTATCTTGAACTTCAAGAAGCTGGTTTAATCGATGATGGAGAATAATATGCACGAGTTCGAAAAATTCCTTGTCGACAACAATTTCTTGATATGTCGATCAGAAGGAAAAGACCAGAAAGCAAGAATGGTGAAAGTTGACGTACATGATATGTCAACTTTGGGAGGAAAAGAAAACTCCTACATGTATGTTCCGATAAAAAGCAAACATTACAAAGCCTTGTCAGAAGGAAAGTATGTTCCAGCTTCTAAGTTTACGCCAGAAGAGTTCAATGACATCATTGTTTTTGGATTTGAGGCAATTGGTAAACCTCCAACACTTTTACAGCCTCGTCCGAATATTCGAGTTAAAACTACAGTAAATTGTCATGGACTTCTAATTGAGCATGTGGCACTTCAAGATGAATGTGATGCTATGTTATTCATTTTAGCTAAACATACACCAAAAGCGGTGTTTGAAGCTATATATGATAGAGAAATAGTTCTCTCATAAATAAATAACCATAAATCGAAAACCCCTATCATGAATTTGGTAGGGTTTTTTATTCCTTATTTCTATCTCTATGGTATTTCCAATCTCTCATTTCACCTACTCTTTGCTCGAATCTAGTTCTATCTCCATAGTTTCTTTTTGAAGCTGATGTAAGTAGATTGTTTTCAAGTAGATTAATAAATTCTTCTACATGGTCAATATGAACCCATCCACCATGTAGAAATCTTTCACCATTTTTGCCGCAAAACTCATAATCCTTTTCCTTTAGGAATTCTTCTAAATCTTTTCTCATTACATCGACTTTAAATATTTACTCAAATCATCTTCCTCCAACTGCTTCCGAAGCTTTACTAATTCTTCTTCGTGATAATTTATCTTGTTTCGAATATCATGCTGGAAATGAAGAATTTTCAATGCTTTCACGATTTCTCCGTATCTAGGATCGCGACCTTGATACTTTTCCGAATACTTCAACCAATTTATTGCAGATGTATGGTTGCTTCTGTTTAATGTTCCTGCTATCTTTTTTAGAGAATACCCTTTTCGATTTAGTATAAATGCAATTAGCGCACGATGAAAGTTTAAATCTGAATCCCTACATTTAGTAAGTAGAGATTGAAAATTTAGCGTAACACCAAACGGAAGAAGCATTTCTTGACACATGGCAAGCGCTCTTTCTTGTGATATTGTTAATGGTTTATTCTTCATGATCTTTTAAGTTTTTAATCTGTTATTCTTAAAAAGGACAACTATTGTCTTTTGGTATTGTCTCAAGCGATTCCTTTAGTCGTGCCAATGAATAGAATTTGCCTGCAACTATATAACCAATTGAACCGCCTTTCATTACTTGGTTTATGATGCGATTTGTTTTTGTATTCACAAGCATTTTTGGAGTGATTGTGAATACGTAGCTTGGTGCAAATGAAATTCTGTATTTGCAAGTGAATTGTAAGGAAATGCGCATGATGCCGATGTATTAAAGGTGTTTATATCGAATTGTTATGTACAAGCACTAATCTTGCGTTTCAAAATAAAGTTTATTACTTGGGTTGTTCGGGTTCAAGTTGTTTAGTGCCAACCTCCCAAAAGTGCCTTTATTCACAGATTTTTCAACTAATGCAGTAGATATTTGTTCGTGAGTAAATCCATTCTGTTTAGCGAATGAAAAAGCCACTTGAATTAAATCAACAAATTCCATTATATCCTTATGGTCGCTCTCTTGTATTTCAGCAAGTTCCTCACGCACTTTAATTGCATAGAGTTGATTCAATTCTTTTTGGTCGGTAATCGTTTCCCATTCACCTTCCTTTAGTTTTTCCGTAATAAACTTTCTAATTAATTTCTTTGGTTTCATATTTCTGTTTTTAAATTAAATTTTCGTTTTCAAACCCGTGCCAGTACATAACACAGGCTATATGCAATTGCCCACAAAGTTTAGTGCAATATTTAAATTTTCTACAAGGGCAACTGCACATAGCCCAACCGTTATCGGCAACCCTAAGACAGCTCCGACTCATCAATATCTTTTAATTTGAAAAGGTGTTCAATCAACGTATCAAATACTTTTTCTGACACAGTAAATCGAAGTTCATCAACGGCTCTTTCTCTGATAATTTCGCCACCATTAGTTTGGGTATATTTTGGCTTATCTACCAAAAATATTAATTCGTGATGCTTTACAAATTCGTCTGCATCTTCTTTGCTTTTTTTATCCTTTTTAGCATAAAGAATGTTTGTTCTAATTGATAATAAAGTGTTCATTTTTTATTTATTTTAAATTATTAATATTAATTCCGTGAAAATAGCAGCCGATAACAACGTATAGGACGTTACTGCGGCTTTCAGCCTCGCACCGCCTATAGTACACGTTAGCAAACATTAAAACGATTTGCTAACACCGTGTATAGTGTATAGCTAAAGTCTGTTATAACCTAAATCGTTTGTGCTTGTCTAACCATAATTATAATTTTTTTTCCTTCCCTTTTTTAGCTTGTTTGCGGTTAAAATAACTGTAACTGCATCATACTTTTTAAACCAGTCATAACCTCATTCGTTCTTTCGTCAATAATATCAGCAAATTCTATTTCGCAAAATGTACCACAATCAGGCGTAATAGGTGGTTTGTGTATTCCTGCTTTGGGGTTTAATTCGTCTAAGTAATTGTTTTTAATACAAGTTGCACCTACTTCCCTTTCAGCTTTCGCCATTTTATTAAATGTGTCAGGGAAGTTCTTTCTAATATGATTCCAATAACCTTTACCACCTTTTACGCACCCAATACAATTATTGTTATGAAACCCTAATTCATACATTGTAGGTAGTTTAATTCCATTTTTAAGAATAATATCAGCACACATTTCTTTAGTTAATTTAGCATCAATTAAAGGGTATAATGGTTTTGTGTGTGGGTATTGTTCTGCAAATCTTATTGCTCTGTTTATTTCTTTTTTAACAAATTCAAAACCAAAAATTTGGTTATTAAAGTCTGTTTGTTTCTCATGCTTATAACGAACATTCTTTTTTAAATGTAAAGTACAAGGCGCGCCATTTACACCATTAACATATTTTTGTTTTTTAATAACTTCAAATTGGTCTTTAAACTTGTCGCTTTGTATTATTGTTATTTTTTTTCCATACCAATTTTCACAATCTTTAATAAATCTATCATTGTCTGGATGTGCAGAATCTATTTTAATATAAACTAATTCTACATTTTGTTTTCCGTGTTCTTCTATTGCTAACTTACAAGCAACCGCACTTGTAATTCCACAACTAAACCACGCTAATATTTTTGGTTTGCAACTTTCTAAAAAGTAACGTTCTTCATCAATCATTTCTTGTGGTGTTCCAAAATTCATATTTTGCTCTGTTTTGCTTCCTATCGTCAGCAATTTGCCAACGCTCGAAAAAATTATAATTATTACTTTGTTTATTAACTCAAACTTTTAGCTTTTTAAGGCTACACACCATACACGATTCCGTTATAGGTAATAAAATTTACTACCTTTTCGGTCTTAATAAGTCAGCAAGTTGTTCTTTAAGTTCATCTTGTCCGTTATCAAATCCTTCTCTATAAGAGTAAGCACATTGGTATCTTATCCAAGCAAACAACTTGCTTTTATCTTCGTCTTGTATTCCGAGTTGCTGAATTAAATCTCTATCAGTATTGATGTTGTATTTTTCAAGCAACTCTTGTTTTATTGTTTTAATTTCTTCATCGTTTCTCATGATCCGTAAATTTTACATATTTATAACAAAGTGTATAAGTAATGTGGCTAATAAAGTTTGTTTTAAGTTGAAAGTATGTGCAAAGCCACACTACTCATACACTCAACCGTTAAATAATCTGCTTAACAAAAGCATCAACGTGAGGTTTTATCATTAAAAACACTTCTCGTTTATGTTTAGCAACGTCAGATTCATCCATAGACATCCAAAACAATACCGGCAAAGGAACATTTACCTTTTCGGAAATTATCTTTAAAACTGAAACTGACGGCTGTTTTGATCCATTCTCGATGCAAGACAAGTATGATTGTGTTAACCCAATCAACTCGGCAAATTTCACCTGGTTCATTTTCGCTTGTTCTTTTCTGATCTTCTTTATTGATTGTCCTAAATTCATTTCTTTGGTTTTACAGAGGTTTCATACACCATTCTAATAATAGCGTTGATAATTATAAAAACAAAAACGATAGTAGTTCTTACATCTGATTTAGCAGTAGGAATCTGTTTTATTATCGTAATATCCCAATTTATAAAGGATAACATTAGGTAGATAGCCAAACTAACAATAGCCAACCATTTTAATTGAAATAGGATTTCTTTCTTCATTTCTTTTAAGTTTTTAATCATTAAACAATATATTATCAAATATATCCACACTAGACAATAAGTCACACTCCTTTGGCATTGGCTCTTGAGTTATTTCTTTTCCATTATACTCAGCATAACAAACACCGCCTTTACCAGAGTTCTCAAATTTTGGTGGGTACATGAAAATATCCTTTGCCTTGCACTTAAAAGAACTTGAATGCAAAAGATTATCTTCTTGATAGTAAGATACATTTGGCTCATAATGAATATTAACCCTAACACAGTTGGAGCAAAAAAAACATGCTCTTATATTGGAAGGGTTTCGACTACATTTTTTTTCATGAGCCTCCATCGCGTGTTTTCTGAATAACTTTTTTTTGCAATGTTCGCACTGATATATAGTGACATTTTCTCTTACTTCCATCTACTTTAAGTTTTCACCAAAGATATAAAATATATCTAATAAAACAAGTTTATAATGAAAATATTTAATGAGAGGCGATAAATCTACTTTTTAGCGCAATCATTCTTCTCCCAATAAGCCTTTAGTTTAGCGATTTTATCTGCATCACGTTGAGCGCGAGATTTCGGTGGATTCTTTTTCTTTTTATGTTTCTTGATAGGTTTCTTCATGACTTACTTTTTAATAGATATAAATCCAGATTCAATAAAACTCTGAATAGCTTTCTGGGTAAAATATTCTCTAAACTTTGATGTTTCAACATTTTCTCCTTCGGAAAACCATAAGCAAGGACGAAGTATTTTATAATAACTTGTTTTGTGGTTATGTATTGGTTTTAAGTCGCTCATATTTGATTAATTTTAGTTTTATTCATAGGTAAGTTTACTGTGCAACTAAGAACAGTTAACCCGTTTCAACACTAAACAGATTCAATATAGTATGTAGACAATTGGAGTGCATCCCGTCCCATCAATCAGTTTTAATTATAAAAACTTTTTTTTGGTATTCATGTTTTTGGGTTTCCCCACGGGTTTTTATCCTCGTTCTTAAAACTAAGCGTTTCCGCCTTGCACCACCCGTTGTCACTTTGAGACATTGCGGGATTTTTATTAAGACCGTTCTACTCTATCGGTTATTTTTGTTTGGATTTCTTAAAGTGTTCATCCTTTGTGTAAGACCATATACAACACAAAACCCGTGCAGTAGACGATACACGGGTTTTGAAATATTGTACTATGAGAGGTACTTGTAAGATTTTTTCCGTTTGTGCGTCTACTCACTTGGATATGGCAAAACTACTAAAAATATTTAATACACAAACTATTTTAAATAAAAAAAGGGATGGTTACTATCTTCACCATCCCAATCTCTCTATGCAGCTGTTTTTAATTCAGCTCCGAAGATGTTTAAATTGATAACTTTTGCAGTTATTTTTTTAAGCTCTAATCTTACCCAATAAACGCTGTCAAATCCAACACGACCCCATTTTTTAAGCAGGATTACCTTTAATCCAGTTAAGGAGGTTTTCTGCTGTGATTGACAAATCACTTGTGGAGTCGGAGGGTTTCGAACCCTCGTCCAAACATTTTCGCAATAAGCCTCAACGAACTTGGTGTAAATATATAAAATAATTCAATAAAAAAAGCCCAACCGAAGTCGAGCTAATTTGAGTGGCCTTCTGATACGCGCACTTTTGAAGTTATTTCTTTGCAATCACGAAATCAATGTAGTAATCTTGACCTTCAATGAAAAGCTTTCTAGCTTCACAATCAGCATCAATCAACATACTTATGTTTCCACCAGGAGTATATTTAGAAAATTGCTTGTTCTCGTCACTTCCTTCAACAACAGCCATCATATTGATTGTATGAACTTCTTCATCTTCTTGATTGATAAAGTGACAATTGAACTTTGCTCGAACCTGACGACTTGTTAATTTAGAAACTTTCCAATTTTCAAAATCCGCATGAGACACTTCAATATCTCCACTTGAATCAGGAACTTTAATTCCTTTTTTAATTTGTTCTGCGATAAAGTTTCCAAAAGAAACTACATCTTTTACGTTATACTGTGTTACCATCTTCTTGAATTTTTCATGGTACTACGGCAATATTGCCAATAAAAGAACAAAGTTAAATAAAAAATGGTTCCCTAACAATCAAGTGAGAACCATTTCCTACGAATTAAGCTACTAACCAATACTATGGACTGCTAAATTATAAATATTTCCCTAATTGATGAACATTTATTGTGGAATTAAATTCTTTTTGTAGATTTGTAACAAATGCGGATAGCATTTTAAGTCTTTCAGGTCGGATAGTACCAACGAAAATTAGTACAAATCTTTATAAAAACGACCATAAATGGCAAATTACACATTAGCAAACCTTGTTAAAGCACAAATGGCTTTGATGGGTGCATTTGCAAAACAGGACACTCGATTCAGAGAGCCAGCGGTTTGGAAATTATTCCTTTCCAACTCAGAGCAATTTTTCCCAGACTACAAAAACTTACGTAAGCGTGAGGACAGAGTATTGGAAGCGAACTATTTTGTTCGGACTATTCGTGCATTAGGAACAGCACGTAGTCACAATCACACAGGAGCTAAAGGTGATTCTGGAATTTTGAACCCAACTTGGGCGACGAAAGCAGATGTTTTCTCCATGTCTTTGAAACAAGCTGACAACTCAGTTTGGTCAATGCAAGAAGAATTCAACAACGAATTACTGAACTCTATCGCCAACTTCATGGAAGGTTTGGATTCAGTTGCTTCTACTTATTTGGTAACAAATAGAACAGGAGTAAACGTTGCGGCAGTGAAAGGTGCTTTCGATGCAACAAACGATGTTTACGAAATCACTCAGTCTACAAACGGAAGTTTAGGGATTCAAATTACCAAATTGGTAATGGACATCAATAAATACCAAGGTGGACAATTGATGATCGTTTGTGATTCAATCGCATTCGCTGATTTCCAATTCCAAGCGGCTCAAGGGGCGGCAAACTCAACGAACTACTCATTTCAGTTCATGGGAGTAACTTTCGTTCATGACCCATCTTTAACTGCTAAAGCGGCAGTAATCGATGCGACTTACACGAAAGGTTTCTGGATTGCAATTCCTCAAAACACTATCGGTGCTTTGACTTGGATTCCAAAACAAAATCGTGAAGGAGTTAAAACTACTGTAAACATGTACGGAACAGTAGCGAATCCTTTTGATGGTCAAACTTATGCTGTTCACTCTTACGAGCAAAGAGCAGATGGTACGGCTACAAACGGATATACTCAAGATGTTTTGACAGAGTTCCAAGTTTCTTTGGATGTAGCTTTGGAAAAAGCACCTTTGAGCGTAGCAACTGAGACTACAATCTTCGCATTCGCAATGATCTAAGAAAATGTTCAACGTAACTAAAGTACAAAATGGATTAGCTGGCCTTGTAGGAATACGAGTGCCGGTTAATCCTGCTTTAGATATTTTGGATCCAACTTCTTACGATAGTGAAAGTGGACTTTATGTTGATGATGTTGAAATGTTCAAACTAGACTTTTGGGATGCGTCTCAAAGTTTTGTTGGAGCTACAATGGATCAGAAAACAGATTTGATGAATAACACTAAGTTAAGTGCAATTTCATCTGTTTGTAGTGAGATTTTCAACGCATGGAACCACAACTTATCTACTGTATTATATACTAGAGCAAGTGATAGAACAAAACCAACGCTTTTAGATGTTGGTAGTTTTTACGGTTTCAGATTACGTCCATCACAACTTCAAAACCAAGGATTTCAGATTACAGATGTTAGACTTCAATTCGAAGGAACAGGCGATCTTACTTTGTTTTTATACAACAGTGAGCAACCAGACTTCTTAGAAATGAAAGTGATTGCAATTACATCTGAATACCAAGTTGAGAATTTAGGATGGAACATTGATTCAACAGAAGCGCAAAAAGGAGATTACTTCTTCGGATATGTTGCTGACGCGACATTAAAGCCGTTTGACAGAAATGTGAACGACTCTAGCTTAATGAATGGCTTGAAAAATATAGACATTATGGAAATGATGTATGAAGGATTCGCTTCTTTCAGCGATATTTCCAAAGTTTACTCAAGCAATACTCATTGTGGCTTAAACCCAACAATTACAGTTTACGATGATTACACTGAAACTATTCTCCGGAATAAGATATTGTTCTCAAAGTGCATACAACTTCAATGGGCTATTCAAGTAATGATAGGTTACGCTTCTACAAATAGAAGCAACCGTGATGAAAGAATTGCTAAAGAAATGATAATCTCAACTTTGCAGGTTATCGATGGTGTAAAAACTGAAGAATATTATAAACCTGGACTGAGAACACTTCTTGGAACAGAAATTAAACGAGCAAAAGAAGAGATAAACAAATTACGACAATCGTACTTGGGATCTGATGATAGCTTGAAAGTATTAACAATTAATTAAATTATTAGAAAGCATGGATGAATGTGGAAATTGCGCAGGACAGCCAAATATGGGCTTAACAACATGTGCTAGTGTCATTGCAAAGAGCGTAGGTAAGTACTACGTTCCGAGATTTGACAACGATGGAAATCTAAATAAGATTCCGTTGACTGGAATTACGCCAGGAACACTTATCGATCTTGACTCATATATCAGCAATCCAGATCCATCAAAAAGATGGTATCCGTTGCAAGATATTTTGAATGTCAAAATTGACAAAGCGGATCCTGATTACAAAACTTACGACAACAAGGCGAAAGAGAAAATTCAAGATGGTATTTACTCCGGTTCTTTTGAGAAAGGATTTGGCGTTCCTGCTGGATTAGTAGGAAACATCGATAGAATTTCATGTCGCGAATGGTCTGAGTTCAATGTAACTGAAGATGAAGCAATCTTTGGAGAGTTCATTGATGGAGACTTGTACCCAATTCTTCTTCGCGCATTTGATGTGAAAGGAAAGTTTGCGGATGATGCAAGTCAAGCAGGAGCGATGATTACGTATGATTACGACAAGAAATTCCAATACGGAAGATTGCGTCAGTTGACTCGTGCGAACTTAAACGCTGACCCAACAACTGTAACAGGTTTGAGAAATGTAAACATCGAAGTAGTTTCATGTGCGGCAGCAGTAGCAGTGTTGAAATTGACTTCTGATTACGGATCAAACTACAACGTTCAAGACATTGATGGATTAATTGATTCAGATTTTGCAATCTTAAACAAGACAACCAATTTAGCTGTACCTGTTTTAACTTCAACTGAAGCGCCAGAGGTAAGTTATTCTTTGACGTATGCGGCTCAAACCGTTACTGACGTACTTGAATTCACCGTTGTAATCAACGCGAAAAAATACACAGGAGTAATCACTGGAACTGTAGCATAATGGCAAAAATCGGACACACAAGTTTTTCCGACGAAGCATTGGAAAATCTACAAGCGTTATCTTTAGAGGAAGCAATTGAAAAGCACCCTGAGATTCGCCCAGAAGTACTAGAAATTGCATTAGGGAAAAAGAAAAAGGTTGAGAAACCATCGAAATCCCAAAGCAAAAAGTCTAAGTAAACATAAGGGGTGTAAAAAGCCCCTTTTTTTGTATCTGTAATATTCTTGTTATGCTAGAAGGTTTAACTCAAATGCTTGGTCGTGCAAAAACCGTCAATAATAATGACGCTTGGGATTACGCATTTAAAAACAACTATTCTATTTCCAACAAGATCAAAGAGTGGATTCTTGAGCAACTTGACAAAGGTAAAGATGCGAATAACGAGATAATTGGAACTTATTCTTTTGCTACTGAGCGAATATCCAACGGAAGAAAGAAGTACAATGATCCTTACAACTTAAAAGATACAGGAAAGTTTCGGGCTTCAATTGTGGTGGTTCCTGGTAAATTGAAAATCGATATATTTGCTAACGGACAGAAGCGAGGAAAAAACCTCATTGATGAATATGGTGTTGAAATCATTGAGTTAATGGAGTCGAACCTTGAGAAGTTGAGAGAAATCATACTTAAAGAATACCAAAATTACGCGTGGAATGTATTACAACTCAGTTAAAGTAGTTATAGAAAATTGGTGTTGCGCTCAAGAAGGAGATTTGACAGCACTGAGGCTTAACGTAAAGAAAGGAACTCCAAAAAAGGATAAACTGGCTTTCGAAAGTATTTTAGATGATTACATGCGAGTATTTGGAATGTCAGACCAATTCGCAACCATAATGAAACTGAGAGAAAAGTTAGCGAAACTACAGATTGCTTACTTGAAAGACATTACAGGAAAACGATATTTGCTTTCTGACATGAGAATAGTTGAACGGCAAATTGAAGAATTTATGAAGGCTCAAGGCGAGTCGGTGAGCCATCGAAAGATTGTTGCAAGATTAAAGAAAAACGGTGCAACCATTGACATGACAAAAGACACATTAGAAATGGTTGAAAATATGATACGTGATGGCCAGTAACGGAAAAATAACCCAAGATCAAATATCGGTACAGGACCCATTTGGACTGTTGCGTGATTCTGCAGATAAAACAAATACAGTTTTAAGGGAAACCATTGCCTACCTTGAATTGACATTACCTATTACAGAAAAAATGCTTTCTGGATTAGGTAGTTCAATGGCTGACATCGAGAAGAAGATTAAGGCAATGGATGTTCTTAGTCAAAAAACAAAGGAAATACAATCACTCCAAAAGGATCAAATGAATCAAGATATTGCTCTTGAGAAGATTCGGGCAGCCAAAGCTATGGCTGACGGGAGGGAGTTAACAAATACCATAAAGAAAACTAAGGAAACTGAGCGATTAATCAATGCTCAAGCTAGAGAAACAGCCCAAGGTCAAAAACTTATTCAGAAAGAAGAAAGATTAAAAAACGCATACTATCAAACTCAGGCGGCCATGACAGCAATTGGTGATAGACTGCGCCATTTGGCCACTCAACAAGCAATGGGCGTAAAGCTTAAAACAGAAGAAATAATTGAACTAAAAAAACTTAGTGTTGAGAATAATAAATACCACGCGGCACTTGTAAAGGTTGACGCAATGATGGGCAGGCATCAACGACAAGTTGGTAATTATGCCCTTCAATGGAATGGACTTACCCACTCAATTAATCAATTAACCCGCGAAGCTCCTGCTTTTGCAAACAGTATGCAAACTGGATTCATGGCTCTTTCGAACAATATTCCAATGTTGTTTGATGAATTAGGTGCATTATCAAGAAAGAACAAGGAACTACTGAAAGATGGTGAGAAATCTGAATCCATGTGGAAAACGGTTGGAAAATCCGTGTTCTCTTTCCAAACTTTACTTTCTTTAGGTGTAACACTTCTTACTGTTTACGGTGCAAAATTAGTAACTTGGATTGGAGAAATGACCAAGGCTAGTTCGGTTTCAAGGGAGTTTGCAGAGAACCAAAAACAACTTGCTAAAAACCAAAAGGAAACATCAGAATATGTGGCA